>Ga0123355_10005867_pt1 | contig 18075 bp, 15 predicted proteins | sample TergutEmb28metaG_3_FD_89872 | JGI IMG/M metagenome (GOLD analysis project Ga0123355, IMG submission 89872) | Embiratermes neotenicus P1 segment gut microbial communities from Petit-Saut dam, French Guiana - Emb289 P1 | ecosystem: Host-associated > Arthropoda: Insects > Digestive system > Gut ... | reverse complement strand
CCACCCCCCGCCCGCCCCCCCCCCACCCCCCACCCCCACACGCACACCCCCCACCCCCCCCCCACACCCCCCCACACACACAAACACACCTACACACACCCCACCCCATCCCCCACACCCCCCCCACACACACACACACAAACACACCCATACGCACACACACAAACACACACAATAAACAGTATAGCTGTACCAATACGTAAACGACAAAGCTCCCACCTACACGCTGTTTCATTATTTAATCCAGTTGTAAGGCCGCACGCTTTATAAGGCAATTGTTTATCTTCGCCTGTTTGTCAAACTGATACAAAACCGGAATTTTGCTTCGACTCTAGATTCCGCTATCGCTTTTCATTTCAGGAAGAGCTTTCTTCCAACCTGTCAAGCCTCCTCCTCCCTCATACCTTTACGGGTGACTGCCAGTTTCAATTAGTCTACCCTGATGTTGACCTTGACAAGCAAGGTGCTAGTGTTCAGTAAAACTGTAAATGCAGTACGTATCTTGATAGCTTACACCGCCGGTGTAAACTGCAGCCATTCTGCCTTTGCAATGCGGCCCGAGATCTAATTCCAGAAATACTCAACAAAAAATAAGAATTTCGGCGAATAATTATTTTATCTGTAGTCGAACAAAATATAACTCAGATATACGTTGTATTGTTGACAATACAACATATATCTTGTACGCCAAAACATAACTGTAAGCTCAGTTTCACATGAAAGTCACCATTGCGGTACTTGGCGTCGTTGCTAATGGTTTTAAGAACTGGAAAGTAAAGTGGTAGCTGAATGTAGGCACTTGACAACACAGCAAGTGTATCGAAGTGCTGCAGTTGTAGAAGTCTCTGCCTCCTTCATTTATTTTGCTTACTCAAATATAGCTCACGAGTTATAGTTTCTGTAACATTAATTTCAAATACTTTTACCGCCCCCAATAACGGCACTACTGAAAACAGGCTACTACCATTAATGATGAATAAGTAAAAAAATTATAGAGTGGCCTGCAAACCTTTTCCCCCTGATTTTCCCTCGTGGCTAAAAGGTTTCTCATCGCTGGTTTCGAATTTGGCAGTGCAAGTAAAGAACACTCATTACGGAGCAAACACATGAAATTAATTTGATGTTCAGGTGACCGTGCATAGTGATAAATTCTTATAATAAAACCAACTAGATGCAATGATTTCTCAAATTTATTTTTGGAATAAAACTCTACATGTTTCGGACAGTTCCTCTGTCCATCATCAGAATTTTTTCACCGTACACACAGCAGTGGTATATGTCATACAGGTTTGCTGACAGCTTGCGAGCAGGATCAGGACGGAACCCTAGGAATAACTGTGGCCGTCCGCTAATGTTCAGATTATCATATTTGAGTTCATAGTTCACAGGAAGTGGGGTCTTGTCTGTGGGTCTGTCGGTAAACCCGACATGGTGTGGCAGCATTTCCTTTACTTACTTTGTCCAAAGTCTTCTGTTTAAGAGATACAGACAATTAAGATTTCGGAGACCGTCTCTGTCTCTGTCCTCAGGTAAAAAGGTGTGGAACGCCTAAATATCTGGACCCAATACTTAAGGCTGATCTATAATTCGTTCTCTCAAGTGACCGTAATAAATTTGTATGAATATTCCGTCTTCCGCGCGTACTACCTGTCACGCCTATAGAGGGTTACTGCCTAAGGGAAACAAATATGCTTAAACGAATATTACGAATTAAACGCTGATGATTCTGCTTCTGTTTAGCAGATGCCGAGTAAAATTCTCGACCCACAGATAAATCCTGACAAGGTTTTTAGTGGCTTTCTTACTCCACCTACGAACATTCTGGTTTAATAATTAAATATGCCATGGCCATATGCTATCACACCCACAATAAATCACTCTGTGCACTATACCACCACTTGGCACTGTACAGTTTATTCGACTGAAGTGAACAAACGGCTAAATGGCTCCGTCAAAACGTTCCTTCGTTCCACCGCCTTGCTGATTGAAATGCACGCCGCTGTTGATGGCACATAACGCGTGCAGCTATAACACGACGGGAAGTCCAATAACAACCAGACCAAGTTTATGAGGACTGAAGCAAATGTGACGCAGTGCGCACATTCTTCACGTGTTGCATACAGATGTTACACAGCTATAATTTGATTTAAAATATGCAGGGCTGACCTATTGTTGGATGCAAAATTTTCCGCACGTTATAATTTTAGAATTTAAGAGGTGTTTATGACATGTTATAAGGAAATATCACGTTATTTTCACGGAAGAGTAACCCCGCGAACAATCTTATTTGTGACTGGTATCCTTCCCCCTATCCTCTAGGGTGTAGCCGATTACATTTCGAATACAAATCAAAAGCTTTACGTCAGGTACAGTAATTTGCAAGTCTCACAGCAGTTAAAACAGTATAGTGACGTGGTGTTCATACATTAAGTCACCGAAAGATATTCTGTCAGCTGCGTAAGCTATAAAGCATTGGAGGCTAGAGTGACTTTTGTTTCAGACTCATAAAGGTAAAAAGGTAAAGTGATCCCGTTAGAGGCCCTGTGTGGCCCAGAGGGTGGGTAGAGGTATAGCTCTACTCTTCCACGACCGCGGTACTAGAAGGGAGTGAGTGGTCAGCAGCATGCCCCGGCTGCACTTTACCACCGGGGAAGACCCGGTACCCATTTTGCAGGAGGCTGGGTGGGCCTCAGGGCCGGTCTGGACGGGCGGAAAATCTCGTCCCCACCGGGATTCGATTCCGGGCCGTCCAGCCCGTAGTCAGTCGCTATACCGACTGATCTCCACGGCACACGTTTAAGACTGTTAGAACTGTGAAAAGGGGAGATTATTTTACAGTTTAAGGGGTTCAAATACAGATATTAAACACTCCAATGAAAGTCTAAAGTACGACCGCCGGTACATAAATCGTAGCAAGATTATTCATAAAACATAATAGCAGGCATATAAAACCTAATATGTGTAATAAAACCAGCATTTATTACTTCGCAATTCGAATTGTGGGCTAAAAGCCACTGGTTAGTTCCCGAACGCCTGCACGTTCCCCTGAGCAAATAAATCACATACTCACAAATGGTTCGTAGTTTGCCCTAAGCTGTTAAGTCCCCTGTGCCAGCCATCGTGAAGGCTCTCACGTTTGCTCCTACCGGAAAGAAGGATTTCTCAGTTTTGCGTGACAGGGAGAGGCCGGTAAGAGCATATATTGATATAACAAATATATATATATATAATACATATATAGAATATATAGACTTACGAGATGTAGGCTGAAGTTTAGTTTGGAGTACACACACAATTTGGTGTTCTGTACCCCTCAGTGGCCCTGATGTTCCGTTACTACGTCTCCGATACAACACAGCTACAAACAAAAACTGGACAGCACAGATATTACGCTGCTTAGCGTCTTAAAATTACGACAATGTAATCTTTCGTATTTCATAAAAAAAATTCACTACAACTTTAAACGTTTCAAAAATATTCTATAAGATTTCGTGTTGCATTCAACACTTCGAAAAATGAGCCTCTAAGTAGTGGAAACGCGTTTACCTGCATCTCTGCTAAGAAGGCAGGAGGTATAAAGTTCAACGCCGAGTATGCGTTGGGCCAATATGAACCAAAATTAATTCTCCCCAAAAGAAAAAAAAGTTTCTTAAAATTGTCCAATACCAAATGGACATAGAAGCAAACACGATTTAAAAAAATTATATTTTTTTCCTCTTCATGCAGAGAACATAAGACACATTTAGACAACCACGTAAACAGTTCAGTGCGGACAGTGTTTGAGAAAGGACTGTCTCACTGAAATCCATTCAGCAAATGCACAGAAATTACATGCGGGCGGACAGGCAGACTGATATGAGGTTAACCGCGATGACGCGTTTTAGAATAAGTGTTGCAGCCTACAAACGCCTCCTGTACGTGCGTCTGTTACAACAAAGGTTACACTTCAACTCCTGCGGAAAAGTGCTTAGAATACACGCATGACAACGGTGTAGGAGAAGATGCCAGACATACAAGGCGTTGAAAAGCTTGTGGTTGTAACGGCGTTTGAGTATCACAGAGACTGAAGAGAAGAGACAATCACCGTACGTGTGGCTTAGCCAGCAATAAATATTTACACGATATTGGCTTGTACATCAAAAGCAAACAAGTGAGCCTACACAGCTAATGTACAACGACTTGATTAAAGAATCTGTCGTTCCTGAGTTTATCTAATAACGCTTTTCAACTGTACATCTTAGGCCGCGTCCAGATTTTAGCATTCTATCGCAGCGTAACAACGTAACGTAACCGCGCGGGTTCTGCTCGCCCCACGGTTCAGTTTCGGTCAAGATGGAGCGCATTCTGGCGAAGGGCTCCGCGCTCTGACCCGCCACTTGTTAGCTGATCATGATGGGAAGATGTCTTGCGACTCTCAGCTCAACACGAAGATAGCAGCGAGCATGAAGCACGTAAGAAATGTCTCCAGCGGCGTAACGTAACATCCTTTGACGCGCGCTGGAAAACCGACAGAGGGTTGGATCAGCCCGAGCAGTGCAACGCACACAGCGAATGTTATAGCAACACCGTCCACGCCTGGGAATCCCTGTTACATTACGCCCTTACATTGCCGCAGAATGTTCAAGTCTCGACGTGGCCTTATATACAGCCGACTGAGACTTTTTGGGTGAGAATTACGAAGTATATGGACCTAAAGTCTCGTAATATAATCTTCGTAGTTGCACCGTGCATGTTGATAGTATTAAGTCCTTTGTGGCTATTGTGGCTGCATATGCAGCCACAATACCGATAACTTCAAATAACGATATGTAGCCGAAGTCAACGTTGTAACTTTAGCGAAGCACAGGCTGATAGCTCCCTGATGATGGTTTATGTAAACCAAAACATTTTGGAGCAACTATTATAATTTTAAATGATTTTAACTGCTTAATAATTTTATAATAATTTGTGTGCATTAGTTGGGCAAATAAAGGATTTAATATTCTCGTAATATATTTTACACATTTGAAGACTGAAATTAACCTGAGTAATAGTTAAAGACTCAGTTCGTACGGCGCAGTAAACACATACCCTTTTCATGACAAAAAAAACTCGGTTAATTCTCTAAAGGGAAGTAATTTGATTTTGCGAGATTCGAGGGCCTCATGGCGCTGTGTCTCAGGATTCAGTGATGGGGATAGTGCAAATGGAAAAGAAATTTCACTACGTTTGGACAGTCCTTACGCAACTTAAAAGCTATCTGGAAATGGCGAATATTGTCGTGGTGATGGAATGTTTACACGTGCTCAGTTCACAAAGCTGTAAGAACTCGCAGTACTCTATTGTGGACACAAAACATGAGTTATATCCTTCAGTACGACAGTCTCTTCTTTTATGACACTCGAAATTTCATCAGAGCGGACACAAAAACCTGTTACTGATAAGCAGACAATAGGATGCACTCTACGACATCACGCCCTACACGCCTTGCTCTGAGAAAATTTTGCTGTTGCCGTGGCGCCTAACCTTACTTTCGAGTGGCTAGCATCCTTTCTTCGCCCCGTCATAAGCTGTATAATGGAACATCACTGATATGATTTTCAACTATTTCCATCTTCACAGAATATAAAACATACAACTTTTCAAAGGCACACAACTTGCATCTTCAGGTCTAGCTGAAATCTTAAAAATAAGTTGACAATTTAGATTGTAACTTTACCCTAAGATGGACGCAGTGTGCTTTTGAAACGTTGTGTATTATGTTTTGTAATCTGTGACGAATGAAGTATTCTAAAATCACATTAGTGATCATCTTTATCGTTGCACCCTGCATTTCGTAGAGTCATTTAATTAGCACACCAACTAACGCACACACATATTTTTTTTTACATTAAAACATTTAAAATCGCTCCGTGTTTCGATCCTAAGATCATCTTCAGGGAGCTACGCTGTTCCTTGCTAACGTCACATTTTTATTTACATCTGGAAGGTGCACATCACTATAACGGTATGTGGCAGAATATACAAGAATACGAACAAATATGTAGGCTTATGGACAATTTATACCAAAAGCTCAACATAAAGTTAGATGCATTAACAAATCAAACAAGCGCTAAACTTGATAATAACAAGAATTCCTCTAAATTCCAATCACGGCTAATCAATCTAACTAACATAAAATTTACAAAAGAGCAAATTCAAACTTTGTCCCTAGGCCCCAACTGTGCAATAGAACAAGAACTCAAACAGTACATCAGTGAGTTAATAATAGACACGGAAAGTGCTATAAGACATTTAGAACCCCAAATACAAAACGCTTACCGTTACCTAGCAGCCAAGCAAATCAAACACATCATGACGACTAACAGATACAACATACTATACAAAAGATATCAATATAACATAAACGAATTAAAAAAGATGCTCCAAAACAATAATCTAACAATAGTAAAGGCCGACAAAAGCAAAGCAATAGTGATAATTAATTTTTAAAAAAATGTGACGTTAGCAAGGAACAATGTAGCTCCCTGAAGATGATCTTAGGATCGAAACATATTGGAGCGATTTTAAATGTTTTAATGTAATAAATTTTATGTATGTGCATTAGTTGGTGTGCGAATTAAATCACATTAGTGATGTTTCGCATATTACACCATTGTCAAAGAACTACGTGGTGCTGTGGAAAGGATATTTTCGTCGGAAAAAAACAAGCAATAATAATCCTCCTGTATATTGCTATCTTCCGAAACTGCTTCTGGCTGTCGGATTTTCCGACCAAAGTGTTACTTGTTTTCTCATATGTCAGTGCGGTATTCAACATCTCGTGCACTTGCTGGTCATGGTTACAGGTGTGAGTAAGTCACTGGAATGTGTCAAGGATGACGACAGAGGTCGCAGGGAACCCGCTGGTGGGCCACACGGTCCTGTCTGCCCGTCACTATGAATCAGGTCCGCCAGCCAACGCGACCCTCGACGTTGTAAGTACATGATGTATGTTTCGTCAGCTCTCTCTCTCTCTCTCTCTCTCTCTCTCTCTCTACTTCGAGTATGCCAGTGTCAACAGCACTAACCATCAGCCTGCCTGGATGTGAGGATAAGTAATTTTAGCGAGGGGAGGATAGTGGTTCCTTGTGTGTGTGTGTGTGCGTGCGTGTGTGTTTGTGTGTGCGTGCGTGTGTGTTTGTGTGTGCGTGTGTGTGTTTGTGTTTGTGTATATTTGTGTGTGTTTGTGTGTGCGTGTGCGTTTGCGTGTGTGTGTGCGTGTGCGTGCGTGTGTGTGTGCGTGTGTGGAAGAAATATATTGACGTGGTATGATATTGATTGAAAGCAGTAAACGAAATTATGGTACACTCTGTGACTGGTAATTAAGGTTGCTGTGCGAAATTGCAGGTTCTTACGGCAATAAAAAGAAACATCTGCTGGGTTGTGGTGATGGAGTAGCAGGTTTCTCTAAAACGGTGATAAACCTTTCACGGAATACGGACATGTTTAATCCTTGCATTTCAAATAGCTGTACCTTTACATATTAAGGCAACTCTTCTTCAAAATTCAAAACTCCTCGAAAGGCTGAGTGGTTTAAGCAATGTTCGAGACACATTTTCCTTTACAAAACTATTTAGTTAATGAACACATCTTCCTAATTTGTATTAAGTACCATCTAGATGGTTTCTAATCAGTAAGAAGTGCATACACCTTATTCGAACGACAACGCACTGAAAGTAAACAATTTCATCGACTGGTAAATTAATAGCGAGGCCCTCGTGGGAAATGAATTCCCAGTAGAGCGGTTAACAGAACAGCGATTTCCTCTTCTTTATTTAGTACTCAGGTGTGTGACTATCTGACCCCGCCCCTGGCCACATACTAGCGGAACTGATCACATCTCTTTGTTCTACATGTGCCTGACACCCACATCATAAAGTACAGATTTCATTACTGGACACAGTAAATCCCTATCAAATTACTGCGTGGAATAGGAGTTTAGTAACACCAGACGCTGGCTCACGCAACACGAAACTTGTGATGCTGCTTTATGAAGAAGTCATTTGTGATTTTTCAGGCGTTATCTGTGAAAACGAAGGTATGTCCATCTAGCGTTATTTTACTGAATTATTACAGAACAAGCAGCTGATTACTAGGGCCATCAAACGGCGACAATGAAAACATTTCTTTCTCCCTCATAATTATAAAGATCGCTGAGGTAGTCTTTGTCTATAACGCCCTTCGTTTACCTTGATGCCGCAGATTTTTATGGGGTTTCTTCAACCCCGAATCCAACAGCTGAGACTTTATTGCGTTGAATGATAGGATGATTAGTAGCCAGCGGAACGGACAGGATTGGGAAGGTACCGGCCGCGGCCATTTTGACGTGTCCTGGAATTTGACTGAAAGACTGACAAAAACCACAGAAATTCTGAGTCCAGACCGTCAGTACAGTATTTGGTCTATGATTTCAGTGCAGTGGTTCTCGTGTAAGAGGCTCACTTGCGACATACGCGTAGACGCTGAAGTGTGTCCCATGTTTGTCATGGAGATGGCTTAACCTGCTGCATGTTTCAGAAGGAAGTAATGCCTTTAATAATGAGTTATATTACCGTCATGGGAGAAGCTGAAGCAATTAAGAATTTAACTGCATTTCAACTGGTATCCACTCACCTGTATCCAGTGCCGAGTTTAAGAATGAGTGGAACTGTATCTCCACTAATCTCACATACCTTAATGGCGTGCAAATGAACATATGTACTGGCTGTGGATATCGTCCAGTAGCCTTATGTGCAGCTTCGGCCGCCTTAATAGCAGGCACGCATTTTCCCTTTAACAATTTCGGCATCTCTCTTCCTATTCGTACCTAACGATATTTATGTTCGTATTTTTATCACATCACCAAACAAAAGTCTAGTGACCTATACAAACCGGTTTGTTTCATTCCTTCATCTAAATTTATTGCCAAACTTTGTTAACGAACATAGGCTTGGAGCAATAATTCTTAATCTGTGGAGAGTATTGAAATTACCTTTACTTTCAACTTTATGTTTCTGGAACAAGGAAATTATTCGGGACAAGAGAAGACCTTGAAATTTATGATTCTTACTGTATGGAAATGATAGAATTCAATAATTATAAAAGCACATGATCCGTTTGTTCTTCATGATTGCGACTCCTTGCCAAACATTATATGGGTGATAAAATCAAGGAGAATATGGATGGAGCATGTGGCACGTATGGGGGAGAAGAAAAATGCAGAGAGAGTTTTGGCGAGGAAACATTAGCTTTTCAAGAATGACACTCTTCAATGGAATTAGTGACCTGTTTCTAAGGACGCGAACACTTTTTTCAATAAGCAGGTTGATACAGGATTAACATTCTAGTCCTGTATCCGAGACATGCCTAGTTTGAATTTCATCCGTGGTAGTGACTATCCTGACGGAAGAATTCTATCGTGGTTACGGTCAGACTCTCCAGATAAATGTCTAAATGTGTAGTTTCGGCCACGACCGCTTCTTCCCGAATTCTTTACAGTGCTAAATTTAAAAGTTACCCTGCCGTCCGACGTCCACACACACACACACACACACACACACACACTCTCTCTCTCTCTCACACACACACACAAACACACACACTCAGACACACTCACTCACACACACTCACATTCACCCACACACACTCACACACACTCACTCATATACTCTCACTCACACACTCACACACTCACTCATATACTCTCACACACTCACACACACTAACACACACACACTCACACACACTCACATTCACCCACCCACTCACACACACTCACTCATATACTCTCACACACACTCACACACTCACTCATACACTCTCTCACACACTAACACACACTCACTCACACTCACTCACACACACACTCACTCTCACGCACACACTCTCACACACACTCACTCATACACTCTCACACACTCACTCACACACTCACACACACACACTCACACTCACTCACACACCAGTCCAGGCTCTTTGTATTGTAAAAGTCGCTAATGTAAACACAGAATGTTACTCCGTCACGACTATCGTAATTTTTATGTAAAGGAAATGCATAAAAATTTATAGAAGTCTACTTTACGATGTCTAAACTACATACTAAATGTCCTACTGGTAAATGGAATAATTAATTGCGTACTGCTAGCAAACAAAACGTCATATGTAATTTTTTTGCTTTGTATCGTACAAAAGTATTTATTACGAAAAAAGATGTTCAAATCCAAACAGTTCACACTCGCCTCAGGAGTTATTAATTTTAAGGATATACAAATTGCAAAGATTGTGTAGGCCAACTGTCTAATGTCATACATTACACAGTAATGTCTATGAAAATTTAAAAAATGGACAGAGACTTACAGACTTCAGCATGCCGTAAGATAAGAAAGGAAGGTACATTTACAGAGCGAAACCCACACTGCTGCAGACAAGTAACTTGTTACACTACACAGGCTGAAAATTTTCCTCCCTTCTGAAATGTGCATATTTACTTAAGTTATCTGCTGCACTGTGCTACACTGGTATTTATGCCTATTCTTTCAGATACCAATGTAGGCTAATTGATGGGGGTGAATACCCGCTGTTGGAAATGTAATGGCAACATAGTTTCATACTGCCTGAATTCAATAATAATTTTCCTTCGCATTACATTGAGAAATCGCCACATCCAATAATGCTTCTAACGGAGGCTGCAGTCCTTCACAATTACTATCTTTGGGATGTAACGTCTGTAGCCATAAGGCAAGGTATCAGCATTTTGGAGGAAGGTCTTTAGTGTAGACTGTCTATAGAACCTGTAGGTTTCTCCGAACGTTCGTTTCTTTCCGACCAAACTACACGGCCTCACAACTCAGAACAAGGATAATTTGTATAAATGTCGTCGTCAGCGCTTAAAATATCGATGCAGATCTAAAACACATCTATATTTCCTACCATGGTTTAGTTGTTATTAAATAAAACCGATATAATTCGATTTATGTTGTGTATAGAACAGGAGTTACATCGAAGGGGTACATACCAAACTAAAATTCCTTCTAATATTTTATGTACGAATAAATACCAAATATTATCGAAATCCGTGAAGTAATTTAGGAGACAAAACGACAGAATTTACAGGCACACTTCCACATGTGCGTTAATTTTATGCACTTATGAAAATAGAGCCCCTTAAAGGTGAAACATTTTGTCGTCCTGTAACACAAAAAATTCTCACTTACGATAATCACACGCGTTTGATATTGGCTAGTATTTAATGAACCTCGCTTTAATTTTACACATTTCATCTCAGGTAGGTGCACGTGTATTTACGTATGTTCCATTAGAATGAGGAGTGAGAGGAAAGAGCCTGAGAGCAAGAGAGAAAATGTATTAATTAGAGAGACGGCTAAACTCGCCGGTAGATTTCGCCACGGTCGCTCCATTCTTTAGTAATCTTCTCTCATAGCATCAGTGGGAGTATGCAGTAAGGCAATTGTATTTCATTTCGTTGCGAACCGGACTGTTCAGGAGTTTTTGTGACCCACTACTAAAATTTTCTGCGAGTTTTTCACATACACGGTGTACTTTTCACAGTTATTAATATTTTTAAGGCTTTCCTTGCGGTGAAGTATTTTTCTATGTAGTGACTTGCGTGTGATATGGCCGTGTGTTTAAAATATTCAGAATTCAACTTCACGTTTAACTTAATATTTGTGTGCAGAGCAGATCTAAAAATGAACAGCTCTAAAGCAGTATATTTGTGAACAGAAAGCAAGGCAGTGACTTTAGGTTCGTGGAACGGCACAATCGTCTCAATAATGTAAAAAAAAAACGTTCAGTTTTACCCCCACCGATGCGCACAACATCCCTGTTGCTCAGAAGAGCCCGTTCTTGTTTTCTAGGGAGAAAATAGCTGTTACTTATGAAAGAAATTATACAAGGAAATAGTGACTTAATAACATAGTAAATGGCACCTATGTATTTGATACAGAACCAAACGGGCTTAAGAGTGAATTGAACTTTATAAGATGTGTAAAATGTTGACAAAATAAATGTATGTGTGTAGTGTGATACAGAATCTGAAGTGCCTGTGTGTGACTGATTGGCGCAGTGCATCGTATGAGTGGCTGAATGGTTGTGATACTGATCCTGTCGCCAAATTGTTCTTGTGTAATAAACAATGACGTTATGCCAGCTGTGCATGGATCTAGAACTACAGTGTCTCTAGTATCTTCTTGTTCTTCACAGGTTGACCCTGACAACACCTACACCACTACAAAAGAAGGTAAGTACAATCAGTGCTCTCGTATTACAATATAGCAAAACATGCATGTGAATAAAAGAGGTCATACATATTGTCGGTTTCAATTGGATTACGGCTCAACACAGATACTTTCTTACGGATAAACTGTAATGTACAGCTATTAATGTTACATGTGTAAGCCGTATTACAGTGTTACAGAGCAGTGTCTATTTCTTATTAATTAATAAGAGAATTCTGCACTTTTTTATGGACGAGTTTTCCGTTTACGAAGGCATTACTGATTCTGAGATCGACGCTAAATTTATATTAATATAAAATGATCAACAATCAGGCACTTTTCTTGTTCTTCATGTTATCTGTTTATCTTCTCCCCCCCCCCAATTTGATGTTCTGTGTGGGTAACTCCGCTTTCCCCCATTACGTGCGCCCATGCCCCAGTCTGAACGTTATGGGATAGGCAGAGATTGGAGCGGTGTGGCTGCAAGATGATCACTTCTTTGAATGTTTATAGCGCTGTTCAAACGCAGAGGATACAAAACGCCTATTTATATGGACAGACCGTCATCAGTGTTGTTTAGACAAATCAAAAGTGCCCTTTTTGAATAAAACATGTGGAGCACTTGAGGTGAACCATGAACAGACCCCAGTCGATATAGTTTTGAAGCTTCATTAGCGTTATTTCAAATACAAAACAAGAATGCTAACCATCACCGCAGCGTTATTAAGCTATAGGAAACGGTGCCTTGTAATGCTGTGGTGATAAGCTGTGAAATGACTAGTAATAGTAGACCATCAGATACAATGGCGGACTTTGATATTAGCGGTGTTCGGCCTTCAAGTAATGCCACTACGTTTGGTTTAGTTACTTAATTCCAAAATATGACCAGAAAAGCAATGTTGCTGCGGCAGGAGCAGCACAGGTAGTGATTTGAACGCACGGCTACAAGTGGAGCCCAGCGCCCGACTGTCCCATTGTTTCACCTCTAAACAAGTTGACGTCATACGCATAACATTATCAGAGTATGTAGAGCACAAAGCAGCATAGATGAAACAGGAACATTGTAATGACGTCACGCCCTTGACATACCATGAATTCCAGAATAAAGCATCCACCCGATATCGAATGTAGCCGAAGTCATTGTTAAACTGCACACAGGAAGTTTATTGTGTGAAAGCAATTTGCTATTGCTTTTATTGTATTCGTTATGGGACTGGCTATAAATAACCTGTGTGTCTACATCAGTACTTCTTCTATTTAACTATCTAACGTCATTGTGCAAATTCATCTATGAACTGGCATTGGACGATGCTGAAGCAGTCAGATATTCTCTGCTATTATAATACTCGAATATCCATCACCCTGGTCACAAAATCACTGTATTGGGCACTTTGCAGAACTACGTCAATAATTTTTTTTTTTTTTTCCAAATTCTAATTCTTGATGGTCTACTGTTCTTTTTATCTCTGAGCAATACCAACATTCTCCCCTGTATGGCTTTTACGTTGGAAATTTCCAAAAGAATGTTATATACGTTCCCAGTATTTTTCTATATGGGTCCTTTGAATGTGTTCGGAGCACAGCTTTCTACTCTTTAGATCCATTATTATTACCAAGCGTATAAGTGGAACACAATAGAGAGGTAGGTTCTGTCCGCATTCGTGTTTGACTAAAATATTCAACGAATATCGAAACAAACGTAGCATAAGTAGTCACAGTGTGATTTTAATTTTGGTCTGAGCGGGGGTAATATAATGGTGCATCACCAAAATTCTCAGAACTGGAGAGTGTTACAGAAAATCCATATGTAAGGTTGAACAGTGTAACTGTCATTAAGATCCACAATATTTATCTTTTGTAATTCATCAAAATACAAGGAAAATAATTAATTACTCAGTGTTGTATTATAGCAGGCATACTAATACGCTATGCGACAACATACATGTATCTGGGAAACAACACTGCACCAGGGAGGTACGCAAAATCGCAAAGAATGTGTTTATAAAACACAGGACATCTACTTCCTATCCCACAGTAGAACACATCACTTAGCTCCTCCCAAATGTTACGGAGGCCAGATGCAAGCATTTCATGACTATTTGTGATTTTCTTGCGGGCAGATCACGAGAACGGAATTTGATGATGTTGAAACCGGTTCTTATATCTGATAGCTGCCTCGTACCTCCATACAGTGACATAGCGTTCCCTTTACATTACGTAGCCAGCAGTCCGAGGTTCGTACATATTAAATACGACCTCTAAATTCGATGTGAGTTTCCGTATCTCACGGCATGGTTTGTCTTCCGATTGCAATCTGAGATACGGGGATAGCTGCGGATTGCTAAGGAGAGGTGTTTGACTGCTGGTGGTCAGGCGGACCTATCTTCTTCTCTAGCTGTCTGCCTCTCTGCCGTCCGATCGCTCTTCTTTTCTTCTTCCCTTATTTCATCCTTTTTTTTACCTTCTCCAACATTTTTTTTTAATCGCAATATAGACTTTAAAATTGCACCTAGGTTTTATCTGCCATAACAAGTATCTGACAGTGACATTTTCAGTCTATCTACACGGTATAACTACACCATTAAATAGGTATGTCACTGCACAGAGACAAGATTACGAATGTGGAGACTCAAGCGCTTGTATCCGTATATCGATATACTTTATGCTAATACCGCATCTATCCCAGGTACACAACAATGATACAATAACCGACATGGTTTAGGACTCCCCAGATTTCGCACGTTGACCATCGTACAGTGCCCCACAACACTAGAAACTAAGTACAACGTTTTGGAAAGTGGATCTGTTTCACTCCTCTGGTACAAAAGGCGTGGATGGCCCTAATCATTTGGAACCGTTAGACCGCGCTGATCTCTATGTGGGGGTCTAGCAGACTGAAAGAGCTCGGTGAAATTGGCCACAGGTTCACTGTTGTAGTTCACTGCAGTAGACACCTAACGGATCCTTTTATCGCATCCAGCATCCTGAGCACCAGTACGTAACAACTTCAATAAAAAAAAAACTGCTGGTGACGTAAAAGAAATCAGTGCCTGTTGCCCGTTGGTAATCACGGGGTGAGCCACGCCTAGCCTCGCGGAGCAGGTCACAACCTACGTGTACACCAATGAGTGCTCCTTGACTAGGAGCATAAGGCCGGTGCAGAGTTAAATTGCAGTGCACAGTGTGGGTTCTGCCACTTCAAGATCTAGTAACATTTATTTATTTTTGTTAGCGTTTTAATTAGCTCTCAATACCTAATGCTATATAGCATGTATGATAGACGAATGAGTACTTAGGGAAGAAGGTGGAATAATACTGATTAAAGAAAACATAGGACTTTGGTAAGGAACCTGTCCCAATGCAAACTCTTCCGTCAAAAATCCCGCAAGGACCGAGCTGGTAGAAACTGTTCCTTGTACAGAGCGCATAAATAAATGGGGCATGTCTGTTAATCGGCAATAAAAATATTTTGTTGATATGGGGGAGGGGGGGTCTGTAGTAACTGTCGAAGTGTAAATTTAAATTTTATTCATATCTCTTCAACATTAATACCTACAATTTTCAGTTCTATTTGTGCGTTCGTTGTGCACTTTAGCAACAGACAAAAAAAAAATCCTTACGAATCATCTGAAATATTTCAGGACAGTGTAGGCCTGTACCTAGCATCAGCATCCGTACCCGACCTCTGCCAAAGACACACTCACAGTCGGATCACAGCCTTTTGACTGCAGTACGGAAGTTAATCTGTTCGAACCATGACCGACAAGCATGACGTAGAATGTCATTCACAGAAGTGTTGAAACTAATAGATGATCTACACTGAAATAGGCCACGGGCAATGTATTACATATTTTCAACTGTTAATTTAGCATTGCGATTCCTGATTTATATTTCCTTATTTTCTCCAATCTATTGTTCTTAATCCCTCTTGGAACGTAATTCTATAATGCCGTCCAACAAACCACCAGCCTTTCATCTTCACATTTCCCCCAACTGGCACTATCACGTGTGACACTTTTATGGTTTTCTCATGTACCTGCAAAATTTGCTACGACAGTAACCTAAAATAGACCGCGACCGCTTCCTGCTACAGGCCGACAGATTCAGCCTTCATAAACTAGCTTAATATTTTAAAGTGCACAATTCCGGAATCTGATATAGCGCCACAGAATAACCCTATGTTCGGACAGTCAATAAACCACGTGCAGTTTGTTAAATCTTCCTACTCGAAAGTGGAATATGTTAACACGTTATCGCAACACCACGAAAAATATGTTAGTCTTCATTGTTTCCGCTACATTACGTCATTTCCTGCTTGCTTCATTCACACGCGCTGGCCTGGTTGTACGATGCTGACCCAGAGAGGCTAGCATGTTGAAAGCAAAAGTGTTTCATTGTAGCAAACTGCAGTCCTTAGTTACTTCTTACAAATTTTCGTGTTTCTCAAACAGTGAAACGTGTCCTACCGGTGAGGTTGGGATCCGTAAATCCAAAAATAATAAAACTATAACTAATTAAATAATCAGACGTACATAATTTGTAAAAATGAACTTCTTGGAAAAAAGATGTTTTTTAATAAGATAAAAGTAAAACTTACAGTAAGAATAGCAGGTGAGACGCAACGAGCTGAAGTTTGAGATTTCCTGCCCTAAATTTGGCTTCCTTACCTTGTGTAATATTGGTGCCGTTTTGATAGACCAGCGCTGTGTATTTTGGACGTTTCATCTACAGCACTGCTCAACAAATTACAACGGCGTTTCGTCCTGCCGCCACATTAAGTCATCCTAAGTTGATCACTTTCATTTTGTTGCATATGGATTTCATGTAACGTCTCCCTTTCATGGGGCTTACATGGAACCTTACGACTTTTCCTTAAAACGGCTGATATTTCAAAAACACATATACATTTATACAGGTGTGTGTGTGTTCTTAATAACACTTTCATGAATTGTCCTTTTTCCGACATGACTAATATTATTTACCCACAAAAGTTAAACTACGTTTAATGTAACATGTGCAGGCAGCTTCGGAACGGAGTGGGGTGCGGGATTCATCTAACGAGTATTTTGTGCTGCTCACCGTCCAGTACACACATTTCACTTACCTCTAACACGTCAGGAATCTTCGATAGTGAAGTATGCCAGGCCCGCGCCATGGTGTAGATTTTGTCCGTTGTACATATCATCCTTACTACCATCCTCCCATCGGGGCAGAATGAAAATTATGTTCTGTAGGTGCTTCTGTCTCAGATACACCCATATCCAGGCGACATTTGACCGGGTTGTTGAAACAGTATACCTGGAGGCAGAAGCCGTAGCACAACTAAAGGAAAGGATTCTATGTTTATGTTGCTTTACACAAATTCCAATATGCAACTGACGTAAATCTGCTAGGAATAAATTTCGAAAATATACACATTATAATTAATTTTTTTCTTTTCATTTTTAGACCGTGCAATAGTCTGCTCTTTGTTATATTAACCAACTAATCGCACTGTTGTATGTTCCTAAAATATTTATTTAGACATTAACACTTTAAAAACATATCACTTTATAAAATTTCGTCATTTACTCCTACATGTTTCAGTCCTATTGAACCATCTTTAGGGAGTACAATGTGCCTTGTTTTTGAAGTTGCTAATCTAATTGGTGTTGTGCCAGCATGCCTGCAATTAATTATCACATTATAGTAGATATTGTGTATATGAACATGGATAGGCTTTTATATATTACGATCATGGAAACCAGAATCTATTTGCGTACTTACATATGGGTGTTTAGGTTATGCCTACGTTTCTTGTTGACGTGTCTAGTGCCGCCTGTGACGATGTCGTACTGTG
>Ga0123355_10005866_pt1 | contig 18076 bp, 14 predicted proteins | sample TergutEmb28metaG_3_FD_89872 | JGI IMG/M metagenome (GOLD analysis project Ga0123355, IMG submission 89872) | Embiratermes neotenicus P1 segment gut microbial communities from Petit-Saut dam, French Guiana - Emb289 P1 | ecosystem: Host-associated > Arthropoda: Insects > Digestive system > Gut ... | reverse complement strand
TGAGAGAATCATATTTCATGCTTTTTTCAGCTGAGCTTGACATCGTTTCACTTTCCACACTTTTTACTTATCACCATTGTTTTCCACGTTACCCACAGGAGAAAAAGTCTTAACCCAGCACAGTTTGCAACGCTCTGACCTGCAGTTTTTGCCATACGAAACAGTGTTCGTATGTATTGTGCTGGGGATTTCATGCTTTTCCACATATCAAATCTTTTTGGGGAAAAGTACGTACTTTCTTCTCTTATCAAAAGATGCGAGTAGGTATGAGCAGCCCTCTTTGCGCAACTTCCCTTTTCACGCACACGAGAGGTATAGAAATATGCTATCAAAGCCAATGCGCTCTTTTGGACGATCTTGAACTGTGAAAAAAGTTTTCCACAGTTTCCCCCTGTATGAATTCTGCGATTTCCACAGTTTCCACAGATTGAACTGGTTTCTGCAATTTCGGCAAGAGTTTTGAAATCATACTTTGTCATGTTTTTTACAGGATTCATTTGACGTGAACACCCAATACATATTAGTATGGATAGCCTTGTGTTTACAGGGAGTGATTATACCTGCCTTAATGATCCTTGATGTAACCGGATGTTTAGGGCGTTATTTTGAAGCTTGAGGAGGAAGTATGAGCAAGCGAACATACCAGCCAAATAATAGGCGTCGTGCGAAAGTGCATGGATTTCGTGCGCGCATGTCGACACGTGGCGGTCGAGCCGTTTTGGCTTCACGTCGCCGCAAGGGTCGTCGTGTGCTGTGTCCTAGCGCCAAATAGATAAACCTAGTAAGCTCACTGTACTCGAATTGATTCAGTGAGCCTCTTATCTGTCCTCTGAACGAGATGACTGATGAAAAAAGTTAGTACACTGCATTCAGAGGAGATTGCACGGATTATTAAGGGCGGTCGGCTTTATAGAAGCCGATCGCTTCTTGTATTTGTAGAATCTTTGGGTCAGAATGGCCCAGAAGGTGACCCCAGGGGTAATTCAGGTGATGAAAGTGGTTTTGACCCTCACAAGTGTTCCGGTGGCAAGATAGCGTTCATTGCTCCTAAACGCCTAGGGTCTGCGGTCTTGCGCAATCGCAATAAGCGCTTGCTGCGAGCTGGGTTTAGCGATGCCTTAAAGAGTAATGCTGCGAAAGTGCTGCAGACGAACAATATTATTTTGATGGCTACCGCTAGAACTGCTGAAAAGAAATCTGACGAAATTGGGGTTGAGCTGAAAAAGGTGTTCTCTTTGGTAGAGAAAGATCAAAAAGAAGCTAAACCCAAGGATTGCTGATATAATGAGCCAGCTGCACAATTCAAGATCTTTTGTAGGTGGTAAAACATTAGTTCGCCTACCTAGAAGAGCAGCAGCATTATTGATACGAGGGTATCAGCAGGTTATTTCTCCCCTCTTTCCACCCACCTGCAGGTTTTTGCCAACATGCTCGGAGTACGCTTTTGAAGCGGTGAGTACCTATGGAGTGTTCAAGGGTGGATGGTTAGCGTTTAAGCGAATCATGAAATGTCACCCTTTCCATCCAGGAGGATATGATCCCCTTCCTTAAGCTAGGTTTCTGTGTGCTTTGAGCTTAGACATGAAAGGAATTTGAATGGGAGCTATTTGGAGGGGTTTTCTCGACATCATCTTTGGTGCTATGCAGTTTGTGTATAGCTTTGCAGGTGATTGGGGATTATCCATTATTGTTGTTACGATTCTCTTTAGGTTGTTAGTTTGGCCTTTGATGGTCAAGCAAGTCCGCAGTATGCGCTCTATGCAAAAATTGCAGCCTCTTATGAAGGAGGTGCAAAAGAAGTACGCAGATGATAAAGAAAAGCAAAGTCAAGAGATGATGAAACTTTATCAAGAGCACAAGGTTAACCCTCTTGCTGGATGTTTGCCTATTCTTTTGCAAATGCCTTTGTTCATTGGATTTTTTGCAGTGTTGATGGCTCCAAGAATTGAGGAAGGCATTGTTATTGCCCCTCCCCTTTATGGTATGGGGCCACTGCCAGAATATTTGGGCTATATTGCAGATGTTCCTTTTGAAACTCTTGAAATTGGACGAGCATCATTCTTTGGCATCTTGCCAGACATTATGCGTACTCCTGCTGCGATGTGGGAAATTGGACCACTTGCTGCTGCACCCTACATTATATTGCTAGTTCTTTCGAGTGTTGGAATATTGCTTCCCACTTTGATGAATCAAAAGGGACAGGATACGCCACAGGCTAAGCAGCAGAAGCTGATAGGTTATTCAATGGCTGTATTCATGACTTTTATTGGTTGGAGCTTTTTTCCAGGAGGAGTGTTGCTGTATATGACAACGTCATCACTCTTTGCTGCGGGACAACAGCTTTATGTACAAAGTCAGGTAGATAAAGAGGATGCTGCTGCTGAGGCTGCCATAGAGGAAGCTAAGGCTAAGAAAAAAGCAGATCGAAAAAAAGGAAAAGGAAACGCTAATGCTACAAAGAAGCACTAGTGCGCTAGTAAGTATGTTAGGAGGATAGAGTATGCCAAAAGATTATATTGCTACCGCTGATACTGTCGAGGCTGCTACTGCCTTGGCTTTAGCAGGGCTTGGTGTGAGTGAAGATGAGGCTCGGATTGAGATTCTTGAAGAGCCTGGGAAGAAACTCTTTGGGGGCCGCAAAGATGCTGTTGTCAAAGCAAGCCTCAAAGAAGAGGAAGAAACAACTGCAGAAAGCGTTGACGAGGACAGTGAGCCTGAAGTTGAAGTGCTTGAAGATGATGAAGCTTCCTCAGACGAAGAGCCGACTGAAGCTGCTGTAATTAGAGATGCAGACCTTGAAGATCTGAGTGACGAGCAGGTTGATGCCATTGCTGATGTTGGCATCGAACACCTCAAGAAATTAATTTCCTATCTCAGCGATAGCGAAATAAGCATTGAGGAGTTTGAGGGTGATGAAGGTGAGATTATCCTAGATGTAACAGGAGAAGATGTTGGGGTACTAATTGGACGTCACGGACGCACCATTGATGCCCTTCAGGCTGTTGTCTCGTCAATGACAACAAAAAAGACAGGTATTCGCTATCCACTTTCAGTTGATGTGGAGGGCTATAAGCATAGGCGTAAGCAGAAGGTTGTTGAAATAGCACGCCGTGCAGCTGATAGGGTGAGGCGCACAAACCGTCCGGTTTCTTTGAAGGCCATGACTCCTCATGAGCGTAGGATTGTGCACATGACGCTGAGGAACCAAGAGGGAGTAACTTCAACGAGTGAAGGCTCTGGATCATATAGGCATGTGGTAGTTGTACCACTTTAAGCTGCTCACTTTAGAGAATAGCTAAAAAGGCTGCCCCATAATGTGGGCAGCCTTTTTATTTTGACGAAAGTTCACGAAGCATAAAGTTTTGTCAAGAGTGTAGTGATGCTGCAAGTAACGCAAGTGTAATGAGTGAAAGTTCACGAAGTGAAACTTTCCGAATGGAACGCAGTGATGACGTAGTCAACAGTATGCCAACACAAGAACAACTTTCTCTAAGTGCTTATTAAAAGTAGCGTATTATTCTTCACAGATTGTTCCACGTGAAACATCATAGACTTTAAATAAATTGTTCCACGTGAAACAATATCTTGAGCAAGTAGGCAATTGTTCCACGTGAAACAACGAGAGGATAAGCGTGCTGAGAGAGTACTTGAAGGAATATTCTATCAACCTTCCTGAGGAAACAGTACAGTTCCTTAAGCTTCACCTAGACTATGTTCTCAAGACAAATTCTTCCATTAGACTTACTGCTATACATGATAGGAGCGAAGGTGAACGACTCCATATCTTAGATTCCCTTTTGGTGCTGCCAGAATTACTTTCTGCCCCAGAGGGGAGAATGCTTGATATGGGTACAGGTGGCGGTTATCCAGGTATACCGCTTGCTCTTACTGCAAATCGCTCTGCAGATCTATTGGACTCGGTTCAAAAAAAGGCAAACGCAGTAGATAGCTTCCTCAAAGAAAATTATACAGGCGGTCTTGAACTTAGAACTTTTGGTCTGAGAGCTGAGGAGTTGGCACTAACTCAACCAGCTTACTATGCAGTTGTATTAGCGCGTGCGCTTTCATCTCTGCCTGCCTTAGTGGAACTTGCGTCTCCCCTGCTTGAAGCAGGTGGTCATCTGATTGCTCACAAAGGACCTTTTGATGACGATGAATTGTCGAGAGCTCTTGTTGTTGCTGATATGACAGGCATGCAACTTCTTTCTAAGAGGGAGTATAGGCTTCCAAAAGGAGAAGAACAGCGAACAGTATATGTTTTTGAGAAGACTCTAGAGTCACAAATAGAGTTGCCTCGCAGACCTGGACGGGCGCAGCGAAAGCCCTTGGCATAGCATGATTAAAAAGTGGCAATGATTAGAAGTAGATAATAAGTACGGAATAAGGAGAGGAGAGGATTTGGTGAAAGAGGCATGAGTAAAAATGCGAAAGTTCTTGCCGTAGTAAACCAAAAAGGTGGCGTTGGTAAGAGTACTACAGCAGTAAACCTAAGTGCTGCTTTGGGAGAAGCTGGGAAGAAGATTCTCTTAGTTGATATGGATCCGCAGGGAAACGCAACATCTGGATTTGGGCTTTCTAAGACCGATAGAGAGTTGTGCATCTATGATGCACTTTTAGGAGAAGCTGTTTTTGAGGATATGATCGTGACTCATGCAGAGTTTCCCATTGATGTTGTTCCAGCAACCATCCAACTTGCAGGTGCAGAGGTTGAATTAGTAACAGCGATGAGCAGGGAAACACGGCTGAAAGGTCTTGTTGATCCACTGAGGGATAAGTATGACTATGTCATCATAGACTGTGCGCCTTCCCTGGGTTTGCTCACCATTAATGCTTTAACTGCAGCTGATGGTGTGCTCATCCCAATTCAATGTGAATTCTATTCTCTGGAAGGCCTCTCTAAACTTTTGGACAGTGTCCGATTAGTAAAAACACACCTTAATCCAAATCTCGAGGTCTTTGGTGTTGTTATGACCATGCACGATGGACGTACTAAGCTTGCGCAGCAGGTGGTAGATGAAGTGCGAGACTTCTTTGGTGATGGAGCGTTTGAGACACTTATTCCGCGTTCAGTGCGTATTTCAGAGGCGCCAAGCTTTGGACAGTCGATTATTGAATATGATAGCAGGGGTAAAGGTGCCACTGCTTATCGTAACCTTGCAAAGGAAGTGATGAATCGTGGCTAATCGTAGTGGTGGTTTAGGGAAGGGTCTTTCAAGCTTGATTCCAAGTGCAGCTGCCGAATCTGGTACAGCAAATGACAAGGCTAACGAATTGAGCATTGCTCTAATAGAGCCAAATCCTTTGCAGCCCCGTATTGATATTAACGAAGAGGGAATAGCAGAGCTTAGTGCCTCTATTGCAAGCCGCGGTGTACTTCAGCCTATTATCGTAAGACCAAAGGGCGAGAAGTATGAAATTGTTGCCGGGGAGCGCAGATGGCGTGCTTCACGCATGGCGGGACTTGAAACAATACCTGTCCATATTAAAGCCTACGATGACGACGAGACAAGCGAAATAGCTCTTGTGGAGAATTTGCAGCGCGAAGACCTAAATGCTATAGAAGCTGCTCTAGGATATAGGAGTCTTATTAAGTCTCGCGACCTAACGCAGGGTGAACTCGCAGATCTTCTATCGAAATCAAGAGCTTCGATAACCAATTCTCTTCGCTTACTTGAATTGCCAGAAGAGGTTCAGGAGCTTGTATTTAAGGGGGCACTGTCTGCCGGACACGCACGCGCTATACTAGCTGTTTCGGATGATCCAACACGAATCAAGCTTGCAGAGAAAGCAATTGATGAAGGCCTGTCAGTTCGAGCGATCGAGTCACTGGCACGTCTATCCGGGGGCGGAATTATTCCTAGTGCCTCTAAGCGACCTGTGTCACCTAAGAGCTACAAAGCAGCCGCAAGAAAGTTGCGTAAGTTTATTGGTGGCAATGTTAGAGTTAAGCAGACAAAGGATAAAAGCAAGATTGAGATTGAATTTTCTGATGAGGCAGACCTTGAAAGAATTTATCGACTTATCACACAGGATGATAAGCCTTTAATCAGAAACATTCAAGCATAGCCCTATGTGATCTAGGCAACCCTATGAGTTTATCCATTCTTGCTGCTCCTGATATACGGCATAGGCTCGGAGAATTTTTCAAAAATTCTGAGGCTAATGATGCTTTGATACTCTGTGCAACAGCAGCGCAAGAGGGTGATATCGGGCAAGACTTAGCAGGGAAGCTGGATATTTTTCTGCGAGGTAATGATGTTGCTTTTGATGGGCCAATGGTCGATTTTCGCCCTATGAGCTTTGCAAGCTTTGGTGCAAACATGTGGAACAGATGGGGAGACCAAAGAAGTCTTGTCGGGACCTCTGTTCGCTACAAAATAATGAATGATGTACTGGACTGCTTGCGAGAGCAGCAGGAGATTCCCCCCGCTCTGCTCAGTCCAGGGGGGAAGACCTTATTGATCAAGCTTGCCTCATCATATATTCCTCAATCAGAAAAGGAGCAATCTTTTGCACCAAAGGATGCGGACAGCCACAAAGCTGTTATTAGGAGTATTCTTGAAAAATATTTTCGAGAGCTTGAAATAAGTGGATATATAGAACATCAGTACGCTTTAGACTGCCTTGCACATACTCTTTCCTGCGGTCAGATTGATTTTCCTAGTAGCAAAATTATAGTATTTGGATTCAAAGACTTTAGTCCTGCTCAGTTTAAGATGCTGCGTGCCCTTGCAGAAAAGGGCGAGCTAATAGTGTTACTAGAGTACGACAAGGATAATCCAGCAACAGAGCATCTGACACACACTTTAAACCAGCTTATTGATGGCGGAGGACAGCTTTTGGATGTTGCTACTACGCCTGACTGGTCTGAAAAAATATGCGAGGGGAGCAGCAAGCAAAAGGGTCTACGCTGGCTGCAAGATAGCTTTTTGGCGGAAAGTACCGCCCAAGCCATGCCTCCGAATGAATTGCTTGAAAGGGAAGTCCTAAGCCTGGGAAAGGCTCAGGGAAGGGCTGCTGAGGTTGCCCTGATGGCTGACTTTGCAGAGGCAGCCCATGAAATGTATCCTCATGAACCAAAGGCGCTGATTGTTTCACGTTTGTCATCGTATGCGCATCCTTTGTCACGTGAGCTAGAGCGCCGACGTATCCCCTTTGAGCTTGATTTAAAGACTCCCTTTGGGGCAACAGGGTTTGGAGCAGCGCTTTTTGCCCTGCTTCGCATATGTGTTGATGAAGATGCCCTGCTTGCAGCTTCAGCATTTGTGGCTTCGCCTTACAGTGGCTTTAGTCCTGAAGAAGCACTTGAACTTGATACAAAGTGGAGATTTTTCAAGGTAGATAATAGGAAAATTCTTGCGCAGTTGTCTTTTCATGAGTCAGGGATGTGTACTTTTCTCAAGCTGATCAAAGGGTATAACTATAGTGCTCGAATAGGTGATTGGTATAGTCTCATTAATCAAATGTATGCACGTGCTGCAAACGAGCACTTTTTTGCCGACCTAGAAAAGACAGGCGCTTCAAAAGGTTTGAGCAACTTTGATTTAATGCAGGAAGCTGCAGCTCAGAAGGCAGCAACATCAGCTTTGCAAGAATTGTACGAATTGCAATACGGACTTAATGCTGCAAATTTAAACTTTGAACCTGACGCAGAGAAAGCTCAAGGAAAAGACGGTGAGGAGAGTGCTGGAGAAGAGGCTTACAGCCAACCGGGGAAGAGGCTTTTAAATTATGATCCTCTTGTCTCGGCTGCTGAACTCTACGAGGCTCTTTTCAATGTGAACGTTGCGCAGACTCCTCGCCTAGGAAGCCCCGCCATCCTCATCTCTGAACCATCGCGTGTGTATGGACGCAGCTTTCATACTGTTATTGCCGGAGGACTATCTGCAAAAGATGAGCGAGAAAGATCAGATGTGTCCCTAGAAGCGCGTCTTGCAGCGAGCTTAACAGGAACAAAAGCTGCTAATGTAACACTGCAGCAGCACTTGGAATATTACAGCATAATTAATTCTGCGCAGGAGAAACTATGTCTTGTGGCTCAAAGTAAAGAGCTTAGTGGAGAAGACCTAAGGCCGAGCGATTTTCTTTCTGCTGTCGAGGACTGCTTAGGCAAGGACGTTTGCGATAAACTTACTGTTTTCAGAGGACAAGATTCAGTTATTGCAGCTCAGAGCTTTGCAAACACAGAAAAGCAGGAAGATTTCGAGGCTCTGATCGCAGGGCAGAGCATTCCCCAGATCAGAATCCCCGAACATGGCTTTGTTGCCAACTATGATTTTGGTTACAAGGATGGGGCGCGGGTGTCTCCTTCTACCTTAGAAGGATATGCGCTTTGCCCCTACAAGTGGTTCCTGGATAGTTTTGCGCGTGGGAAAGACCTTGATAGGGGATTTGGCGCGGCAGAACAAGGAAAGCTGGCCCATCAGGTGCTGCGTGTCTTTTATGAGCGTTTAAGTCTTGAGAGAATAGGGCAGCGCGTAACTGCGGATAATCTGACAGATGCTTTGAGCCTGTTTGATCGTGTTTTCGATGAAGAGCAGGCAACCCTACGTGCAAAGACTAGGCTTAGTGCTACAGAAGAAGCAGAGCTCGTAAACATGCAACATCACATGCGCAATTTTCTAAGGTCTGAACCTGGGTATGCGCCAGAGTTTATTCCCACCTATCTTGAGCATCGTTTTGGCTTTGAAAATCAAGAAAAGGTTGACCTAGGGATTGGCCTGCCTTTAATGGGAGTCATTGATCGCGTTGATGTGCGAGAAGGTGACCGTGCAGCTATTGTCATTGATTACAAGCGCAGCATCAGAATGGGGCAAATTGAAGCACAGGCAAGCAATAAGATATTGCAAGGCGTACTGTATCGCAAGGCTGCAGAAAAAGCACTGGGTGTACGTACCGTGGCGCATGACTACCGTTCATATTTGGATTCTGCTCAATATAAGGTCTCCTATTCTCAGGACGACAATCCCCCGGAAAGACCCCTAGGATTGCCAAAAATTGGAAGAAAAAAGACCCATTGGGGAGATACGCCAAAGGCCACAGAGCTAGCTATTGATTCGATTATGGATAGTGCGCGCTTAGCAGCTGAAGGTTTGCGTCTAGGCGCAATAGATATTCGCGAAAATAGTTCTGCAAGCTGCAGTTATTGCATTTTTAGTGCCTGCGTTCACTGGAAGCCGCGGTGGAAGAAATGAGTCAAACTCCTTTACACTTTGAAGGCTTGAAGCAGGGACAATTGCACGCCGCCAAACATCTTGAGGGGCGCGCGCTGGTTAACGCTGGGGCAGGAACGGGCAAGACTAAGACTCTTGTTGCACGCTACCTAGAACTACTACTTAGCGAGCAGGCTCCTGCAAAAGTGAGTGAAGTTTTAGCGATCACCTATACCAATGCGGGTGCCGACGAAATGCAGGCACGTGCGCGCGAGAACTTGCGCGCGCTGGGACACTTCAAACTGGCACGCCAAATGGGGCAGTCGTGGATTTCGACCATTCATGGCTTCTGTGGCAGAATACTGCGCCGCTACGCACTTGAGGCAGGGATTGATCCTTTGCTACGCGTAGCAGATGAGGTGGAATCGCGGTCTTTAAGACTTGAAGCATTAGAGCTTATGTTTGAGCGAATGATGCTTGAATTGAATGAGCCCAGCCCGAAAAACACAGGACCGAAAGGCGCAGACGCAAGCAGATCTGACACGCAAAGCACGCGGCTTGAGGACTACTATAAGATTCGCGAAGTATATTCGGATGCGACCTTTAGAGAATACGTTGTAAAGGTATATGACGCTTTGCGTAGGTACGGATGCAATCCAGCTATAAGTCAGGAGCTCTGGCATCGGGACTGGCCAATGCTCTTAGAAATAGATGAGCAGGCCTGTTCAGAGGATTTGGCGACTGTTTCAAATATGGTGCTGGGCTTTGTTCACGACTTTGCTCGCCTGTACGATGAACTTCGTGCTGCGCGCGGTGTAGTGGACTTTAATGAATCGCTGATTCGTGTGTATGAACTGCTCAAAAACGATCATATTCGAGCAGAACTACAGGATCAGTTCAAATATGTCATGGTTGATGAGGCTCAGGACACCAATTCCCTGCAAATGAAGATTATCGAAGCCATCGCAGAAGATAATCTGTATCAGGTGGGTGACGTCAAACAGTCCATCTATCGTTTTCAGGGCGCTGAGCCCAGCCTACTTTACCGTTTTGAAGCAGATCTGCAAGCTCAAAATGAGCACATCTATGAAATCGATGTTAACTTTCGTTCACAAGCAGGAGTACTCGCCTTTACGAATGCACTTTTTGGCAACGAGGAACTGCTAGGACATAGTGCACAATCACTGATAGCTCATAAGCAAGAGGAAGACGCTCTTAAGGTGGGGGAGTGTGTCCAGTTGCTGCATCTTGATGCCAGAAATGAGAAAGGCAAGTTTGACAAGGCTGCTGCTATGGAAGCAGAGGCTCTATGGATTGCAGACCGTTTTGAAGAGATGCGCAAGCTACGAAATTCCTGGTCAGATTTTTCAATTCTTGTTCAGTATCGCTCTCACGCCTCTGCTTTGGTTGAAGAACTGCGCCGTCGTGGCATACCTGTCCTGCTCAAGAAAGGCGCGAGTCTTTTTGACAGCCCCATGGTTAGAGATGCAAGACTTTTTCTTGAGGCTTTGACAAATCCGCGTGACCCAGAAGCTTTCCTGAAATTGCTGCTAGGAGGGCTAGGGCGTATAAGTGACCAAGGAATTTATGAACTGTCACGCCTACGCAAAGAGGCAGGACTTGATTATCTGTGGGATACAGCACTGCTTGAATTGCAGCTGCATGAAGCCTGTGACGATGCTAAGCCAGAGGAAGGTCAAACATTCGCACAGCAAGCATCCTCGCTTAGTCAGCAATCAGATAAAGAAGCCTTGCAGGGGATTGTGCGCAGCCTACAGAGGGCACGTGATCTGATTGGAACTAGGCCTCTCTCTGAAATAGTAAGTCGAGCCTTTAGTGAGCGTGAACTGGACTTGTACTATCTGATTCTAGACGAATCAAGAGGAGCGAGGAAAGCAGGCAGACAAGAATCTTCAGGGGCGGGTGCTCCAGCAAAGAAAGGCGGCATCACTTTGGCTGGACGGCAGACCCATGGCGCCTTTCGGCAATTCTTAGAACTTGCGGACGTTTGGCAAGTTTCGGGGCGTGACCCTTTGCTATTTGTTGAAGACCTCAAGCGTCAGGAAGACATGGGCCTTTTCGTCGAAGAGGATTCAGTTAGTTCGCCAGACGAAGAATGCGTAGTTGTTAACTCGATCCATGGTTCGAAGGGACTTGAATATCCCGTAGTAGCACTACCTTTGGTCTCTGCCCTGAAGCTCAAGGATGACAAAGAGGCTTTCATGCTGCATCAGTTAGGGGATGACAGACTGGTATTGACTCGCAAAAATCCATCAAATGCAGAAAGGTATGCCACACCACGCTACGATGAACTTTTTGACATACATCATGAACAGAGCAAACTTGAGGCGATGCGCCTGCTGTATGTTGCTTGCACGCGTGCAGAAAACCAGTTGCTGATAAGCTACGGTGACGGGGGTGGAGACAGCCTAAGCGATGGCATGAAGCGAGGCATGAAGGTTGCACAGACACAGATTCAAGACCTTCAGCACAAAGGGCTTGTCTCGTTGACTAACCTAGAAGACCTCGAGCTTCGACAATTGCTTGACAGAAAAAAAGAAGCGGAAGAGCCCGACCAGCATCCTTGCGTGCCTGCGACACCAACAAAGAATACTGTCCTTGAAGTTCGCCCTGAAGGACCGCCCCGCACTACAGGGTTCGGTGTGGCACTACCGCCTACGATACATCAGGTATCGGCTTCTGACATCCATGCCTTTCATCAGTGTCCGCGCAAGTTCTACTTGCACCGCACTTTGCGCCTGGGAGAATTGAGTGATCGCGACCCAAAGATTGCCACCAACAAAGGCTCGCTTATTCATCTACTACTTGAGTGGGGAAGCACTAAGCAGGCAGATGTCCTTTTCGCGCGCAACCGAGTCCCCAAAGATCAGGCACAGGAAATGTTGGCTATCATTGAGACCTTTCAGTCGACTCAATTTGTTCGTCGTTTGCAAGAGGACAGCAGCAAGATCGTCAAAGAGCAGTCATTTTACTTGCAACTGTCGGATCCTGGTCAGACTCCGCGTTATTTGAAAGGCTTCATTGACTTGATGGCCTGGCAAAAAGATGGCTCGCTGCTTATTGCTGACTACAAGACAGGCGCGTCAAAAAAGAGCCATGAGGATTATCAGGCACAGGCAGATTGTTATGCCCTAGCTGGGCTTGGGCAAGGGGTGGAGTGTGTCCAGGTGCTCATGGTGCGCCCAGAGGTTCCTAATGCCTGCGGAGAACCTGAAATCTTTGCTTTCGACTACACAAGTGATAAACGTGAAACCTTGCGTTTGGACTTGCTGTCCACTATTGAGGCTATGGAAAATGCCAAAAGTGCCTCACTTGAAAGTGTTAGCAGGACAGAGTGCGCCGCACACTGTAGTCTGTATGGGACTTTATGTGAGGGTGCGCCAGAAGATGTTAGCCTAATCTGAGACCTTTTCTTACTTTGCCTGGCGCTGCTTCAGTTGTCCGCAGGCAGCATCAATGTCTGCGCCGCGGCGTTTGCGTAGAGTGGTTTCTATCCCTTCTGCACGCAGCACCTTTGCGGTGTGCATGGCTTCAACATTGTCAGCTGCCTTGAGCTGTGATGCTGTTGGATTCAGTGGGATCAAATTAACATGTGCCTTTGTTTTGCGAGCAAAGCGAATCAGCGCAACGATTTCCTCAGGGGTCGTGTTTACCTTATGCACAAGCGCGTATTCAAGGCTGGGGCGCCGACCGGTTGCTTCAAAGTAATCAACAAGCGCTGCCTCAAGAAGGGGGAGTGTCTGCGATTTGAGCCCCGGCATCATCTGATCGCGCGTTTCTTGAATTGCTGAATGCAGGGATACTGCAAGGGTGAACTGCTCTGGTTCAGCGGCAAGGCGTTTAATCCCTTTGATGATTCCTGCAGTTGACAAGGTGATATGGCGCGCACCTATGCCAAAACCACCTTTGTCCTCGGCTGCATTGAGGATGCGCAATCCTGCTAGGGCAGCGTCATAATTTTGAAAAGGTTCGCCTTGTCCCATAACAACAACATTGCTGACACGTTGCCCAAAATCTGCCTCTACGATACGAACCTGTTCAGCGATTTCCCCAGGGAATAAGTTGCGCACTAACCCTTTGCGTCCTGTTGCACAAAAGGTGCAAGCCAGGGCACAGCCTGCTTGGGTCGAGAGGCATACTGTAAGACGCTTGCTGCCCGCTTCAAGTGAGGGCAGCCCAACGGCTTCGACACTGATTCCATCTGCAAAGCGAATTAGGTATTTGCGTGTACCGTCTTTCGAATGCTGGACGCACTCTGCTGTCGCACGCTGCAAAGGGGCAGCCTCTTCTAGTTGTTGGCGCAAGCCTACAGGAAGGTTGCTCATGTCATCGTAGCTTTGCGCGCTATGTACCCACAGCCACTGTGCTAATTGTTGTGCGCGAAAAGTAGGTTGCTTTAGTTGCTGCATAAGGTCTGCATAGCTGGACAATGCCTCACCGTTTGCTGCTGGATGAAGTCCAAAGGTAAAGATGTCAATAGGGTTACGTTGCGACAAAATAAGTGCATCCTTTCTGCAACTTGATAAGCTGTTGAAACGTATTAAGTATAGTAGGTTTATTTTTCGTCGAGGGGATTATCATGCTTCGAGCACAGAATGTTTCTAAAAATTTTGATGACAGCGCGGCACTTGACCAGCTAAGCTGCACTATTCCGTTGGGGACAAGCTATGGAATCGTGGGTAGCAATGGGGCTGGAAAGTCTACCCTGTTGCGCCTGCTTGCCGGCATCTATAAAGCAGATGGAGGCAGCGTTACCCTTGTGCCTGCACAAACGAATGCCCAAGTGGGCGAGCAAGCAAACGAGCAGCAACCCCTTGAGATTTATGAAAATCCTCTTGCGAAAGAACATATCGTCCTTGTGCCTGATGAGCTGTACTTTCTGGCGCAGGCGAGTTTAAACCGTATGGCAAAGCTCTATGCAAGATCTTTTCCTCATTTTGATGATTACTATTTTCAGTCACTGGTTAATTTGTTCCAACTTAACCCTAAGAAGCCCATTCGAACCTTCTCTAAGGGGATGAAACGTCAGGCAGCAATTATTCTTGCCCTTGCGACAAGGCCGCGCTACCTGTTGTTGGACGAAGCTTTTGACGGGCTTGATCCGACGATGCGTGACCTTGTTAGAAAGATTCTTGCACATGACATTTCCTCGCGCGGGACAACGGTGGTCATTTCTTCGCATTCGCTGCGGGAACTTGAAGACACTTGTGAATGGCTAGCACTACTTCACCAGGGCAAACTTATCTTTGAGAGCACAAAGTTAGATTTGAGCGCACAGGCACCACAGGGGCTAGAAGCATTGTTTGTTGAGCGGCTAAAGGAAGCAGGCTATAGCTTTGATAATGCTTTGGCTCAAATTTATGCACAGCAGAACTATGCTCAGCAACAGGCGCCTTATCCGCCAGTTTATCCTCCACAGCCAAGGGCAGAAGAATCTTTCCCTCCACCTCCACCAGGCCACAACGCAAGCCATGATAAGGTGACCCTGCCATGAAGGCGAAGACGCGAGGGCGCTATTTCTCGCTATCACTATATAGAGAAGCCTTAGCTCAGTTAGCGCTTCCAGGCTTCTTGCTGTTAGGAATGTTGCTTGCAGGAACCGTGCTTGTCAGTGGGAATGCCTTGGCTTGGCACCACCTTATGAGGGCTGGCACACCCGATCCGTACTGGTATAGCTTTCCTGATATCTCTGAGGCATGGGCCCTTATTCCCCTCTTTATTTGGGTAGCACCTTTTTTGCTTTCAATACTAAGCTTTAACTTTTTGACCAGTCGTAAAAAGTCTGATTACTACCATGCCTTGCCTCTTCGGCGGGAAGCATTGTTTCTCAGCTACCTTGCTGCTATTGTTACCTGGCTTTTTTCAGCCGTTTTGTTTGCCATGTTGCTAGGTGGCGGTATTTTTGTTGCTGGGGGCATTGGAGTAGACTGGGCATCAATTGGAATAATAGGACTTGAATTTATGACGGCGATGCTTTTTGCGGTGTCACTGGCTCTGCTTGCCGTCTCACTAAGCGGGACACTATTTTCAAACATTGTTTTGATAAATATTTTCCTCTGGTTGCCCCTTCTTGCAAGTACTCTTTTTCGTCGAGGAGTAATCTCGATGGTTCCCACGCTTCCTCAAAGCGCTGTGAGCTTTTTTGGACTTGATGCAAGCATCACTCTTTTTACGGTTGTGAGGCTGCTTGATTTTCCTGAAGCAACAACAAGTCCCGTAAATGCTCTGTGGACTTTGCTGATTGCTTTTATGATACTTGCTGCGGCTGCCCTTTTCTTTGTGCGTCGCAAAAGCGAAATGGCAGGAAACAGTGCAGCAAGCAATAGGATGCAAGCACTGTATCGTATTGCAGTGAGTCTGCCACCCTTGCTCTTCTCTTTTAGCACGGTAGGGCTGAGCAGTGTCTTTTTGATGAGCTCAGTGGGCTTTGCTGCACCGCTCTTTCTGTTTGAAGGCGCAATTTTGACACTGCCCATTGCACTAGTAAGTGCCCTTATCTTAATGTGCGCCTTTGAGCTCATTAGCACAAAAAGATGGCGTAACCTGCTCAAGGCACCCTTGTCGTTTGCGATTGCCCTAGCGCTTTCAATGCTTTTTGCTTTCTCGATTTGGGCGGTTGCCACTTTTGAGGCGAATTTTTCGCCTGGCAGTGATGAGATTGAAAAAGTTCGAATTGTTTCGCCGCATGATCGCTATGGCTTTTTGCACTCGCTGTATGATGACTGGGTTGATCCTTCCGAATCAGAGTCTGAGCGTGAACTCAGATTGGCACTCACGAAGCTTATAAAAAATGAGGTGGAGATACGTGATAAGGCAGTTATAGACATAGCTGTTGACTGGCTTAGCCAGGGATGCACTTCAGGATCAGGTGGACGCTCTCTGAATCCTCCTCCCGTGGATATATTCGACCTCTTCTTTGCGGATCATTTGAATTTTGGCATGGAGGAAAAGCTTATTTTTGAAATCCACACAAGTAATGGCGCCACAAGACAGCGCGTTTTAAGCTATGGCAGCTATAGCTGGAGAGATTCAGAATTCAAGATCAACGAATTAGGAGAAGCGCTGATAGTTGCAGGGTCTGAGTAGACGATTATCGACACAAGAGGTATTTAACTATGAAAAACACGTACTTTTCAACAAAGCTTTATAAAGAAGGTCTAGCACAGCTGGCGCTTCCTGGATTTATCACAGGCGGTATACTGCTTGCAGTTGTTTTCTTGCAGGGACAATCAGAGATCCTCACAGCGATTTCTAGGTCCGCAACTTCGACCTGGACTCCACATATCTTAGATGCTTGGGTACCTATTACTTTTTATACGTGGACAGCTCCTTTTCTCTTTGCGATTTTGCTGTTCAACTTTCTCAATAGTCGCAAAAAGTCAGATTACTATCACGCCCTGCCTGTGAAAAAAGAGGCACTTTTTGGTAGTTTTGCAGCAGCAATATATACTTGGCTTATATCTACAACAGTTGTGGCAATCCTGCTCAGTACGATGTTCTTTGTCTTTGCAGGGGCAACAGTTGGCTTAGCAGATTTAGGTGGCGCTTTACTGGGTTTTACTTCGGTGATCCTCTATACGGCTGCTCTGACTATGCTTGCCATGTCTTTAAGTGGGACGCTGTTTAGCAATATTGTTGTAGGTAGTCTTTTTCTGTGGATGCCCCTTATTGTAAGTGCCCTTTTTGTAGAGGGAGTGTCTACACTTGTGCCCTCTATCCCCTTTGGAGAGGTAAGCTTTTTCGGACTATCTCTGGGGCTAACACCCTTTACTTTTAGCGTGGCTGTTCTTAATTGGGATCTTCACTGGCCAGCTGGCGTTGTTCCTGACGCTTTGTGGACTAGCTTTCTTGCGCTGGCGATGCTTGCTGCTGCGACCTTTTTCTTTGTGCGCCGCAAAAGTGAGATGGCTGGGGATAGTGCACCCAGCAAAAGGATGCAAGCAGCATATCGGGTGGCAGTGGCACTGCCCCCACTTATGCCGGCAATGATCTTTGTTCCACTGGAATTTGTCCGCACTCCTTCTGCTGTTGCGATGACAGCAGCAGAGAATCTTTTTGCTTTTACTGTTTCGGCTGTCGTGGCTGTAATTCTGATCTGTGCTTTTGAGCTTATTACGACAAAGACCTGGCGGAATTTGCGCAAAGTACCTCTTTCTTTTGGGATTGCTCTGTTAGTTGCGGGCGGATTTGCAGTGTCAGTCTGGGCTGTTGCTACCTATGAAGCAAGCTTTACTCCGCGTGCTGAAAATATTTCTTGGATTAGCATTCCTGGCGATGTTCGTTCAAATACCTCCCATGCGGACAGGATTGGTGGGCGTGAAGTCAAGTTGTATTGGAGTGAAGATAGGCAGGAATGGAGAGGCGACAAGGCCATTCAGGCAATCGTAGAAGAGGAGTTGCGCATAAGTGACGAAGAGCTAAACAGAGCAATGTCAGCGGTACTTGCTGAATTGCGCGCGGATACAGAGTGGCTTCCGCAGGGACGTTCAACTGCGGACTATTTGTCGATTGAGGTTGAGCCACCACAGCCGAACACGCAAAGCACAAGTAATCGCGGCAGCAGAGAAACGCTTGTCTTTGAGATTCGCACAACGACGGGCCAAACGAAAAGACGCACCTTAACTTATGCTGAAACTTTCCGAACAGACTCCAATGATGGAAGGACAACGGGTACTAGCACGACCTATGTTGTGCCAAATCAGCTAGGTGAAGCACTAGCGAATGTGCGCCTGCCTTAGTGATTACCAATTTGGCAGAAACTGTATCTGCTAGAGATGCAAGAACGTGTAACTTTAACTGGGGCTAGCAATCGAATGTAGGTAAGTGTAGCGCATTTCAACTTTTGCAAGGAAGATGACGCATTCAGAAGGTTCGATACCGACTGAATGCGTGTCATCCTACAG
>Ga0123355_10005865_pt1 | contig 18076 bp, 15 predicted proteins | sample TergutEmb28metaG_3_FD_89872 | JGI IMG/M metagenome (GOLD analysis project Ga0123355, IMG submission 89872) | Embiratermes neotenicus P1 segment gut microbial communities from Petit-Saut dam, French Guiana - Emb289 P1 | ecosystem: Host-associated > Arthropoda: Insects > Digestive system > Gut ... | reverse complement strand
AAGGTTCATATCCAAGCTTGCCGCCAAAGGCGAAACAGGTGGCATTGCCACTCTAACCATCGCAGTTCTGCCGCTTGCAAATCCGCTTTCGACGGTCACTGCAAGCGCTGCACGAGCCGCTTGTAGCGATACAGCCGCACCAGAAATATAGCCATGAACATTTACAGTCATGTCCGCAGGGAATCCCGGAAGATTCCTGATGTAAGCTGTTATCGCCGCTGCTCTGGCTGCATCGTTTGCGCTAGTGATTTGCGCAGCAGTTGCTCCTGAAAAAGGGGGATTAGCAGCATTATATACATCTGTAACGGTAATTGAATTGGAGAACGGATACGCCGCATCAATGATGCTTATCGCAGCAGCCACGCGAGCGATATCATTCGTATCTACCGCAACATTAAAGGTCGCCGACCTTCCGACCATACCCCGTGCAAAAGGAATAGACCAACGAGGGAATGTATTCACATTAACACCCATATGCTCCACGACAACAGGAGATGTGGTGGCATTGTTCACATTACTGCGCACCCCTTGTTCCGCTACATCCTCTCTAAGCGTAGCTAAGCCTGGTACATTTCCAATGGCTGTATTGACAGCGTTGGCTCTTGCAGTTTGCGCCTGAGTTGCGGTCGCAGTCGCTCCAATGGTTACAGATAGCGCTTGCGGCGTTGAGCCCACCAGTGCATTTGTGGTGGCCACAGCATAATTTACAGCAATTTCGTCAGGACAAGCAATATCAGTGCGTTCCATTCTATCGGCATACGCTCTGATGAATCCGGGTCTAAATATGCGATCTCTAAATTGGGCTTCGGTAAAGTTTGAGCCCGGGTATCTTGTCTGGAACTCCACAAACGCATCGGTCAAGTCTTCTTCAGCGATGGCTCTTGCCAACAGGAATGATCCCTGATTGAAGCCCTCAGACAAATGTCTTCTCCAGTTTAAAGCAACGTCTGACATGTAGAATGTCGGCCAGTCTCTGATGATGTCAAATCCGGGCGCTGTGATCGTTTCTCTGATTGAGTTCAGTCTACTCCAACCTGTAAAATCCATACCTGTGCGCGGCGCACCCGTGGCAGGATCTGTGAACACTTCACCGGGGATATTCGGATGCGGAACACTGGTTTGTTCAGCAATTGTATCATGACTTGGGAATATCATTTTACCGAATTCTTGCCAAGTAGGAGATTGACAGTATCCGGCCAGTGCGATCAATATTACATCATAGAGTGCATTTCCGTGCTCATCAACAAAATCAACACCGCTCTCCATCGCCATTCTCTTTGCTACGCCCCTAACATTGGCGCCGCCCGTGTATGGACCCAGTGCTGTGACATCAGGTGCACCAAGTGCAACACTGTATGCCGGGAACCAGTTACGCAATGTCCATCCTGCACCAAAGAAATAATCACGGCTGGCATGCCAGAATTGACCATGCCAATGTGCGCCGAATGAGAAGAACGCATCCAGTTGTGACTCCAGTACAGGTGCCATAAATGGACCAAATGTATCGGCTGACATGGTGATAGCACCAAGGCTGGTTTCCAGCCAGTATCCATCCATCGTCAGTCCGCGGTTTCCCTCAGTCGTTGACCAGTCTGTCTGGACAAATGGGCTACCCGGTACATTGAGCCATGAATCTACCCAACTTCTTACATATTCAAGTCTGTCCGGATCGTGTGGGTCATTCCAGTTCGGCGCTGTAGCACCAAAGCCCGGATTGCCTGTCATTCCCGAACCGACAGGACGCCCTTGGTAAAAGGGTCTGTCAGGGAACTCCAGTATGATTATGGCCGCTCTAAATTCGGTTGCATCGTCAACATTCTGTGCTGTGCCACCAAATGCGCCATCCCAGTCAACAACCGGATTGCGCGTATAAGCATCATACGACATATGCTCGGCCAAAAGCCACGACTGCGGATCAAGCGCCATTGCATCGAGCTGCTCGGGAGTAATCCCTACGGAAAGACCCCCCCCCCCCGCAGGTGGCATTCCTCCTGCTCCTCCGGCGGGAGGTGCAGGAGGATGAGGTGGTGGTGCTCCCGCCGCTCCGCCACTACGTGCACGCACATCATCTACAACCGGAATAACTATCCCCGCTGATTCTTGTGTTGTGGTATCTGTCGCTTCAACCGGGTCAGCGTTTTGCGCTAACGCCGTCATCGGCACGATGCTGAGCATCAGCACCAAAACCAATAGCAACGATATCCATCTTTTTCTTTGACTACTCATAAAAACATACCTCCAGAAAAGTGTTTTCGCCTCTTTTCTTCTGGGGTTGGGGTTCCCCGATTTCAGCCTCATTGTTCCGTACAACGTGGTTAGACGGTCGCTGTGTATCATGCGCTTAGATATCCGGGTTAAAAGAGCAGCACCCTAAAAAGATCTATTCAACGCCATGATTTTACGCAACTATTCATTTCGCCTGAAATCACCCTCTTGCTGTTCCTGGGAATTCACCCATTTTTCGGCTTGCCACAGAGCAAAGTACTTCGTTAAACAGCAAGCGCACTAATGTGCTAAAATATCCTGAAATTATATCTTACACCCTAGCGTTATTCAATAAATATTCTTCTATTACACAAAAATTCATATACTTCGACAAAATTCACAATACGAACACTCCCCATCTTTGGACATCTTTTGTGAACATTTTTTATCTAAGCATAATCTATAGCTATAAATCAAATCAAACGAGGCCGTTTTCACGACAGCGCATCATCTCACCATCAGAAAACAAGCCTCGCATAATAAATTATTCTTAGAAACTTTAGGCTGTTAGCCCTTCCTGCCCACCGCTCGCTTAGCCGCAGCGACAATCGCCTCCGCAGTCAAATCATATGCTTTGCGCAAAAAGTCTTCCGTACCCACTTGCCCAAACTTGTCCTTTACACCGACCATTTCCACCAGCACCGGACAAGACTGCACCACAGCCTCAGAAACCGCCGAGCCTAAACCACCAATCACATTATGATTTTCGGCAGTGACTATCGCCCCTGTTTCCCTTGCACAATCTGCAACCAATTGTGCATCTATCGGTTTCCATGTAAACATATCTACGATCCTTGCAGATATGCCCTCACTCTTTAAAATCTCCATCGCTTTCAGTGACTCAGCGACCATGATCCCGCTTGCAATGATAGAAACATCCCGGCCATCTGCCAGTACATTTCCCTTGCCGATTTCAAACCGAGAACCTTCACAATAAATCGCAGTTACATTTTTCCTGGCCATGCGCAGATAGTAGACACCGTAGCTTTTGGTCAATTGCGTCACAATATCTCTAAGCATCACAGTGTCGGTCAGTTCTATGAGGGTTATTTCAGGTATTGAGCGCAGCACCCCCATGTCCTCAAAGGGCATATGCGTACCACCATTGTACGCAGCGGTCACACCAGGATCAGTGCCTATTATGCGCACATTTTGCTGTGCATATGCGGCAGAAATCATAATTTGATCGCACACTCGGCGTGAGGCAAAGCATCCGAATGAATGCGCAAACGGAATCTTGCCCATGCAAGAAAGTCCGGCAGCAATACCGATCATGTTGGCCTCAGCAACCCCACACTGAATGGCTCTTTCCGGAAATGCTTTAAAAAACGGCTTCATACCAGATGAGCTGACAAGATCTGCATCAAGTACAACTATATTTTCATTTTCAAGCGCAAGCTCCGAAAGGGTTTCGCAATATACTTCACGCATCATTTTAGGGGCTTTTTCAAAACGCTCATGTACTGTAAACATTCGTATCATCCCCCTATCTTTCTTGCGCCGCTTTGCGCGCTTCTTCGAGTTTTCTTACCTGCTTGTCTATCGCTTCATCCATCTGTTCTTTTGTAAAATTCATGTGATGGTTGGCTTCGACCCCTTGAGCAAAATCACAACCATACCCTTTAATCGTGTCAAGTATTATTGCACTAGGCTTATCTTTTATTGCCTTAGCTTCCTGAATCGCAGCTTTTATTTTGCCGGGATCATGTCCATCGACTGTAACTGTATGCCACCCAAAGGCCTTGAATTTCTCCTCAAGATTACCCATATCCATAATGTCTTTGGTAAATCCATCCAACTGCTGTTTGTTCCAGTCAACAAAGGTGATAAGGCTGCCTAATTTTTGATGTGCGGCAAATATTACACCTTCCCAGACTTGACCTTCATTGCATTCACCATCGCCGAGCACGAGATATGTATAGTTCTCTATACTATTGAGCCTTGCACCCATAGCCAGCCCTATGGCCGAGGATATGCCCTGCCCCAGAGATCCGGTCGTCATATCTACACCGATGGTTTTGTTCATGTCGCAGTGGCTGGGCAGCCGTCCACCGCCCTGATTGAGTTCAAGCAGCATTTCTTTAGGAAAAAAGCCTTTCAAACTCAGTGTTGCGTATAGTGCAGGGCCTGCATGACCTTTTGACATGACCAGTCTGTCTCTTTGCGCCCAATCCGGTCTTTTCGGATCACATTCCAACTCGCTGTAGTATAGCACGGCCAACGCCTCAACAATGGACATTGCGCCTCCAACATGACCGAAACCTATGTTCCCCAATGTCTCAAGTGTGACCAGTCTGATGTTTTCGGCTGCAACTTTAATATCTAGCAGTTCTTTTTCTAAATCCATAATCCACCTCAATAATCATTTGGATTTCTGTGCCTTTTCATCTCAATAGACAAGGCGATGTGAGTAACTAAAACGCCATTTTTTCTGTCAAATATGCTTGTAGATCCGCTATCGCAACACGTTCCTGAGACATCGTATCTCTTTCACGCACGGTAACGCAATTATCTTCTTGGGAGTCAAAATCGTATGTGATGCAATAAGGTGTACCTATTTCATCTTGACGGCGGTATCTTTTTCCAATTGAGCCGCTTTCATCAAAATCTGCCATAAAGTGCTTTGTCAGATTTGTGAAGACTTCCTCCGCTGCCGGTGTGAGTTTTTTTGAAAGGGGCAGTACCGCACATTTGTACGGAGCAAGTGCCGGGTGCAGACGCAGCACCGTTCTTACATCGTTTTTCTCTTCATCAACGATTTCTTCATCATATGCATCTATAAGAAACGCAAGCAACATACGGTCAACACCCAGAGAGGGCTCTATTACATAGGGTATGTATTTTTCGCCTGTTTCCTGATCAAAGTATTCCATATTCTCACCCGAATGGGTCTGATGTGCCTTGAGATCGAAATCCGTACGGTCTGCAACACCCCAAAGTTCACCCCATCCAAATGGGAAAAGAAATTCAAAGTCTGTTGTGGCATTTGAGTAATGCGAAAGTTCTTCCGCTTCATGATCACGAAGCTTGATGCTTTCTTCACGCACACCTAAAGACAGCAGCCAGTTTTTGCAGAAAGTCCGCCAGTAATCAAACCACTCAAGGTCTGTTCCCGGCTTACAGAAAAATTCAAGTTCAAGCTGTTCAAATTCCCTCGTGCGGAAAATGAAGTTGCCCGGCGTGATTTCATTGCGGAAAGATTTACCTATTTGGCACACGCCGAATGGGATTTTACGGCGGGTTGTTCTTTGTACGTTTTTAAACTGGACAAATATGCCTTGTGCAGTTTCCGGTCTCAGGTAAATCTGTGCCGCTGTGTCTTCATTAACCCCTTGAAAGGTCTTAAACATCAGATTAAATTTCCTAATGTCCGTAAAGTCTGATTTTTCGCAGTGCGGGCAGGTGACCGCTTTGTCACGTATGTATCCCATAAGCGTTTCATCAGTCATGGTCTCAACGATCACATCAGTAACATTGTTTTCTCTGTTCCATTCTTCAACAAGCTTATCCGCACGATGCCTCATTTTGCAGCCTTTGCAGTCAATAAGCGGGTCGTTAAATGTCGCAACGTGGCCGGATGCTTCCCAGACTTTGGGATTCATCAGGATTGCCGCATCTTGTCCGACATTGTATGGGCTTTCTTGGACAAATTTTTGCCACCAGGCTTTTTTAACATTGTTTTTCAGCTCCACGCCAAGCGGGCCATAATCCCACGAGTTGGCAAGCCCTCCGTATATTTCGCTACCGGCAAACACGAAGCCTCTTCCTTTGCACAGCGCAACGATTTTGTCCATCGTTTTTTCTGTATTTTTAAGCATATGACCCCTCCTGTGCGTTTTGCAAAATTTTCTACTTTAATATAGTGCAAAATAGTATATGAAAAGCGGCTTATTGTCAATGGACTTTGGTTCACTTTGCCTTAAATATCCACTGAGTGCGTGCATAGCATTAAATTTTAATCATAGTGTCAGAAAAAACATTGACACTACGACACCGGGAATGCTTGTATTTTTTCCAAAACTGTTATACAATGTATCTCACATATTTGATATGCATTTTATGTTTATTACGCTGTGGAGATTGCATGGATATTTTGGTCACAAACAATCCGCTGGTTCTTGATCGGTGCAAAAGTTGTGTGCACATCGAGTACCTAGACGCACCGCTTATTGATGTACTTGTGCGTGTCAGGGATTTGGTTCATTTGGGTCATGCACTGCGCACACATCCACTCTCAGGCAGCATCAAGCCCAATGAGACTTTGTATAAATCGGTGCTTGTTTCAGGCAAGCATAGCCATATTGATAAACAATCCGTACACATCGCCGGAGCGTGTGTGTTAAAAGCGCAGAGTTTCCCGCTTCGTGTATTTAACGAACGTGTTCTGTATGATATGCAGATTGTTGATTTATCGCTGATTAGTTCTGCATTGAGCTCATGCGCACATGAGCGTTGATATTTGACTTTTGTTTTAGACTCATATCCATATTTATTATAAGAGAAATCATTTTCAATCAATTCTAAAGGAGGTCTGCAGCTTGAAGTTGGAAGTCGGTTATATCCAAATACGGGATATACAGTTTGGTGAAACACCCATGGTTAAAGATGGAACTTTGTATGTAAACGCAGGTGAACTTGAGGCACTGGTACTGGAGGATGAGTACCTTGCGGCAGTTAGTTTTGACATCGCAAGACCGGGCGAAAGCGTCCGCATCTCTCCGGTTAAAGATGTCATTGAGCCGCGCGCTAAGGTAGAGGGCTCGGGTGATATTTTTCCGGGCGTGATCAGCAAAGTGGATACGGTCGGAAGCGGAAAAACACATGTTCTGCGTGGCGCCGCAGTCGTTACGGTTGGAAAAATCGTTGGTTTCCAAGAGGGCATCATCGACATGACCGGACTTGGTGCACAGTATACGCCATTTTCCAAAACCGTCAATCTTGTAGCAAACTTCACGCCAAAAGACGGTCTGAGCGCTCATGAATATGAAGCCGCTGCACGAAAAGCCGGTCTCAAAATCGCTTATGCACTCGGCAAGCTCGGAGTCGATATGCGTCCCGATGATACCAAGGTCTATGAGTTTGAATCACTTGTGGAAGGACTCAAAAAGTATCCTGATCTGCCGCGTGTGGGCTATGTGCAAATGCTGCAAAGCCAAGGGCTTTTACATGACACTTATGTTTATGGTGTCGATATGAAGCAGTCTATCACCACAATGCTCAGTCCGACTGAGATTATGGATGGTGCCATCATCAGCGGCAATTGCGTATCCGCTTGTGACAAAAACACGACCTATCACCACCAAAACAATCCTGTCATTGAGGATCTTTTCTCCGAACATGGCAAGACACTCAATTTCACTGCAATGATCATCACCAATGAAAATGTCTATTTGGCGGACAAGATCCGCTCTTCCGACTGGACTGCAAAACTGGTAGACCAACTCGACCTAGACGGTGTCATTATTTCGCAAGAGGGCTTTGGTAATCCCGACACCGATCTCATAATGAACTGCAAAAAAACCGAAGCCACCGGCACAAAGACAGTCATCATCACCAATGAATATGCCGGACGCGATGGTACTTCTCAGTCACTGGCAGATGCCGATCCGAGTGCGGATGCATTGGTAACAGGCGGCAACTCCAATCAAGTCGTCACCTTGCCGAAACTGGACAAAGTGATCGGCACACTTGAATATACCGAAAAAATCGCAGGTGGTTTTGCAGGAAATACAGATGCTCAAGGCAGCATCACTGTAGAGATTCAGGCCATTACCGGCGCTACAAATGAGCTTGGTTTTAATCTGCTCAGTGCGAGATAATAATGATGCAGATTGCTGCGTCTTGCACACAATGACGAGGACGGTAATCAGAGCATATACCAAAAATGCTCTGCATCAATGCGGCAATAATCATTGTGATTAATTTTACGGAAAGGATTTGTCAACTATAATGAGTACATTCAAAGTTGTTCATTACATAAATCAATTCTACGCCGGTGTAGGCGGTGAAGAGCATGCAGATTACAAACCTGAACTCAGAGACGGCCCTGTTGGTCCGGGTGCAGCGTTTACCGCAGCTTTTGGCGATAAGGCGAAAATCATCAAAACAATCGTTTGCGGAGATTCGTATTTTAACGAAAATCCGGACGAGGCTAAAAAAACACTCATTGACATGATTCGTGACTGCGGCGCAGACTTATTTATAGCAGGCCCCGCATTTAATGCAGGGCGCTACGGTGTCGCTTGCGGTACGATTTGCGCAGCAGTCTCCGAGCAATTGGGCATTCCGGTACTGACCGGTATGTTTGAAGAAAATCCCGGCGCTGAGATGTTTAAAGACAAGCTCCACATCATTGCAACCGGAAGCAGCGCAACCGGCATGAGAACGGCGGTACCTAAGATGGCCGCACTGGGACTCAAACTTGCAGCCGGGGAATCTGTAGGAGCCTCTATTGAGGAAGGTTATTTGCCCGGCGGCGCACGTGTGAATTTCTTCGAAAAAGAACGCGGTTCCAAGAGGGCGGTTGACATGCTGCTCAAGAAATTGGCCGGTGCACCTTTTGTCACTGAGTATCCGATGCCTGATTTTGACCGTGTTGCACCAAATCCGGCAGTATTGGATATCACCAAAGCGACTGTCGCCCTGGTCACATCAGGCGGAATCGTACCCAAAGGCAATCCGGATCGCATTGAGTCTTCAAGCGCTTCACGATATGGTGAGTATGACATTACAGGTGTCAATGATCTCACTGCCGAAACATATGAAACTGCACATGGCGGCTATGATCCTGTCTATGCCAATCAAGATGCCGACAGAGTTTTGCCTGTTGATATCATGAGAGCATTTGAAAAAGAGGGCAAGATCGGCAAACTGTATAATAAATTCTACACAACGGTCGGCAATGGTACTTCAACCAAGAGTTCCAAGCACTTTGCAAAAGAATTTGCCAAGAAGCTTAAAGACGACAATGTTCAAGTGGTCATCCTAACATCCACGTGAGGAACCTGCACTCGTTGCGGCGCAACGATGGTAAAAGAAATCGAACGTGCAGGCATTCCGGTTGTCCATATTTGTACAGTCACACCAATCTCTATGACGGTCGGTGCCAATAGAATTGTTCCGGCAGTCGCTATCCCGCATCCGCTCGGTAATCCGGCACTTTCGGCAGACGAAGAAAAGGCTCTGAGGCGCAAAATTTTGACCACGGCACTTGAGGCCGCTTGCACCGAAGTGGATGGCCAGACTATATTTGAAGTAAAATAATGCGTTCCTAACAACGTTTCGGAAACGTTACACTAGGCCAAATTACATAAAAAGAGGTTGTACGTCAAATTGACGTACAACCTCACGGAAAATATTTTTCGTTATTAGAGGTGATCAAACAGATGTCAGACAAAATCTATGATGTTGTCATCATCGGTGCAGGCCCAGCCGGACTCTCGGCCGCACTGTACGCAGGCCGCTCAAGACTGAGTACCCTGCTCATCGAAAAAGAAATGGACGGCGGGCAAATCGTCATAACCAGCGAGATTGAAAATTACCCCGGCAGCCTAGAGCACGAAACCGGGCCTTCACTGATTGAACGCATGGGCAAGCAGACTCAGCGATTCGGAGTGGAAAGAGCGAGTGATGACATCACCGCCGTAGAACTTATCGGTGATGTGAAGGTGCTCAAGGGGCTTAAAGCACAGTACAAAGGACGTACTGTAATCGTTGCCGCAGGAGCACATCCAAGACCCATAGGCTGTCCGGGTGAAAAGGAATTCATCGGCAAGGGTGTTTCTTATTGCGCTACTTGTGATGCACCGTTTTTCAGCGAACTGGAGGTCTATGTGGTTGGCGGCGGTGATGCCGCAGTCGAAGAGGCTATTTACTTATCGGGATTTGCGCGTAAAGTCACTGTCATCCACCGCAGAGATGAACTTCGTGCGGTAAAATCAATTCAGGAAAAAGCTTTTGCAAAGCCTAACATCGAGTTTATGTGGAACAGTGCCGTTGAGGAATTAAAGGGCGATGGTTTGCTATCTTCTATGGTCGTGAGGGATACTCAGACCGGAGAAACAAGGATTATTGAGGCTGATGAAGATGATGGTCTGTTTGGTGTTTTTGTCTTTATTGGTTTTGATCCTCAATCGGAGATTTTTGTTGGGTTGTTGGATATGGATGGGCCTTATATCAAGACGGACGAGAATATGAACACGAATATTCCCGGTGTTTTTGCTGCCGGTGATATCAGAGCCAAGTCATTGAGGCAGGTTGTGACTGCTGCCGCCGATGGGGCAATTGCAGCGACACAGGCTGAGCATTTTTTGCGGAATGTTTGATTAAAAGTACTCTTGTAGGTACGACCGCCCTCGGTCGTCTGCAAGGTCAATAGCATCCGCACAAGCGGGCAACCGAGGGCGGTCGCCCCTACAAAAAGGAGATATATTATGCTAGAACTAAGCAAAGAAAATTTTGAAACAGAAGTACTGCAAGCACAAGGCAAAGTGTTCGTTGATTTCTACGGCGACGGTTGTGTACCCTGTCAGGCGCTCATGCCTTTTGTACACACTTGCGCTGAAAAATACGGCGATAAACTTAAGTTTACCGCACTCAACACCTCCAAAGCACGTCGTCTGGCCATAAGTCAGCAAGTGCTTGGTCTACCGGTCATGGCCATCTATGAAAATGGCATCAAGATCGAAGAACTCGTAAAAGACGATGCTACCGAAGCTAACATCGAAGCTATGATTGGTAGATATATAGTATAACGTAAACCCAATAGCTATACTGGCATTGTTTTCAACCAAATAGAAAGGAGCTATAACATTGGGAACATTTGACGGAAAAAAAGTCGTCATCATCGGTGACCGCGACGGTATACCGGGGCCCGCTATCGAGGAATGCATCAAAACCACCGGGGCAGATGTAGTGTTTTCCTCAACTGAGTGCTTCGTGTGAACTGCAGCAGGTGCAATGGATCTGGAAAATCAAAAGAGGGTTAAGGACTTTGCGGACCAGTTTGGTCCTGAAAATGTGATTGTCATCATCGGCGCTGCCGAAGGCGAAGCCGCAGGGCTTGCCGCAGAAACTGTCACAGCAGGAGACCCCACTTTCGCCGGACCATTGACAGGAGTCTCGTTGGGACTCGCAGTATATCATATTTGTGAAGACGCAGTAAAAAATGAAGTTGACGAAGCCGTTTATGACGAGCAAGTCAGCATGATGGAAATGGTACTCGACATTGACGATATCGTTAATGAAATGAATGCTATTCGCGAGCAGTTTTGTAAGTACTAAATGCGCTGTGAATTAGCGCTATTTGGCACTATCAAAGAGCGGGATGCCCAGGCATCCCGCTTTTTCATGTTGCAATAGCCACTAAGACAAAATCCGATATCCTTTAGCCTGCATCGTGTCTTTAATACTCTGAAAATGTTCCTTATTCTTCGTCTCCATCGAAAGATGTAGATAGCAGCCATTGATATCCGTATTTTCACCGCTCGGATTGTGCAGAACTTTGACTACATTTGCACCAAGACTTGCAATGATCGCTGAAACTTCCTGTAATTGCCCCGGCTTATCGATCATCTCAACATTCATTTCCGAAAGCCGCCCTGTCGTGCGCAAACCACGGTCTATAATCCTTGAAAGTATATTTACATCGACATTCCCACCTGAGACTATAGCACAGACCTTTTGCCCTGTGAGCCTAAGCTTATCAAAAAGAATCGCAGCAACGCTCACCGCCCCCGCACCTTCTGATACAAGCTTTTCTTGCTCCATCAAAGTAAGAATTGCCGTTGCAATCTCATCATCAGTCACCGTGACAACCTGATCAACAAACTGGCTGCACAGATCAAATGTTATATCACCCGGCGCGCGCACTGCAATACCGTCAGCAAATGTGGATACTTTCGGAATTTTGGTCAAAGTTCCATTTTCCAAAGATGCATACATGCTACCCGCCCCCGCCGCCTGCACACCATAGACTTTGCATGAAGGACGCAATTTTTTAACAGCATATGCAATACCGGAAATAAGACCACCGCCGCCCACAGGAACTATGATAGACTCGACATCCGGCATATCTTCAAGAATCTCCAGAGCAATCGTACCTTGACCGGCAATAACATCTTCATCATTGAATGGATGGATAAAGACCATACCGCATTCCTTTTGATATTCAAGGGCTGCTCTATGCGCATCATCATAAACACCGTCTACGATCTTCACCTCAGCGCCCAACCGCCTTGTTGCTTCGATCTTAGATAGCGGAGAAACGCTCGGAACAAAAATCGTTGCCTTGATTCCCATGTCACGCGCCGCAAGGGCTACGCCTTGGGCGTGATTGCCTGCCGAGCAAGCAATCACACCTTTTTTCTTATCTTCGTCTGAAAGCATGGATATCTTGAAGTACGCACCGCGCAGTTTAAATGATCCGGTGAGCTGAAGATTCTCCGCCTTGAGATAAAGTTCACAGTCGGACTGTATCCATGGATATGGGATAATCTCCGTTCTGCGCACCGCCGGTTTGAGCAGATGCGCTGCTTGATATATTCTGTCTAAAGTCATACCACCACAGCCCCCGTATCGGCTGATGATACCGCAGCTGCATATCTTTTTAAATACCCTCGCAGCGGAAGCGCCGGTCTTATTTTCATGGTTTCGCTACGCCTTAAAAGCTCCTCAGGTGATACCAATAGCTCAAGGGATTTATTGTCAATATCAATGCTGATTTCATCCCCTTCTATCACATACGCAATAGTTCCTCCGGCAGCCGCTTCCGGAGAAATATGTCCGATAGCCGCCCCGCGTGTCGCCCCCGAAAAGCGTCCATCAGTAATGAGCGCTACATCTCCATCAAGCCCCATACCTGCTATCGCCGAGGTACCTTGAAGCATTTCACGCATACCCGGCCCGCCTGCCGGTCCTTCATAGCGAATCACGACCACATCGCCTTTATCAATATGTCCTTCATAGATGGCCGCCACAGCATCTTCCTCACATTCAAACACCCTTGCCTTGCCTGTATATTTCATCATGCCTTCTCTGACGGCACTGCGCTTTACTACAGAGCCATTGGACGCCAGATTGCCAAAAAGTACTGCAATTCCACCCTTTGGTGAATATTGTTTGATGACATCATCGTCTAGCACTTCGGCATCTTTTATATTCTCTCCTACCGATTTGCCTGTGACTGTCATTTCGCCTTTATTGAGCAAAGCACTGAGCCGATTCATCACAGCCTGCACTCCTCCGGCATTAAAGAGGTCTTGCACATGATGCTTACCCGCAGGCGCTAAGCTGCAAAGGGTGGGGGTTTTGTCGCTGATTTCATTAATCATCTTGAGGTTTAAATCTATGCCTCGCTCTTTAGCAATTGCCAGCAAATGAAGCACCGAATTGGTCGAGCATCCAAGTGCAACATCCACAGTCAATGCATTGTGAAAGGCCGCTTCGGTCATGATGTCCGAAGGCTTTATATCAGCTTTGAGCAGTTCCATCACTTGCATACCGGCCTGCTTTGCCAGGCGCAACCTATGTGCATATACGGCAGGTACTGTTCCATTACCGGGCAGCGCAATGCCGATGGCTTCCGAAAGACAGTTCATGGAGTTGGCTGTAAACATGCCCGAACATGACCCACAACCGGGACATGCATTGTCTTCGATATGCGCCAGTTTTTCAAGATTGACTGTGCCTGCTTTGTACCCGCCCACAGCCTCAAAGACCGTCGTAAGATCGGTTCCATCAATCGAAAGCATCGGCCCGCCGGACATAAATAAGCACGGTAAATCAAGCCTTGCCGCAGCCATGAGCATACCGGGTACTATTTTGTCACAATTTGGAATAAACACAAGCGCATCAAAGCAGTGCGCCATGGCCATACACTCAATAGAATCGGCAACGATCTCCCTTGAGCAAAGCGAGTACTTCATGCCGATATGTCCCATAGCAATGCCGTCACAGACCCCAATAGTATTAAACTCCATAGGTGTACCACCTGCGAGAAGCACACCGTCTTTTACTGCTCTGGCAATACTTTGCAGGTGCATATGTCCCGGTGCCACTTCATTAAATGAGTTTACAATGCCTATAAGCGGACGTGCTATCTGTCCATTGTCATAACCCATAGCCTTGAGCAAGGCACGTTTTGGCGCATTCTCCGCTCCGGATTTCATCACATCGCTTTTCATCAATTACTCCCCTTTCCCGCTCCAACTCATTTTTTCCCTAAGCTCTGCGCCGACCTTTTCAATCAAAAGCCCTTGTTCGGCCTTGCGGCGTTTTTCAAATGTGGGCATACCCTCGGCATTTTCTTTGATCCATTTTCTTGCAAATGAGCCATCTTGTATTTCTTTAAGCACCCTTTTCATCTCATCTTTGGATGCTTGATTTATGATTCTGTCACCAACTTCATAATCGCCAAACTCTGCCGTATTGCTGATGGAGTGCCTCATAAAGCTCAGTCCACCTTGAGCCACAAGGTCTATAATGAGCTTCATTTCATGGACACATTCAAAATAGGCGCTTTCAGGCTGATATCCTGCTTCGACCAGGGTCTCAAATCCGGCCTTCATCAGCGCGGTAACACCACCGCATAACACGCTTTGCTCTCCGAAGAGGTCTGTCTCGGTTTCTTCGGCAAAAGTCGTCTCTAAAATACCTGCCCTGCCGCCACCAATGCCACATGCATAGGCTAGCGCCAACGCTCTTGCATTTCCTGTTGCATCATTTTCCACCGCAATAAGGCATGGCACACCTCTGCCCTCCACATATTGACTTCTCACCGTATGCCCGGGGCCTTTAGGGGCAATCATAAAGGTATTGACATCCTTGGGCGGCACAATTTGCCCATAGTGGACATTAAATCCATGTGACATACACACACTCTTGCCCGGCTTTAAGTTCGGGGCAACTCCGGAATCGTAGATATCTTTCATTTTTTCATCATTTACAAGCATCATTATGATATCTGCTTGCGCTGCGGCTTCGCCGGTGTTCATCACCGTAAATCCATCCTTCTTCGCCGCCTGTGCGCTTGTCGAGCCTTCATATAGACCGATTATCGTATGGACCCCACTGTCTCTGAGGTTTTGTGCTTGGGCGTGACCCTGCGAGCCATATCCAATCACCGCCACTGTTTTCCCGCTCAAAAGCGCAAGATTGCAATCGGAATCATAGTACATTTTAGCCATAATATTTTTATCCTTTCTTTTATGAACATTTCATTTCTTTACTTTTCACCAAAGTCATTAAGTACACAGAATTTCTATGGAGAGCGATGCCCTCATCACAACAGCGAAAATCCCGCGTTATATTTCGACCTGAGACATCAAAACAACTTTCTTCACATCATGGAGCTTGCTGATCTGCCGCACCATCTGAGTACGGGTATACTCATCGCCCTTTGATGAAATGAGTATCCTCGAAACATTCGAATCCTCTGTCTCATTTACATACAGACTGTCAATATTATAACCCCGCTTGGCATAAAGTGCCGTAATCCTATTGAGTACACCGTATTTATTGGCCACAATCAATTCAACTGTAAATTTATCCATACCATTTATCCCCCTAACACCATATCTTTTACTGAACCGCCGGGCGGTATCATCGGAAGCACCACTTCGTCACAACCAATAGGACAATCAATAACTGTAGGTCTATCCGATGGCAGACCACCCAGCACCGCTTCCAGTTCTGCAAGACACTCCACCCTGTGGCCTGACGCACCGAAAGCATTTGCAAGCGCCGCAAAATCGGTCTTGCGATCGAGGCCACTCTGGGAATATCGCTGCTCATAAAACATCGTCTGCCATTGGCGAGGCAGCCCCAACGATTGATTGTTCAAAACAATAACGACCACCGGAATATCATTCGTCACCGCCGTAGCCAGTTCAATGAGATTCATGCCGAAGCTTCCATCACCTGTAAAAAGTATCGTCCTTTGTTTATCCTTGGCAAAGCTTCCGCCAATCGCCGCACCGAGCCCGAAACCCATTGCACCAAGGCCGCCGGAAGTCAAAAATGTCCTCGGCTGCTTGAGATTATAATACTGAGCCGTCCACATTTGGTGCTGACCCACATCGGTCGCAACAACCGTATCGCCGCTAAATAGGCGAGATACTGTCTCAATAATATTTTTTGGCGTAAATGCACCGATACATGAATAACCCGATTCTTGCTTTTTTTGCTCATCTTTAAGTGCATTGATACGCTCGATCCATTCGGTGGAACGTTTTTCCGGAACAGCTGACAAAAGCTGATTGAGCACATCGCCAACATCGCCGCAGATTTCAATATGTGATGCAACATTCTTACTGATTTCTGCAATGTCAATATCAACATGAATGATGCTTTTCTCCTTTTGGTATGCATCCACATCCCCGGTTGCACGATCTGAAAACCGAGTACCCAAGGCCAAAATCAGGTCACATTCAAAGGCCGCAGTATTCGCCGCATATCTGCCATGCATACCCTTAAGTCCTAAGTTTAAAGGATAATTACAGCTCAATGCGCCCAAACCCATAAGGCTCAATCCAACCGGCGCTGCAATCTTTTCCGAAAGCTTTTGAAGGTTTTCCTGAGCTCCACTTGCGATGATGCCGCCTCCGGCGTAAATGTAGGGGCGTTTACTGTCGGCAATGAGTTTTACTGCTTCTGTTATATCCGGCGTGCATAGCTGCTTGGATATGGCTATGGGCTGATTTCCATGATACGCACACATGTCAGACTGAACATTTTTTGGAATATCCACGAGCACAGGGCCGCATCGCCCGCTGCCAGCTATATGAAAAGCCTCTCTCAGTGTCTCTTCCAGGCTCTCAACCTCACGCACGACAAAGTTATGTTTGACTATGGAGTTTGTGATGCCCATAATGTTGACCTCTTGAAAGCTGTCACGCCCCAAAAGGGGCACGGACACATTGCCTGTAATAGCGACAAGCGGGATGCTGTCAAGGTAAGCATTTGCAATACCGGTCACAAGATTTGTCGCACCCGGCCCGCTCGTGGCAATGACCACGCCTGTTTTTCCGCTGACTCTGGCATAGCCGTCGGCGGCATGTGCTGCGCCTTGCTCATGGGCGGTCAGCACATGGTGTATTTTGTCGGATGCTTTGTATAGTTCGTCATATAGTGTCAGTACTGCGCCTCCTGGATAACCGAAAACTGTATCAACACCATGCGCCTCAAGTTGCTTTATAACGATTTGCGCTCCATTGAGTTTCATATCTTTTCTTCCTCCTATTTATTCCTCAGATTTAAAAAGCCCCTCGCAGCGTTTCACTGCAAGGGGCTTAAAAAAGCTATATTTCCCTTATTCAGCATAACGCAAATCGGCACTATCGCCCACGACCAGGACAATAATGCTGACGACTATAATAATTATGCTGATTATATGCATAGCGTTTCTCCTCAAAAGGAATTTCGGTAAACTTACCACAGCTTCCAGAATTTGTCAAGTTTTATTTTTATACCATCCCCACAAACCTCCCAAAGGCACTCGGTATGGCCAAATCACCGATTTCCTCCATCGGGACAAAATCATAATCCATGATACTAAAAGACTCTTCAACATGACACATATAGCCAATCATATTCCACTTAAGATGTGTAAAACGGTGTGAGTCTTCTCCCAGAGGAATTAATTGCGTGAGCGTGTACCCTAATTTTTGCATATGTGCCAAAACATCTTTTTCTTCCAGCATGTTATCTATGTGGTAAAATTCCCACATTCCGTGGAGTAGCTTTTCACTGCGCTTGCGCATCAAAATGCCAAGACTTGGGTGGCAGATCAGCAAAATGGTTTTGTCTATCTCTT
>Ga0123355_10005864_pt1 | contig 18076 bp, 13 predicted proteins | sample TergutEmb28metaG_3_FD_89872 | JGI IMG/M metagenome (GOLD analysis project Ga0123355, IMG submission 89872) | Embiratermes neotenicus P1 segment gut microbial communities from Petit-Saut dam, French Guiana - Emb289 P1 | ecosystem: Host-associated > Arthropoda: Insects > Digestive system > Gut ... | reverse complement strand
TCAAAGTTTCAAACTTCACTGGCCATTATCTCCCAAACCGTTCAACTTTGGATATAGGTGTTTTGGGGTTTTTCGGTATAGTTTAACATAAGGAACACCCTCCCAAAGTCTGGTCCGTTCCTCTTGTTACACCCTGTATATTACAACTTCTTAGGCCCAAGCAATTTACCAGTTCTGCTGGGCCTTTATTCTTGAGTGTATACAGTAATAGGTCACTTCGTGGGGGAAAGTTCATTGTGATATAAGGTGCTCCCCGTTCATGCCATGAAGGCATAACTCCACCCATTCTCACCGAGGTACTAGACAAGAAGTAAGAGGTGAAATACATGCCACAGCTGCTTTACCCCCCAGTGAAACAACTGTTGGTATCCATTGAATAGGAGGCTGGGAGTGCCACAGATGGATGTTCTTGGACAAGTGAAAACCTCTTGCCCTGGCTAGGATTTGAAACCCAGTTTATCTAGCCCCTAGCCTAGTCCTCTACTGACTATGCTATGTCAGCTTACACACTATAATCGCTACCTTTTGACCTCCTGTGGTCATCAGGCATTTTATCAAAAACAAAGGTATATAAATACTGTAAAGCTGATTGTTGTTTCAGATCCAGTTTTATGTTTCTAGATTGTGGGGTACTGTGTCTGAATTTCATTCCTATGATAGGGGCTTGCAGTGTTAATTATGGGTTTTTGGAGTGTTCTTGCAGTGTTTTGGGTATTTATTTGGTTGAACAGTGTTCTCAGGTTTCTGGTTCAACCACATCACACAAAACACCCCCCAACAAATTCAGTTTTCGTAATTTTTCATTATCTGAAGGATCCGTCCTGAAAAGTAACGTTGAAATCAAAATTAGGTACCACTGCATCTGAAAATATGACAGCTGTATTCCAAAATTGAGCTGGGACATTAGAATGTCTTTACAGTAATTGTATCACAGGATTATGATCATTAGAGTTAAGTATATCTAAGGTATACATTTTCAGGAGCTCATACAGTAGGCTGAGAAGGCCCATAGCATATATTATATGTATAAAAGTGGATCTTGCGTTTCCCTCTATGGACCTAATGGATAACACTCAAAGATGTGCAGTTTTCTTCATGCTGTTGCCAGTAGAGTATCCAAATATAACCGTTCCCCCACAATCTTCAGGTTACAGGTTACCACATGTAATGTGTGCAACTCTTTGTGATTATAAGGTTACCCCCACCAATATTTCAGATCATGAATTTTAAAAAATGTATATTCCAGCAAATACATACAATAGCCAAGGTTTGTACAGTGATATGCGGGTACCGCAGACGTTTATATGCAGTTTAGACCCTCTTTCCTAATCTTACAACCTTAGTTTTTAATTACATGGGTATGATTTACTTTCTCACTTTGGGTATTGATTTTGCTGTAAAGAACAACAAAAGCATCCATATCTTGGGCAGAGAATGGGTGCTCGTTTTATTTATGAATATTATTGAAGTCAAGGTTAATATTCAAGTAGTGCTCATTACCACTCAAACATACCATCTAAGGCTAACAAGTAATGAATTTTATTAAGATCATTCATGCTGTCTATGTTTTTACCACTATGGGTCATCATCAGGAGGCACCTTGACAGGCATGTGCCCACATATAGAGTGCTTTGTGACAAGCACAATATTCCTTTTTATTTGTAGTTAGCTTTCCAACGTGGAGTAATACGCAGCAATGCTTCAACTTAGAATTACCTCACGCAGTTACAAATGTTGTGTTTACAGTTATTAAAATTACTCAAATCAGGCTGTTGTTAAAATACAATACGAATATAATTAAAATACAGTTGCATGCAGTGTAAAATTAAATACAGTATAATATTATATAAAAATTATATTCTGTGTCCAGACATCTGTGTTTTCAGTTCTTGTGTTCTTATATACTAGGTTTCTGATCAGGTGTGTGATCTATACACTATACACCCGATCCAAAAACTTTGAACACAAAATATTATTTTACACTGTATTTAATTTTGCACTGTATGTATTGTATTTTAATTATATTCCAACTATATTTTAAGTACAACCCAAATTTTATTTATGATAATTTTAATAACAGTAAGCACAACAGTAGTTGTAACCACATGAGATAATTCTGAGTTGAAACATCACTGAGACTCCCTGAAGATGGACAATAAACCTGGCCGAAACATGACGCACATGTAACTGCAAATAAAAAGGAGTATTGTGTAAAAAGGTGGTCTTCATGCTTTGAGTATGGTTGCCCCAGTGGCAATGCTGTGGTGGAACACTAGCATTGACATCCATTTAGCAAAAATTTGAAAAAGTACAGCTCAATAATGATGTTGAAATAACATACAGTTTATTTGGGGTACTTTTACTGCAAATCATGTAGAGAACAAGCTGAAGTAGGCAACATTGTCATGGAACATGCTGTACAGTTACAAGGTTGTGCATAAGTCATTGTCTTGTCTTTGCTAAACTTGGCTTCTGACAATAAAGATTCAAGTCTTCTGGGATATGACAGGCTGTTGGTAACTACTGACATTGTCTCATATCCCAAGGTATGAATCTTCACTCAGAACATTTCAAGACCAGCCGAGAGTTGCTGGCTTCTCAAGAAAGGGCTTTGCTCCATAGAGTCAGCTGGTTAGTATGTGTCTCACTTTATTAACCTTTTGGCGCCGGAATTATTTTTTTAATTTTAGCACACTCTGTATATAAAATGTGAATAATACAGGAACCAAATATGTTAGATTTATGAAACAAATTGCATTTTGAAGAGGAAAAAACGGAAAGTATATACCATGTTTAAAATATTCAGTACCTATATTTGTTGAATAAATATATAATATGCAATGTTTAGAGGTTAGCAGTGCGGTGCGACCACTATAGTGGTCGTTAGGCGTCAAAGGGTTAAATAACTGAAATGTAGTTGCTGGCTATACAATAGCGAATGAACGATTGGAATATAAAGCCAGAACACAAACTGTCCAACTGCAACATATGGCTAATGATTATTTTCTTGTGATACAAGTGTAAGATTTGAATGAAGGGAATTCTAATTAAATGGAGACAAAGCAGAACAGATGAAGTTCTGTAGAAGGAAGAGAATACTGTAAAGTTACAATGTCATATCTCACAATAAAGGATCAATACAGTACATCTGACTTATTAAGATTATGAAATATTTTAATGTTTTAGAGTGCACATATTGTCTAAAAATCTCAGTGCCAACTCAAAACTCCAGGTGCCAGACAGGTTACATAAAGTTCCATACTGGGGGGCCACTGTACAAAATTTAGTTGCTTGGAATTTGTGCACGCCTGGTTTAAGGAAATGACGAAAATTCCGTGCAGATATTTGTGTATGCGTAACAGAATAACAGGCCTGTTGTGTTGACACCGTAACAAAACTCTGGTTAAGATACAGTACAGTAGGCTACTGCTGAGTTATGAACATGCCAAAATGGTTCTGGTCTCTGAAATTTGATCAGGGAAGTGCACAGGCACAAAATTTGGTATTTGAAAATTTACCAAGTGGTGGATTTACCAATAAAAATGGTACATATACGTGGGAATCAGACCAGTCAAGGTAATGGAAATGAAGATATTGTCTTGCACTGAACACCGAATACAAAAAAAATGCAATTTATTTATAATTATCTCTTACACAACCCTTCGCACTTCAAAGAAACGTTTAAGATAGTAAACTTGTCCCATTGTCATGGCCACAAGTACTAGGGCCTCAAAAAAGGACCAAAGGACCACTCTGGAATTGGTACTTTCATTGATACTTCGATGGATGCGATCCCGTACTTGCATATACTCTTGTTCGTGCTTCACTCCAGTTAGTGTTGTTGACAACTCCTTGATCATATCTTGAAGCTTGTTGTGGTCATCTGCATGTGGAGAAAGACGAGACTTGAATTAACATTGACATGTAAATGCTGAAACATATAGGGATGAAACTGTATTGATTGTGTTTAATTTTTAATGCATAAATAGTTGGTTAGATATGTTAAATTTGACATCATGTTTGGTGCATACAATATTAAGGTACAACATGACACAAAGAATATGACTAAGACCACAGTTTTATTGATATCAATTTTCTCATATTAGACTTGCGAAGATAACATGAAGATAACATATTAGGATTATCATGTTGATAAGCATCTACCAGATAGCACGGCATCACATGCCAGAGGACTGATCTTATTATTACCAAAGTAGCTTGATATTTTGTTGCATTTCAATGACAGAACTACCTTTACTGTTTCAGAAATTAGTCATTTGTTCTGACCAAACTGGTAATTAAAGTCCAAAATGTACAGAAAAAGTACCTTGCAGCCAAACTTAGTCCATTCATTTTCTAAACACAAAATCCCAGCTGCAGTCTGGAATGGCATCAGTTCACACTTGGACATGCAACCTGGCAGCACATCTACAGACCATAGAGCCTAGACCTCAGCAAAGACATAATGACCCACATATTGTGATGTGATATTTTTTAGCATTTAAAGCGTGATTACAGAACAGTTCAGCCTTCTAGGACAGTGTTTCACACAAGATTCATATAGGCTGCCAAATATATTATGCCAAATTTAATTTTGACACTTTACCTTTCTCTAAAGAGTATATTTTAATGAAGCACTAACAAGTATTGCCAGAACATGAACCCTTATACAGAGAAACAAAAGGAAAATCCAAGTATCCAAGTAATATATATGATTTCTTATTAGCAGGAGGGGAAAACAAGAACAGTTAAAAATTAGAGAAAACTTAAATAAATTACAAGAAATTGAAACCCAAAATGTTAATGCCGTTACTTAAAAAATGAGTACAATGGTTTGACTGTTAAAAGGATAGACAGAAGAAAGATACGAAGAAAAGGATGCTAGAATTTAATTTTAAGAGAGGTGACAAAATGTCCTAGGGCAAGCCAAGTAAAAGAAATCAAGGCAAGAGGAGCTGGCATAGGAAGGAAAGACTGTGGCAGATGGAAGAGGTTGGAGACTTTTCCTGTATTGACCGATACAAAGTAAGTATGGTCATGGTAAAGGAGGAAAACGCTTGTTTCAAATGTTATTGTACAAGATTCTTCATGTGGTACTGTAATGGATATTAAGAAAAAAATGCATATTAGTTGTTTTAAAAACAACTACCTAACAAATTATCAACTTCATTTATGAAATGTATCTGTTCCAGGATGCAATCATATTATAGACCACACCCTATATAGTTGTAACCACCTCTTCATTTCTTCAACCCTCTCATATCATTCAGCAGAAATGTAAATTTTTGCCACATAATGTTCCCACTAGAACTTAACCCCATTCAGGTCACAAAAATGTTAGCAAATTTGCAACTGCAGAGAAGACTTGCGTATTTGCCGGTAAAATCTGCTAGGGACTGTAATGGATTTATATAAGTTATGTGAAGTGAACCATTCACACATGCTTAAAGTAACATTCTCAGATTGAAAATTACACATTTACTTTTCCATTTGGATGCCACACACAACAGTGAATTAAAGCACAAATCTGATGACAGGAACAATGAACTATACAAGTTTTGATCTAAACAGTGGTCTGAATAGCCCACTGTGACAAAAAAAACAAAAAAAAAAAAAACAAAAGGGAAAAGTGAAGAACTATCAATTACAATTCAGCGTTCAAAACTTTGTCACACTGTACTACATGTTTTGACCTTACAAGGCCAATATGGGATACTTGTATTTATAAAAATATTGAGAAAATCATGTACAACACAATAATAGCCACGGGTAAAGCTGAGATCTCATTCTGTCACAAAAACGTCTGAAGATTGAATAAGTTTTTAATTCAATATTTGTGAAAGCAGGGGATAACCTGTTGCTAAAATATGTAAACACTGTTCCCATATTGGTACAACTTTCATAAAACCATGTATTTTTGAGTTTTTATCCTCCACTCTCTGCACGTAAATAACTTTCAACTTCCATGGTAGTGGGAATAACATCTTGAATTAGCACAAAATGTTTTATAAAACAGGTTCCTTTAATTTTGCTTAAAATATAGAATGTTGCTGTGTAGGTCTGAAATTGTGGTTTCAGAGGATAATAAACGCCAACAAGATGAATCTGAACCATGAACACACCAAGGTAGTAAAACAGAAAGAGCACAGTTATCTACCATTTCTATGTGGGAACTTGTAACAGTCTTTCCATAAAAATGGGTAAAAATTTGGCACATAAGTGAAGTTCTACCCTACAACAGTTCTTAATCCTTAACTGAAACATTCTGAAACACGTATCAACCAACTTAATCACATAGTACAAACCAACAAAATGCACCTTTGTTACACGAATATTTTAACTTTTATGATGCTTAACAAAGGTACATTTTGTTGGTTTATATTATATGATTACATCACAATGTAAAGTGGGAAAAAAGCACCAAAAAAACAAACAACTTGTTACTTAATTACAGTTTTCTCTTTAAAATTTTTCGTAGGAACGCATACTACGTTTATACAGGTGTCCCTCAACATGGTGGCTGGCATGGGATGTCCTGGCACATACAGGCTATATGACAAGCTACAATTCTGTATACTACAGTGACGAAACCTCATTAATGATTGCGATGCTTCACTATTTCACATATTTCCTACCATGTCCTTGTGGTGAATCACCTGGCTGGTCCTTAGGTGACTCCCCGATATCCATGTTGAACATTACAACTTTTGGGGTCATTGTGGACATCTGATTGCTGAAGCAGTATGTATAGACACCACCCATATGAGCAGCAAATGTATACTTTCCACTTGTTTCCCGTTCACCTTGATATATTACTTTACCATCGGGGCCTACTATTTTCACGTCGATATCTAAAAACCCACCTTCAGCAATCTCAAACATCAGTCCTGCAACAGACATAAACTATACATTGTGGAAATTTTAACGTCATTCCGCACCGTCAGGTGTGTTTTTTTACTTTCATCAAGAATCTCTAAAAATCCTCTCATCTTGACGTTAATCCAATCTATTTCTCTTGCTAACGCATGTTAATACCCATTTTTGTGCCGGACTCGACTTTGTCGAAGAAACATTCTTCAGCGTGCGCATCAACAGTTATAAAATACCCGTAACTCAATCCAACATGCAAAATTAGAAGTAATATGACGTAAATGTTTAAACCCAACATATTTAATACACGCGTTAATCAGCCTCACTTTCCACGTCCACTGTCACAGATACATTGCAACTCTTATCCGTGATACACGGCACCACGTTTCATGTCCCGCGGCATTTGCGCTGCGGACGGCAGTCAACGTATCGCCGCTATGTGCATGTAGTTTGTACAACGTTACTACAGATGGCACAAGATTTCGTCTTACGTCAATTGAGTCGTTTGGGTAGGAAGCTGAGAGTTTCATGTTGACGCGGTTAACAAAATATACTTCAAACCACGTATTGCCTGGTTATAAAAATTGCTCTGAGTGTTCACAAGTCAAACAACAACTGCCGTGACCAATATTCGAGCCTGGGTTATTGCGGCCTCAACGCAATGCCCTAACCCCTGCCTATCACGGCTGTTTAGACACGCGAGAAGCGTCCGTATATATAGAGCTCTCTCGCTGGTTTTTTAATTAGTTTAATGACTTCTCGTTTATTTTTATGGTCTGTAAATACAATAGCTTTCAAATCTTGACGATGTTTATGTAGGATATTGTTATAAATTAAAATATTTTTGGCGTTCCGTTGTGACGTAGTTGGCGGAAGAACACAATGAACCGTTTCTTGGAGGCGAACTATTTTCAGTATTGGCGGGCGCGGCCATCTTAGTTGTCTGTGAAATAGTGGTGGTCTTGTACATTGCTTGTGAAATCCTAATTCATCCGTCATGTCGGAAAGAGAGGATAATGTTTACAAAGCAAAATTGGCGGAGCAGGCCGAACGATATGATGGTAAGGTTTATATTTTGCATAATAATTATTAGATGCTGAAATATTTGTGTAACAAAATAGCCGACTTAAGGTTGGATGATTTGATGCTGCCACTGACCGTATGACAGGATCAGTATTCGAATACATATTTGTATCTATTAGATTAGGAGCTAATATAGGGATTATTGAACCCTACGTATGCCAATAATATGGCACCGCATTTTGTGACGGGCATTATTAGTTTCTGCGTACATGTTGTGAGAAATTCAAGGGAGTGTAATGGTTCGGGCCAGGCCCAAAGGATCGATGCGTCATCAACATATCGAAAAGCCAATGTTGTACTCCGTCATTTTACGTAGTAACAGTGTGGGATGAAATAATTAATGCAGCGAAGAAGTGGAAATTGGCGTGATTCTTTTGCGTATAAGATTCTCGAGTCTTGATTGTAATGCCGTAAAAGGGTCTTTACCTCTTCTAATTACAGGACATATTTAGAATCGTTCTATTTGTTGTATAGCCGTGTTCTTATGCCAGTCGATATACTTGTCATTTAACAAGTGGGAGTGGCATTAAGTAGAAACGTCATGCACTCAATATTGCAAGTGGACTTGGTTTGACGGTATTAAGTTCGTAGTTTATGGATACGTATTTAGTGAATCAGAACACTGATACCGGAAACCTCTAACGTGGTTGTTAACTGTAGGGACTTTATAAGAATAAATTGTGAACGCTGGGTCATATTAGAACCTGTGTGATAAGTAATATGGATTCTTCGGTGTTATCTGTTACATGTACGGAGGGAGGGGTATAAATGTGACATCACATCCTGTCTGAGTGGCACACAACCAACGCTAGGCGCCAGCAAGACTCGGGGCAAACAATTTGTTACCATGGCAACTGGAGGGGGTGGGGATCTCCCTGTGCTGACGAAGTATTGATCTGCCTAGCCTGCTGTGCATTGCCCTACACAACCCTTGTCTGCCTGCCAGTCTACCCATGGGCCAAAGCAAAAACTGCTCCCCTGCACCCCTCATCCTCGTTTCTGCACTGTGGTACTGAGTTGTGATTCTCGCACCCCTCTGTTGTGAACAGCTTATAGCATGCACGTGGCCCAAAGGCTTGAAAAATGGGAATGCCTCATTACAAAGATCAATATTCATAACTGCTCCAGGTTAAAGTAAAGGAGCCGCTACATAAATGGTCGAATAGGGTGGATGAGTGTTTGGATTTGTTGCACAGTAGACTACAGGAGTTGCATTTAATCAGTATTTTATTGATATCTTCAGTAACACATCAGATAAATGTACCAAAATTTCTAAGTCCTGTTCATCCTTGTCCAAAGTATATAATTTGTTCTGCCATTGATTTTGGCTAGGTATAGTGGAAAAACCACCTCCTGCCACTAAGGATAATTCAGAAAAGTATAATGAAGTCCTGTTAATGACAGAGTACTGTGTATTGTAAGACGTGGAGAGTTGGGAGAGGTAGCAAAATTTGGAAATACACAAAGGAAAACCTCATATGCAAATTATGTCATATAAAACATGAAAGGCGTTAACTTACAAAATGTTCTTGATTTATTTTAACTTATTATATGGAAAGACATCCTCAGGCGGGAACAGTATAATGTTAAGGTGCTCAGTTATCCTATCCTGATTGTAATGGTCTAGTAGGTGATGCCAACTGACACTTTCTAATGGTCAGGGCTCTTTCTTTATAATTTAAAGGTCCCAAGTTTAATCTTGGCCACAAAATCAGGTGATTGAGATCCCCCCCACCCAGTCAACTGTTATTTCCAGGTAAATTGTTGAATATAACATCATGACTGTGGGCCGGGATAGCGCAGTTGGTATGGCGACTTGCTACGGGCTGGACTGTCCGGGGATCGAATCCCAGTGGGGGGGTGAGATTTTCCACACTTGTCCAGACCAGCCCTGGGGCCCACCCAGCCTCGTACACAATGGTTACTGGGTCTTTCCTGGGCCTAAAGCGGCCGGTGGAGGGTGTTGACTGCACATCCCCATCTAGCGCCAAGGTTAAAGAAAGAGTAGAGCTATTCCTCTGCTCTCCCTCTGGGCCTTCGTGACCTGTTCTAGGGTGAACTTAACCTTTACCTGTTAACATCATGACCATTTTCTTCCACATCCTTTTTAGCTTGTTATTCGTCAGTTTTAACGCTTGGTATATATACTGAGCTACTGATTGCAGTAGCTAACAATGAGCATACAGAGCAGGAAGTTTATTGTGTCTTTGAGCTTCAGGACGCATGGTCTTGGCTTGTTTGTGCACACCAGATGATGTGATCACTCTTGTGTTACCACTGAGCTCAGCTGTGGACAATTGGTTATATTTTAATTATTTACGAAATGAAGGTGGGCATGGCGTGCCTTTGGAATGTATTCGTTTTTCTGTGTGATACTTCTGCATTATATGTATCAAAAAATGTTCTTGAAAGATTGTATAAGGGACCGACATCAACAGCAGTGCATGAACATTGCACAGAACAGTAGGAAAAATTTTGAATTACAGGTTTGGTGATGGACACAAAGAAGTAAGATTGTCATGCTTAATGTATGAGAAATTGGATGTTCACTGCAGATGATTACTTTTTCTTCTGGTATGCAGTGGTATTTTGTAGGTATAATATTTTATGGATTGTGACAAGTACTTAAGTACTTACTTCATGGTGCAGAGTCCTTCTTGAAAAGCTAACTGGTTTGCAGCTAGTTAAGAAATTCCCCGCATTTCACGGAACCCGAAGGTTCATTACTGCACTCACAAGCGTCTGCCACCTGTCTGTATCCTGGGCCAGCCCAATCCAGTCCATATACCCACATCCCACCTCCTGGAGACCCGTCCTAATATTATCCACCCATCTACGCCCAGGTCTCCCCAGTGGTCTCCTTCCCTCCGGTTTCCCCACCAAGTGACAAGTGGTATATTGAAACTACAGTAATTGTTTATATGTGAGGCCCATCGTAAGTAATTGATGCAGAAAGCTGTAAGCATGCATTTGTTTCAGGTTGCCTGCAGGACGTATGGTAACAACAGACTTTTAAAGCGTGTGATTGTGTACCAGAAGGCAATAAACAAGTTTGCTAATGTTTCAGTTATAATGGAATATATTTAAGAGAGATGAATGAGTTCCATTAATGCTTTATTTCACTTTTTCCTTCAGTGAATGCAAGGATTTCGTCACTGACATTGAGAGAAGAACATTGAGATGTATAGTAAAGTGTTCAGAGAGTGAATCTTTAACACTGCTGGACCAGTAGAATGGTTATGGAAAGTGTGTAACTGTGGACATTGTTCTTTCATCTAGTTTGGGTGTTACCTTTCCCTGACCTGTGTGTGATGGGTGCAAAGAGTGCAGGGGTATGTTGTGTGTGATACTGCAGGATAGTAATGTGTGAAATTGACTTGGTGTGGGGCTTTGTTTGATGTCTTTTATAGCATTTAAATCGATATTTGGACAAAGTATAGAACTTGTCTTTGCATTGGTTTGTTCAGGAGATATTCCCCAAATGATTAGTTCCCAAAAATAAATGTGTTCCATTTTTATAGTCCATTGGACCCCATAAAATGTGAAGTGTTCTGGTCTTGTATCAGAATGCTTAAAATCATACAATTTTGTTGAAGTTGGTCATGCTGCAGGTGATTTGTAGTTGGTCTTCATGTTAGCCTTATCTTATCTCTAAAACCATATTTTATTATGTATGGAATCATGTCGTCATATTGGTGGCACCCTTCCTGATCAGAATGCGGTTCTATCTATTTTCATTAGTCACTACCTTTGTTGAGTGTAAGGTCCTGCGACCGGCCACCTCGACAATGGTGTGTTTTTTTTTTTTTGTTTCTTCTTCTTCCCCCTGTGCCTAAAAGCATATGCTGAGTTGGTTCCCAGGATTCTAGGTTGTCACTACGTGCTTCTCATGTAGCCCTCCCAGCTTAAATTTAGTAGTAACCAATGTCATATTTCGTATACATGTAAAATAACCAGTACCCTGGGTGACAACCCAATTGCAGTATATTATTATTATATATTTATATATACTTTTTTGTGGTAGTATATGTAATTTTGTATACACGTTTGGTGTTGGTATGCATACCAGTTTTCAGTGCTTGCGACTACATACCGTAACCAGTGTATACAGGACCGCTATCATTCCCAGCCTTGCGCATGCAGTTATGCCTCATCTTTTGCTATAATAGTGGGTTAGTTGCTTGGATGGTCATGTTCTTCACTGCAGCCAAGTTTAAGCGTTTTATGTTTCGGGTTTTGCCGCGTTAGTGTTATGGATGTTATCCATCTCATTCTGTAAGACTTTTGGTTGCTTCCTACATAATTTTCTGTTTAAATTATACCTGTACCAAACTTTTTGAAAGACGCATTCAGTTTGTGGGTTGTGTGCACCTTGGAAAGTTACCAATTTTCAAAGAACCTTTTTTGCAGGTGCTGCGCCTTTTGGGTTCTTGTGTCAAAGAATCATGCCATTTTCTCTCTGTATTTTTTTTTTTAAATTGTTTTAATATTTTTCTGTACAGAAATGGTTGAGGCAATGAAGAAAGTAGCGTCATTGGATGTGGAGCTGACAGTTGAAGAGCGTAACCTTCTGTCAGTGGCCTACAAGAATGTGATTGGAGCGCGTCGAGCCAGCTGGAGAATAATCAGTTCTATTGAACAGAAAGAAGAAAATAAAGGCGCTGAAGAGAAACTGGAGATGATCCGAACGTACAGGTCACAGGTAATGAATTAGAACAGTGGATCCGAATGTACAGGTCACAGGTAATGAATTAGAACAGTGGATCTGAACATACAGGTCACAGGTAATGAATTAGAACAGTGGATCCGAACGTACAGGTCACAGGTAATGGATTAGAACAGTGGATCCGAACGTACAGGTCACAGGTAATGGATTAGAACAGTGGATTGGAACGTACAGGTCACAGGTAATGAATTATAACAGTGGATTGGAACGTACAGGTCACAGGTAATGAATTAGAACAGTGGATCCCAAAGTGTGCTCCCGCGACCATTTCCCAGGGATCTTTGGGTGCATTTCCATAATGGCTACTTTGAAGTTTATCGACTTCTTTAATTAAGGGAATAATGTTTTGTGAAAAATAATCAAGGAACTTTTTTAATTGGTGGTGATTTTTTTTTATCTATTACCAGTAGAATATCTAATTAAGAAACTTCCTGTACCCATGAAGTGAGGTGTACTCATTTTATTTATGATGCAGTGCTTTGTTACATACACTACTGCTATGTACTAGTACCCATCTAAAATCAGTTATGAGATATAAATTTTTTATTTTTTGTACTTAGCATATGGACACACTCATCATTTGGTGAGCAAGGATGTGGGGATCTGTAGTTATATTTTGAAGCCAAAAATGGGTAGGTGAGCAAAAAATTTGGGGAAATACTGCGCTACAACAATTGTCTTTTTTGTTTGGCACCCATAACATAATTTAACTGCATTGGTGCTTGCTCTTTATGTTTTTCCCGTGCCCCAAAAAAGTGATGTGAAAACAAGTACAGTTTGAAGGTGCTGTCTTCTATGATGTGATGTCATATAGTATGGTAGATTTATGCTGGCATCTTAAAGGAACTTGCTGTATATTCATCAGGGTTGATGAAAGTGACATGTGTAAAAACAAGTATGACAGCAGGTAAGGAATTTATGCGGGCTTAAGGCAAACCAACTGTAAGATGTGCATGACATCTTAATTGGGAATGGAGAGGGCTGGAGTGTACTTGGGTCACTGATGTGATAGGAGATATAAAAATAAATAAAATTTCTACCTTCACTCATCTTACTGCCTTCTACTCTTAGTTACTCGTCTCCCATTGCATACTCCACAGCCCTGTCGAGGACAACAACATGGCATTCACTTGCTTACATTATGTCCCTAACAGCAGAAGTTTTGTTCTTCCTTAGCCTGTCACTGATTGCTAACCCTTTCCTGCAGCCCCAGGCTTGCCATTGAAGTGTCGGTACACATTTCCCAAACTGCACGGTATCACATCTTAGAACACCGTAATCTCCATAGTCCCTATCATTGTAGCCTTATGTTTGTCACAAAAGTATGGTTCGTGCTGACTGCCACAGTGGTATTTCCATGTCACAACATTCGTAATAAGATTTGGAATTGTGTGTCACTAGCTCACCATAAATTTCTCACCTCTCTTTCTCAGGGGACCGCGGTGGCACAGTGGTTAAGGTGCTGTGCTACATATCGGAAGGTCACTGGTTCGATCCCAGCTGGTGTCATTGGAATTTTTCATTGGCATAAAATTCTTCCGATCGCACTATGGACCTGGGGTCGACTCAGCCTCTAACAGAAATGAGTACCAGGAGCATCTCCTGTGGGTAAAGGCGGTCGGTGCGTAAGGCTGACAACCTTAACACCATCCTGTGCCGTTGTCATGAAATCTGGGAACCTTAACTTCCTGGAACTCTCTGGGCCACTCCAGGCCTGTAACAGGACTGATTTACCTTTTTTTACCTCTCTTTCTCATCATCATCAGCTGCTGCTTGCAGGTATGCATATACATGGATTTGCGCATGCGCGCGCGCGCACACATTTACTCACATCAACATATTTTCCTACTCCTGGTTTTTTTGTTGGGGAGGGGTGGTGCAGTTTGTCTTCTGTATTGCTTTCCCAGATTCTTTGGCATAATTTATCATATCCGGTTTTTAATGTATGAAACCCTCTGACTTTGAATCCAGCTTATCAGGATTGCAGTATTGTAGGATTGCTCCAGCATTGTCTTTTGTGCTGAACAGATGTGCTGGAGGTACTGAAAGTTCCATTTTCCCCCTCCTACAACCCTTATGTTAGATAATTAATGAAGAAGAGAATGTGCCCTCTGAAGTTCGGCAAAGAACTTTGTTCATGTTTCGTTTTGTTGTATCTTTCAGAGTAGGTAAACTCTTGGAAAGGCCATTTTACACCAGATACATGTTTTGTGTCATCCTGTTAAACCTTTGGCCTCTTTAACAAAGGAGATATTTAAACAACAGTTTTGCAGAAAAGTGTCTGGTGGGGGTATGAAAAATAGGATTGTGGGATAGCAAAACGAAAACATTGCTAGAAGGGTTTGGCACATAAGAGATTTCCTATTGTAGTAAGATTTCATTTTAGTAAATATTTTCTTTAAAAGTTTGTGTTCTTCTCAGAGACTAACCAGATTTGAAAATTATCCATCTTGCTTTCCAACTTTGTAACAGTTTGCTTTAATTATGAAGTTTCTTTGTTTACTGTCCTTTGCAGGTGGAGAAGGAGTTACGTGATATCTGTTCTGACATCTTGGGTGTTCTGGATAAACATCTCATTCCCTGCGCCTCAACTGGTGAATCAAAAGTGTTCTACTACAAAATGTAAGATTTGTTTCAGCTGTCAGGTATTGTGAATATGTAGCAGTTTGGCATTTTCACCAAAATTTTGTGTGAAGTTCTAGGAGATCTGAAATCATTTGATTCTGATTAGGCATCATCACTGCTTTCATGGTTATTGACTTACACACTGTTTTTATATGTAATGTGTAGGTATGTTTATGATATACCGAATTAAAGTGGTTACATCCTTATCACTATCAGATTGAAAGCTAAAGAAATTTCCTTCTCAACCACCATGTTGGTTTACAAAAGCATTGCCTTTACAAAAGCTGCGTAGGTTTCCAGGATTTACAGCAGACCCACCTCTTTTGTATGTCACATTTCCATTTGTTTGTTGAAGAATTGTTGTGACAAACCTTAAACATTGCTGGGTAGACCCCTTGCTCATTAAGGTCATACTGGCATCATAGTACATAGGAGGTCACACCTTCCCACCACTCTTCACTCATTACGTCCCTGGGTATTGTGATGTCAGATGAACTTCATTGTCTTTTCCACTGTTTTTGTTACTGGTTATGACAGTTGTGTTTTATTTATGTCTGGAAGGGGTGATGGATGTGCTGGTGAATATCTTAATGATAAAGATAGATGATGTGTCTGTTAGGTGTGTGGGGCACCAGGTAGTGCAGTTGGTTGAGACACTGTACCTTATGTCAGAAGGTCATGGGTTAGATTCCCAATGGTGTCATTGGAATTTTTCATTGACTTAATCCTTCCAGCTGTACTCTGACTCTGAGTCATCTCTGCTTCTAACAGAATTGAGCACCAGGCATATTTCCTTAGGGGTAAAGGTGGCCGGTATGTAGGGCTGGCAGCATTACCAAACTGAGATACATTTATGTAAATGCCATTTATGTCTCTTTTTCATTGAAAATTGTAGAAAGTGCATAGAATTTTTACATAAAATTCTTGGGGCTTGTAATTGAAGTCCACACAAATGTATAGTTGTTGGCCACTTCATATTGGTACTGGAGACTTTGTAAGATCGTTAGATTACACGTTAATCCTATCAGATGCAAAGTTATGACACAATAACAAATGCATCCTGTGGAAATCAGAGTACCGTGGATCTGTACATTTGATTTGCAAGTTTACTCGTGTGTTGCAAGCTTATCACTACCATTATCAACATTCTGTGACATTTCATCTGTGTTGTTTGGTTTTTTATTCCTTCCTTCTTTCTAGCAGGTGTACAGAAGTGTCACTATCTTGTGAATATGGAGTATGATTCTTGTGGTACTTTGGTTTGCTTGATTCGTGATACAGATTTTACAGTCATCATAATGAAGCTCATTGCCATGTGCAGTTCTTCTCTTGCAGATACGACCCACTGAATTGCACGCAGCTTCCTCATTTAGTACGAAAAGTTTCCATCGAGCTGTACATTTTGGAACATTATTACTGTTATTATTATTATTCGTCTCTGTTTCTGCACTTCCTTTTCTTCTGTATCCTTGGCAAGATGTTTCTTTTCAAACATCTCTCCGTATTTGTCGGATGTTATTGCAGAAGTTTGTTTTTCAGTCTGCCTTTTGTCTTTGTGTGTATGCATATCAGACCACATAAGAAAATCATCTATGAATTCAATGTGTACAGTTCTGACAACACACAAGACTGTACTGCTCATATGTTGTTCCTGATGCAAATTGCTACTACATCATTCGGCTTGTAAATATGTCCTGCTGACATCCTTCTTTGGAGTTCTGTTTCCTCGATTGCCATCGTGGTTAGCAGCCATTTTCTCTTCTCTATCACGAGTCACTGTAGGAACCTTACAATCCTTTCTGCTAGGTATCAGAGGTTTGTTTTCATATTGCATTGTAACATCAGTAGTATCTTGGAATTCATTGTGCCCCATATCTATCTGCAAATACAAGAACACATGAAACAGTGATATGAAATCCTCGTGATAAATTCTTATAAGAAAACCAACTCATTTTTGACAGGATCTGCATGAATTTCTCAGCTCTCTTGCACACTGTCTCCCTCCCTTCCCCTTTCCCTGTAATGTTGATGAATGTGGAATTATTTATGCCATGATCCACCTGTTTTTCATTGTTTTCCATACAGTGGGCTTAGTTGGTAAAGCAGATGCTCCCACCCATTTAGTGCTGCCCACAGCATTGGGATTAATTGGCTAAACACGCACAAGCTTTGAAGCCATTAGCAAGTGTTTCTGATTTAGCACTGGATTCAGTTATTTCTTTAAGAGGGGGTGCAAATGTCACTTGAATTTAGAATTTCTCCTGCGTACTGTGTGTACTATTCTTCACAGCTTTCTTTCAAGGTATTTGGAATGGGCAAAAGCCAGCACATTGCTGGTTGTAAAATTTGTGTCACATTTGGGTAGAGTGCTATGATTTCCATTTCTAACACACTGCACAAGGCATTATGTTGGAATGTAAGGTGTAACTAATGACCATCAAGGGACAGAACAACTGGAAATTTCATACCCTTTGTGAAAAAGGAAGGATGAAAATATTAGCAGTGTATTTAAAGGATACTTCAGCTCTCACCCATACTTTGTCACTACAAACAATACCCCATTCTGCACAGATGTGTATGATCATAGGACAATATGTCCTTCCATCTGCAGAAAATATAAACATTATAGTAATGTTTTATGCTGATTTTTCTTTTTCAGCAGAGAATACATTTCTTGCCCCCCTCCCTCCCCCCCCCCCCTCCTCCCCCTCCCTCTTTTTCTTGTCCTTTCCTTCTTTAATTATCTCATTTATTTTTTTATATTTTATAATA
>Ga0123355_10005863_pt1 | contig 18078 bp, 12 predicted proteins | sample TergutEmb28metaG_3_FD_89872 | JGI IMG/M metagenome (GOLD analysis project Ga0123355, IMG submission 89872) | Embiratermes neotenicus P1 segment gut microbial communities from Petit-Saut dam, French Guiana - Emb289 P1 | ecosystem: Host-associated > Arthropoda: Insects > Digestive system > Gut ... | reverse complement strand
GTGTTGGTATACACTTTCTTTAACCTCGGCGCTGAATATTGGTGAATGGCTAAGGCCAATCACCGGCCGCATTACCCGCAGGGAAGACACCGGATTCCCATTATACAGAGAGCTTGGTGGGCCCCATACACAGTCTGTTTTTCCTGATAGACTGCTGTGCACTGAATGAACTGAATTGCACAGTTCGTTACAAATGAATTCACCTGTTGTTTTATATTAGGAAATGGTGTTATCCTGTCTGTCCTTCATTAAGTTCTGAAAACCCTAAATAGCTTCCCGGTGAACTTCTGCTATGTTGACTCGTTTGTTATTACTGAGATTTTAATATAATTATATGTAGTTTGTTCGGTATTAAGAAACACGTGTTACTTATCGGTTTCGTAACATGAAATCCCTTTTTCATTACAGCTCGTAAAGTACCTTTTCCTACTTTTGATACTTGCATTACGTACAGAATTTTTTGTATAATATAGACAATAGTTTGAACAAAAAAATCTTTAAAATGTGATGATTTCCTCCGTCAAGCAAACGTGAATTAGCTGTAATATTTAGTGGTAAATAAAACAATATTTGTCACACAAAGCACCTTTCTTATTACTCATTTTATGACTGTTGATACCATAGAATTAAATATTTGGCTCTCAAACACTTACCTTATTCACAATTGTTCCCTACAAAATTGACAGTAAGAACGTTACCGCCTGCACAGAATTTCAGTCGAAGACAGACGACGCTTGAATCTTGTAATTCTCTATGTAAATCGTGAGATTACTTCGATATAATTGAATCTCATGTAGCCGAACTTTAAATGGCCTGTTTAACCACTGTCATTCAACCTTCTCGCTTTTACCCATGTCCTTACGGTCTTGAACACATCAAAGATATGCGAGGACTCTATATTTGGAAAATCTGTTTGGCCCAGTTTTACAAATTTTACGGTTTAATTCGTTGAAGAAATTAACGATTTCAGCTACGTTATGGGTGTTTCTCTCCCCACGGAAATTTGTAAGTTTATTTTGAGAACTTTAAATTGGTCGGACAATGAAAGTACAACACATAATTTCGCAAGGATATTTCAAAACAAAAGTGTCTTCAATCCAGAAATTACATTAGGCCGTATTACTTGTAATGTCACGTAAATCTGTCAGCAGACGGTGACCGCCGTCCACAGTCGAACAGCCAGCGCTGTGCCGCCAAATCACTTAAGTTAAATTTATCTCCATGTGTGGAATAAAGACCATTCGGAACTAAGCAATCTCTCCGGTTCAGTGGAGAAGCTAGTTAGAATGACCAACCGACTGTAAAACAAACTGTGGCAAAACATGTTCATAAATTCCGTCAATGCTTTTCTTAATGACAGACTAACTTATTTTGCAACTACATATAGAGTACAACACAACATTTGTATAATTTTAATGTTTGATATGAGGTAAAAGTGTGGAAGTTGAGACTGGAAACACGTGATCGGATTTATCTGCTTGAAATAGAAAGTTTAATTAATAACTCAGGTGTCCAATTAAGTGTCCCATTTTGCATGCAGAGAAGTGTTTTTTTAACATCCTTATAGAACTATATTTTTTGTTACATAATCATTAAATAAATCTTTATGTGCATAAAAAGTACGATGATGATTTTTTACATTGAATATGTATAAATGTAACAGTAAATATGTAAATATAATGATGTAACTGATATGTAGGTATACGGAAATTAGTGATCCATTATTCATGCTCTCTATCCTTGCACTGCAAGTTCGGACAGAAATTCTACAGTTTCTACAACATTAAAAATTCTGATTCTTTTCTTCTTACACCACATTCAACGCACTGTTGTGAACAACAACACATGACGTAGACTGCGTCAGACTTGGTTAAAACTTGACACAGATTTTGATACGAATAAATTTTCACATTTCCTGTACCACCAAAAAGAAGAAATTAGTTTCTCACCTTACAGAATTAGTCAAGATTTTCAAGCTATCATATTTTAATATTTTCCAGAGGTATCAACACTACAAGTGTAATTATACGCAGCGGTATAGAAGTGACTTGACAGCAGTACTTTCACTCCGAGTGTCCTTCAATCATAGACCTTACACACATCGATAGAACTGCTGCAAATGTATCTTAAAGCCGTAATGGAGATGCGAATTCCGGAGGACGAAAGAACGTGCATTGTTACAGACGTAACGGTACAGAAAAAGCGGTCACGTTTAGGTTTTTGTTTACAGTATACAGATTATCGGATTGGAAATAACACGCTCCAACAACAGAATGATGTCACACTTGTGTCCTGGTGAATTTATTACAACATACATTTGCAGAAGACTGATGGGACTACCAATGGATAGTTGTGAAATTTGGCTGCTTCCATTGGCCTTATGGACAAAATTCCTAATATTACCTATCATGAAGTAGTGACCATGCCAAACAAAAGCAGTAAATATCTGTAGGAAATTTCACATATTCTGCTAGAAATTCTTTGTTACAAAACAAATTAATAAACATTTGCAAGGCTTATATATATACATATTGACACTGACCTCGTTTTACCCAGTGGAGCAAAGGACTCATATCAGACGTTCGCTTATCTTGCTTCATAATTTTCTCAAATTAAAATGAAATAAAAAACACTATCGCTCATGTCATATATTTCCACGAAGACTTCATCGCCTTCGATATACAAGCTTTCTGAAACGTGCCTTCCAAAAAGGTTCACACAACTGAAACAACCACATAGTCGAAGAGCTGGAAGAAGACGCTGACTGCAATTCAAGTGTCTGTAAGTAAATTTTATGTTAATTTCTTATGTGGTGCTGCAGCCAAACTGAGGGCTAGGGTGACTGTTTGTTGAGGTTCCAAGACCACACACTGTTACACACAGACACACTAAGTATGACTCCTCCGAACGAGTGACCAGCTCGTCGCAGGGACTTTTAACTACACAACACACAACAGACACTAGAGTTATATAGCCATGCAGCCATCGGGATTCGAAACCGCGATCCCAGGAAACACACCGCTGCACAAATCCACCTTAGACCTTCAAGCCACCGGAATCGGAGTTGCCACATGGCTGTATGCCCCTGCATCTGCGCCGACACACTAACTTATTCGAATGCAAATATTTCGAATTTATTAGAGAAACTGACGTTTACAAGGAGATAGGTTTTGGCTTCACTGAACTGCAGTTATCAACTACTGATTTCTAAGATAAATGGATTTGTAACTATTTGGATCAGAGTGACTGAAAACAATCTGACCAAAGTGCCTCGCGATATTTGACTCTCTGCAATTTGTTAGATATTGTCTACTTCTCGGCACCAAGTTGTCACCTGCCTAACAAAATGCACGGTGTCACATGCTGGAAGACAGTAACTTTCACCGTCAGCCTATTGTCCTATCTCACCATCACACTGCAATAAATGTGTCTGTGTGAGGATGTAAACTGAGGGCTAACAGATGGAAAATTTTGTTTTGGAAAATGGAAGGCATGCATGAAGTTAGAATTCTAATTCTAGGTGAGACAATACGGCAAGATGTAATTTTTATTCTATGGTGTGTGTGTGTGTGTGTGTGTGTGTGTGTTTGTGGGGTTGTTTAAAGTTGATCACTCTAGGTTTCGGTAGCTACAGGTTGGACCTAAAATTCAGTCGTTCAGTAACATGTAAATTAATGTACGTTGTACATTTATTTATTAGCGACTGAAAATACAAGACATACATTGTATAATGACACATTCAAGCTTTTTCGCGTAACCATTTTTGCCATCCATAGACAGCACATATTGCATAACCTCACTGAGTCTGAAGCATTAGTTACCCGATAAGCAAAGCGCATGTACTTAACGCCGCATTATATTCTATTTTGTGGCCTGTCTGGCCTTTCCATACCTTTTCTTATTGTCTCATAAACGAAAATATTGCTCGAAAAAATTTATTAAAACAAACTTTGTTTTGATTTTTTAAACAATTTTGTTTGAAACATGTGCCACTAGAAGCAGAATTCAACCTGATGTTAACAGTAATGTGCACAGATTTTGCAGTAAGGTCTCGCCATCTTGTTAGATTTTAACGAGACTTGAATTTACAAGACAGATTTTCAGAAATTTACAATTTTTCAAATATCATTAGAATTCGTCCAATGGGAGACAAATTGTTTAGTGTGGGAGGACACACAGACAGAGGGAACGCACTTCAAAAATAGGCTTTAAATGTATAGAATTCCAATGACGATTCAGATTTTCTTACAGACCGAGGAGATGATAACACCTTGCTATCTGTCAAGTCGAAACAACTATACACGCGGACCATTGGTTCACACAAAAGCATTGATTTCGGAAAGAATCTGAGTTCAAATTTGATGCTAAAGTTCAGTCATTCAGAATTTCATTCCTACATTATCTGGTAACATTAATTAATAGGTCACTACAACTGCCTTACTGATATTTCCAATATATTACAAGCTGCAGTACACAAAGTGATCTGAAGAGTACAGTGTGCATAAAATAAATCCAGATATCCACTTGATTTGTGAATCGCATGTAACAGTGAGGTTATACAGAGCAGCATGAAGCTTGTCTGATGCTGACTCATATTTCTCCGGAATCAGGGGAATTCCTGTTCGTGCATTTTGCTTAATGCTGTACCACTGCACAACAATATATAGTTACGAATGTTAGGTTATCAAAGGAAAAATTAAGTAGAAAATTTAAGGGATTTTGTTCCGAATCTAATATAAAATAGTGTCAGTGCAGTTGCTCGAAATTTCAGTGCAGCTAGAAGTTTGAACATGAAACTTGGCTCAAGAAGAAGCGAAGAAAAATTCTGCTGACTTGACAACGATGTCCAGGCCTCTGTCTTTCTTTATTAAATCAAAGCTGTGGGATAACAGCCGATGTCCCTTAACTGTGCGTCAATTTATTCATTGTGCGAAACAAAGGAAGCGTAAAAGACAAATTTCATATAATTTTTTTCATGAATTACAGGAATTGAAACCAAAATGCTGTTGATTTTCTTTTTCTGTCTAATCGCCAAGATCACGTTGGCTTACAGTGACTGCGACGTTGGAAGTCAGGGCGTGAAGAATTTTGATTGGTCTAAGGTACGTATTGGTGTATTCCTGGAACAAGAAGTTTTTAAAATTTCTGCTTGATTTTATATTTCATTTGCGGTTTCATTAACAGTTACTTAATAGATTATATCAGACACTACTTTCAAGTTATCGAATGAATTATAGGTAATAATTTGCTAATGATTTGGAACAATTCTCTCCGTGTCTAATTAAAAATAACGTCAGTAGTTTCATGCATAGTCTAAGCAAAGACACCAGGAAACCTACTCACGATTTTAGGCGAGTTCGCAAAATTACGAAGTATTTGTGTTTTCTCCGCTATGTCTGTCTTTATGATTACAACAACTGGGATTCCACTCGACGTTGTGTCATGAAATTGAATATTTGAATACGTTTCGGAAATCTGTGGAGAAAATTCAAGTTCGTTTGAAATTCGACAAGCAAGTCGGAATTTTTATAAAAGACATACTTGCATTTATCTTACTATCGCGTCAGTTCTTCCTGAAATAAAAAATATTTCAAGCAAACATTTTTAAAAATCAAGAATCACATTCTATTCTATGTTTAATTTTTTAGAAAAATTTGCCTTTTTGGAATAATGCAAAATACACGTCAGAGGGAAAAATCAAAGAAGAAAATATAATAAGGTCCAAGGCCTTGATTGCAGTAGAACAAAGTGCAGAAACACACACTCAGAATATGTAAAACAAATTGCTTTTAAAAAACAACAACCATAAGGCGAACGAACCTCAACGTTATGATTATAAACACATTGCCTCTTCTTTTTAGAGTACTGACCAAGATTTGAATCAAAGCTCCATTACTAGTTCACGTTAACAGCTGATCCATTTCCCTCCGCATAAGTACATGCTCGAGAGATTCAAACCTCTGAATGTATTAAACAGAAATGAATAATAATGACTACATTTACAAGCCGCTAAAATAAGAAGTTCCACTCACCAGAACTGTGTCAAAAATTTCGTGGTCTTACAGTTTTCAGGTCCTCGACCTTGGTACGGGCACTTGCACACCCCCAACGATATTGACAACGACCTTGACTGCCCTCTATCCACATACGCAAGCCCTGAGGGAAATATTAGCCTAATCACCGACGACGGATATTCTATCAGGTGGGTTTACAACATCCACTGTTTGGTCACTTCAATTTGAAGTCGGTAAATAGGCATAAAGTGTAAGACGGAATTGATGTTCATGTAATTGGGTTGCCGATAATTGATGTGGCTTATATCGTGATTTGATATGATATGTTTTGATATGATATGATACGATATATTTGTTAACTGTAATTTGGTTGACCCACTGTGGCAGTAGTACAGCTTCTTGTGTTCTACAGCGAACAACGTCACATTACGATCTATGGCAATGCAACAAACTGGAACCCTACTGGATACTGGGACGAAAGTTACCAAATACCTTGTAAGTACGAGGTAAAGTTTTGACAAACAATACCAGGATATCACCAGGACAATGTAATGATAAACGATCGTATCTCTTTTTATATAAACCCTAGATTTGTTTGGGATAATTAGATAATTTGAGAAATTCGTTGGTCCAATAAAACGAAACTGAAAAATCTCCTAAAACACCCTTCAATATATCTCATACTTTTCGCTCTATGGTAACTTGAACTAAACCCAGATATTGACGAGAATACTGTCTGGACTAATTCTGAACTGAAATTCGCCTTTGTGACGCGGGTGGAGACTTTGTTTAGCTCCACAGGTCTCATTACTCTATAATATAGAGTTGAACAAATTAAGATATGGGATATGGACAGTGTGTATAAAAGGAAGGGTGAAGTTGAAAGAACATTAATAAGTGTATCTGAGTAACCTAATTCGCTATGCTGACATATGGGACAAAAAATGAAGAGAGTATTAAGTTAAGCAGGCTTAGTAAATAGGGGTATTTTGTGAATGTGGTTGATGTGGCACAGAATATTAAACAATCTGCGTATTGGTCATTAATTATTCTATTTTAAATTCAATGTATTTTTAAAAATACAACAATTTGGACTTCATGTTTGAGTAATGTTTTACTCTATGTTAAATGTTTCTAGCTTTCTCTCCCCAATTACGTAATCCACCAAACAAATTAATAGATATGTGGTTGCTCAAACATCTGCGCTGAGTGTTTCAGATGCATATTTTGACAGATATTCAACAACTTCTATCAGTTTTCCCTGTTCATCAAAAACACGCAGATATCTTTTCTCAAATATTGACATATTAGCCAAACAACCAACATTATCATGTTGTAATATTGTTCACAGTATGGTACTGCTGAATTTGGCAAATTGTGGGTACACAATATGCTATCTCTAACGGTCACACAAAAATTAATTCCAATATTTGAATTCTATCGAACTCCTATATACAATAGCATTTAGTAATGTCACTTTTGCAGCATTGGTGAGTGCACGAGCATACGTCATAGCAGTTGATTACGATCGTTACGTCATTCTCAAGTAATGCCTCTTGGATCCCAAACAACGTAAGTCCGTGTCATTTAAATTTCTGCATGTATTAAAAATTGACCGTGACAAGTAGGCCCATGTCACAACGGTATGCCTCTGCCTCAAGTTGCAGATGTAGGAACGGCCCCAAATATGTAGTGTAGTTGCGAATATATCGAATAAACAGGTGCGGACAGCCGACAAGGAGTGGTCTTCCAGCTTGAGGGTTGAGCGTGCTCTTAACAACTCCTCACCGTAAAAATTAATTGTGTTATGAAACAGTCAAAGACTAAGCCTCAGACTTGGTCTGATACTATGGTGAAAAGAAAATGGGTCATGAGATTTGGTACGTGGAATGTTAGGAGCCTGTATAGGGCAGGCTCAGTATTAAAGTGGATTTTCAGGAAGTGGGATGCGAACACATGGACTGGATCGAGCTGACTCAGGATAGGGACAGTTGGTGGACACTTTTGCATGAGGTAATGAACCTTCGGATTCCATAAAATGGGGTGAATATCTTGACTAGCTGAACAAGTGTTAGCTTCTCAATAAGGGCCCTGCTCTAAGGAGTAAATTACTGAGTGAACTCTATCAGACACTACCCACATTTCCAAAAAGCGATTATCAGGTTCGTGATGGCTGTTCATCCATCTGTCCGTTCACATCGAATAACTCGTCTTCACTGGATAGATTAAAAAGAAACTGATAATTGAGGTCTTTGCAATAGATGTAGAGAAACTTCATGTTTTGTTAAATTCTGACATGGATAATGGGTATTTACATAAAGAGAAATGTGTATGCAAGAGAACTCTGCGACGAATTCGTCTTAGAAAAATGAGCCTTTCCGAAGGAATTTATAGAAAAATCAAGAAGGGTGTTTTATGTTTAAATATTTCTTTATTAGAAATTGTGTCCTTTGTGAGATAATGTGGAAAATTATGGTACAGGCAGATACAAACACATAACAATATAATACAGAGCATGCGCTTTGCATGCTAGTTAGATAAGACTACAAACACAGAATACGTAGAAATTATTGATTTTCCACGATACTAATATTTACACAACGGTAGGACTACGTCATGGCACTTAGTACATTACCTGTATTGTTTTGTGTTTGCCTTCGTAAATTGTACCGTTGATCACACCCTATGTACAAAAGCACATATTTTAAAATAAATATGTTTCCAGAAAACCCATTCAAATCCAGCAATAAAGTACAGGACAGTAAGGTTAAAACAAACATTCTTGGTGCTAACAAAGGCTATGTATAGCCACAGTGTATATTTGTAGTGAATGACTATAAGAGAGGAAGGGACTATTGGGAAATTTGTGGGAGGGATAAAAGTTGGGGGGAGATGAGGAGACGGTACAAACACGAGAATTTGTCGTTAATCACAGCTTTTGTTATTGCACATCTAGGAATTTTAAATCTAACAACCGCCGATAATCTGCTTTCAGCGTTTTTTTATGTGGCGTATCGAAGCCAACACCCCAACAAAGCGACAGTGTTGGAGGTGCTGAAGGAGTTGAAAAAGAACCACATAGATATCTGCAAGTTGGTGGAATGGCCGACAGATCACTGTCAGTAGGGAGAATTAGTCAACGGAAGAAGTTCCGCTTAGGGACACGGCGTAGGAAATGGAATGCGATTTTTAATATCCTGGACAACTGAATTTATTCCTTATATGTAATCCGTTGTGCCAGAAATAGAAATCATATCCAATTGACTTAAATAACACACAACTCTTTCCTTTCCCCACTTGGATTGATGGCAAAAATATATGGGGATTTTGTCTGAAGTCGACGAATTTCAGTGCATATGGTGACTAACCTACAGTCTGGACGAACGTGGTTCGGTTCTCATAATTTTGCAGGAGAACTTCCTCTATCCAATCAGTCCTTGGTTCTAACGCCATGTCTCGAATGCATTGCGTACTGGTGGTTCTTTCTGCGCGGAACTATCCGTCAGAAGTTGGTGTTAGCGGATCATCTCTGACTAGTGCCGCCGCAGAGAATGCGTAGAGTTATAACTTTACTTCACAGTAATCGAATACGATATTTACTTTACCGTAGCACTGAGAAAACCTGGCCTACACCAGTTCCAGGCTGTAATTCTCGAAGATTTTCCGTTAGTTCCGACAGTGATTAGTCCTCTAAAGACACGTGGACGTTATATGTACCTCCCTGCAGTAAACTCACCCTGTGCGACAGACACAAAGGATGCATTTGCCTGTGAATCTCTATACTCACAGTCTGTATTCACACTGACGTTGTGCAGCCAGTGGAGCGTAAGACTTCTTACAGACTGTCGCTTATTTGTCTTATAATATATATAAAGTTACAACGCGTAAAGTACTGTCACACCTGAAAGGTGTTCTTGTGAAGATATGTTTGCTTGTGACACGCACAGCTTATTCTACAATGTGCCGTATAAAAGGCCCACACGACTGAAACAACCGCACTGCAGAGGAGCTGGAAGAAGACGCCGACTGCATTTCGTGAGTCTGTAAGTAAACTTTATGTTACTTTCTTTCGGTGGTGTTGCAGCCGAACTCATGGCTAGAGAAACACTTTGTTGAAGTTCGTATATTACACAGTTAGGCAGAGACACACTGGGTAGGACACATAGCATTATGTCATTTCATCTGTGCTGGTACACTAAAGTAATCGAGTGTAGATTACGAGAAACAAACACTAACACTTGTACAAAGAAAGAATTCGTCTTCACTCCACAGAATCGTCCACAAATTATTTTTGAGGTAAAATGCTTCAACTATATTTTCGATCACAGTGACTGAAATTCATTAGAGTCGACTGCCTTGTGTCACGTGAAATGGGGAAAAAATGAAATTGCACAGACCTGCTATATATAATGCAGTTGAATTATAGTTTGCAGAACAGCTGAAGGGGTGAGTGTTGTGAGTGAGAGTGAAGTGTTGGTTATGTTTGTTATATTAGACGGTGAAGATCCAGCAAGAAATATTTCGGGAATGCACAAAATAATATAAATTTGGAAGGTTGGAAGAATAAAATAAAGAAGGAATGGAAACATTATTATAAGTAAAATTTCAGAGAAAAATAAATATTGAATATTTTTTTATGTTTATTGGACCGTGCATCATCTTGATAGTTGAATAAAGAGAGAGCAAACTGATGCCATTTGCTTTATTATTTCATTATTTAATGCTCAACATGTTTCGGATGTTAATACATCCATCCTCAGGAGCTTGCGACTTATTTTTTGAGTTATTTCATGTGTTGTATTGCTCTGGTTAGAAGTGTGTTGGTGTTACTTTGTGGTATGGCTGTGGTGGTGTGGTATCTGTATGCAAGCTAAATCCTGCATACGGATACCACACCACCACAGTCAAACAACAACGTAACGCCAACACACATCGAACCAGAGCAATACAACCCAAGAAATAACTCAACAAATAAGTCGCAAGCTCCTGAGGATGGATGTATTAACATCTGAAACATGTTGAGCATTAAATAGTGAAATAATAAAGCAAGTGACATCAAGTTGGTCTCTTTTTTAATCAATTATTGAATGTTTTCATATTTTAGATACTAAACGCCTGATAGTTTGAAAGTCACAGTGCAGATTAACCTGATTTCAAAATCAAAATATTATACAAATATTGCGTCGAATATTTAATGAAAAAAAAGTTATAGTGCTATTCACAGTACGTCGTACAGCTTAAACAAGCTTACTGATGCATGTAACAATATACTTCAACACAACACATAATTACAAAGGTCATGTACCTGGTAAAATGACGTAATATTAAGCATATTGTTCCGCCACACACAAACAAAACACTAAATTCAAAATCAGTTAAAGTAGGTACAACACAGGTATGGACACAACACGGACCCAAATTGGAGCTCGAATTTCTGTAACGAAACTCAGATATTACTTCGATGTATAGAGGTTTACTAAAATGCCATAAGTGACAAAACAACATAATCCCACCCAGTCGAATCTAATTACGTCTTTAAGAAACTACAAATGCAGAAAATAGACGTCACTCCAGTGAACTCACCCAGTGCGACAGACACAAAGATGGATCTGCCTTTGAATATCTACAGTAACTGGACATCCGTATCACCGCACTGGACTGGAATAGGTTACTGCGTTATATAGTTAGAGAAATAATTTTGACGGAATTTCAAGATAACTCTCTTGGGTGGCGTGACCATGCACAGTTTGGTAGACTCAACTTCATTGCACCAGGTTGATACATGTCTGACAAAATACAGGATGTTACGGGCTAGAAGAAAATAAATTCATTATGCTACACACCGCTAAATGTGTCTGCATGGAGTTTCAAAATGAACAGTTCTAAAAATTAGTTGCAAGAACCGCCAAACACAAATCAAATCTGAATTTCAACTGCAGAATGCAGGATATTGTAAGCTGTTGCTAACTTACAGATATACGATAAGTGTGAGTGCAGTTGTTTGCAGTAGATCTGTACAGGTTCTGTCTGTTGATCCTGGAAACCACTTCCACACAGAGCGCTGCAAATTAGCAGCTTATGCTATGTACGTACAACGTAAAATTTTGGCTAGTTTGCGTAGCCAATTTTGCAGTGGCAAACCAACTGTTCTGACACTTACGAACAGTAAGCAATGTGGAAACGTCGTCAGAACAAAAGGCACAGGTCATAATAATATAACAAATTTAATAATACAACAAATAAATAACGATACAACAAATAAGAGAATTACCAGCCGAAAAGACATAATAACCTTCACAACAAAATCAGTTACCCACCTAGATTGGTTACACGTCGGAGCAGCAATACACAAAGCTAAATTAATATAATTCTCATGCTCAAACTGGAGACTTACACTGTCCGACGTGATACCAGGTACCCCTCAGAGGCCGCAGCCGGAAGGCCAGACAGAATTTTGAAGCGAGGATCAAACCGAATTTTCAGATGTTCACTGCACCGCGGTCCCTGAGCAAGTCGTGCGTAGAAAAACGGTAATCACTAGCCAAGGCTCGGTCTTAGGGAAGTGGGAGAGGAAAAGCGGCTTATGTACGCAAGCTCCACCACAGAGGAGGTTTGGGGGGTACAAGAGTCTAACTGGTGACGTCACAGCACATCCTTCCCCCCATTTAGGGAAGGGCGCCCAGCCCTTCACTTCACCAAAGTTTTCCAAGGTACATGCTCTAGGGCTCAAACGTAGTTCCAACAGTGTTGTGCGGGATATACGTAGTTGCAACTAAAATGTGTTAACGTAGTCCTGTAATTAACACCTACACCACTCATCCTGATCACAGCTGGACGCATGACGTCTTTCACCATACTGGACACTTACCAGTTTTTTTTTGTTGATGAACACGATCCAGATGTCCTTCCATCCGCTTCGCACGTAGAAACCCCTTATAATCTTGGTCTCACACAAGGTGGTCACGACGTATCCTAGATGCCGTCAGCATACGAATCGAGCGCCGTAACCAGACGACACCAGCCTTCCGCAGTTCCAAAGTTCACGGTAGATCAGGTTTGTCGAACTATGAGGTCTCCTCCCCTTCACTCTCAGGCAATAGGAGAGGTACACAGGTATAAGAACCGTAACCTTGACCTAGATCCCAACAATAAACGCACGAGAGTACCCAATTCACAAGATCTCAACACACAACCTTCACAGAACAGTAACAAAACTTTCCGAGTGCCAACACATGCCAGACACTCGACCCACAAAACAACAAATCCGATAGCACACTCACACAAGGAAAACCTCTATACCATCGCAAGAAGCCGCACAACCTATAAAACATGTGGGTTACTCAAATGCTGTCAATATAAGAAACCAAATATAATAGAAAATTACTTAAACTCTGGAACAACATATCGTAAATAATGGCACACTTTAGTGAAGTTATCTCCTATACCTAACTTAAGTAGTTACTTACAAAGTGCTCCGACTATCATATGTGTCAGGAATAAAACAACCAGGTAAGCATGCTATCTCCTTTAAAATAGCGTATCCTAGGAACTTCTCCAATCTGGTGTCAAGTCATTAGCACTTAATATAGTATAACTCACCTTACAATCAGTACCTAGCTATCGACTTTAGTAAAATAAGAAACATATAAATATGATATACATTACGTTAATTTAAGCGTGTGGATAGTTCTGTTTCAGCCACTAGGTCATTATCCTTAATGCCTGGATATATCAATGACATTTATATATGTGAGCAGATCTCACCCTGCCTGTCTAATATCACTAAGCAATGTAGCATCGCCAGCATCTTCTCTCTTTCTTAGGACTCATACGATACCTACTTGATCTAAAATTATGCTTCTTTTCATATATTCCCAGAATGTCACTGAAATTACAAATACAATAAGCAAGTACCTATCCTCGTACTTCTATCTTATCATAATCAATAACGCACTTGTACGTATGTATGGGTAGTTGGCTCTGCCTTTAATGTGTTTCTCTAATCGTGCGTGAATATAAGTATACGTGTATAATAGTGTATAAGGACGATATGAAATGAGCGTGTGTTTAATGTTTGTGTTCCCCCTTTTATACATGTGCATGGCTATGAACAAAAATAACCCAAGCAGTTCCACGTTACGCACTTCAAATACATCATAGAGAACAACATACACACATGACAATCCAACCCAACATCTGTACATACGGTACATTCAAGCAAACACAATCCACATGTAATCCTAATTATGAGGTCCTGGTTTAATTAACGAGAGATGAGCTCTTGTGATGAAAATCCCCGAAACCGGGTGTACAAGTCTAACAGTAACAGGAGTCAAAAAGGATTCGATCTTAAAAGGACCCTTGTAACGCGGCATCAGTTTAGCCGCAACCCGTTTACCCGCGTGACTAATTGGGTGGTTCTTATAGTATACTAAGTCACCAACCTTAAACGGATTAGGTTGTCTATTCTGATTATACCGCCTTCCATATTGTTTCTACTGTTGACCAAATTCTGTTTCACCATGGCCCATTTTCTTTTTAGGTTAGCTTTATTACTTTTCTCGGGCAAAAGTTCGAATATGTTCCACTTGTGTAACAAGGGGGATCCTGCACGGAACGGAAATATAACTTCAAACGGCGTTGCTTTCGTGATCTCGTGCTCCGCAGTGTTAAAACTCAATTGCAACCAATACAACTGTTTGTCCCACGTCATATGAGCATCCGAATGATATGCTATAAGTGCTGCTCTGAGATTCTTATTGATTCTTTCAGCATGAGATGGTTGTGGATAATATGGCGAGGTGGTGACATGTTTTATACCCATTTCAAAACAGAATTGTTTAAACTCGTGTGAGGTAAAACATTGGGCATTATCAGATACAATAATCTCAGGAACTGAGAAACTAGCAAATATTCTCTGCGTCAAGGCCTCTATAGTAGCCTTGGTTGTCGCCTCGCACAAGGGTACCAGCCATACGAACTTGGAAAAGGCGTCTACACAAATCAAATTACAGCATTTCCTGACTTGCTACGTGGAAATTTTCCAACGTAGTCAATGAACAACTTTTGAAGTGGTTTTTCTGCCACTGCAGATGCCAACATACCCAAACGTGTATTCTGCGCTGGTTTACTCATACAGCAAGTATTACAGCCTCGCACTTTAACACGTATGTCCCGAGACATGCCTTTCCACACGAAATGTGCCCTAATTTTGGCATAGGTCTTTTTTACTCCTAAATGGCCCCCTAATTCGGATTCGTGAAAATAGGAAAATATCATTGATTGCGCAGCCACTGGCACACCAATTTACGCGCCCTTTCGTCTCCCGACGCGCCAATAAAGAGCTCCATTAACCACAATGTAATGTTCGACTTTCTCTCCATTCCTAATTCTTCGACATATTTCTGCTAGTTCTGGATCTTGAGTTTGAAGAGTTTTTAGATCAACAAATGCCAAAGGGAACTTAGTAAGAATCAAATTACACTCAATCGGCGTAGGTTCCTCCTCCACAGGAGACTCGAACGTGCGAGATAGCGCATCCGCTACAACATTTTGTGTGCCCCTAATGTCCTAATTTGGATTTTAATACATCCGGATATTCTTGTATCAACGTATCCAATCTATGTTTCTGCGACACATTCAACTTTCCGCACATAACATTAGATAACTTGTCTGCCAACGCCCCTGTCTGATAACAACTAACTGCTCCTTTTCTTTGAACAAGTCTAATAATACTAATAATAAGTCTGGGGCGCAAAGGCGAAGTGCGCGCTGGAACCTCCAAAATCTAACACCAAGTTAGTAGTACACATGAAATCCGCACCCAAAATAAGTTGCCCCGTAATTTCTTACTCACAAGGAAAGGCCATTTCTACGTGAACCCATGAATTTTCAAGTTGAGCTTAACTTCTCCAATAATCTCAAGACTCTGTCCTGACGCAGTGACACAACTTAAGTCAGTTTGACCCAATTTAGTTTCTACACCGTCGGGAGTTACACTTTTGAAATGCTTAAAAGATATAAGTGACCTAACTGACCCCGAATCTAACAAAGCCTGTAAATTGGCACGACCAATTTGGACTTTCTAATTGCGGTGGTGCAGCTAGGCTAATACCAACAATCTTGCGGCGTTTCCTCTCTAGTCATAATTGTGTTTTTGCAGTGATTATGTTCTTACGTTGTTGAGTAGGTCTCAGAAAGCAATGTCGTTGTATATGACCTGGCTTTCCGCAGTTAAAACATACATTTCTTTTACCTGGTAGCTGTGAGTTGCTTACCATATCGGTCCTGTACTAGGTCGGCCCGTGACCTTGCTGCCGCTGCGCCGCATTGGTAGTGGTACTCGCGACGCGCGATTTTGGATAGTTGTCCGCAAAATATATGTTTCTGTCCACTGCTGCCAGCTGTTCTAACTGCTCAAATGTAGAAGGAGGTGACTGAAATGTGAGTCGGTTACTCTGATTAGAAGTAAATCCTTCAACAATACGCGCCACCATTTCTGCTTCGCTATCATTAATAAGCAAAACCAAGGCTGCGTCCTTAATAGCGTTTACATACACATCCAGAGGTTCTCCTTCTTCTTGTAACCTCTCATACATCTTAAACTTCAGTTGATCTAACTGTCTTCTCGGAATAAATCTCTGTAAGAGGCGAGCATGGAAAAGATCGAAGCTTTCTCCGTTCGTCAGAGCTTGACCTAGGCATTCCAACAGGATGCCCCTACAATATGGGTACAACAGTTCGTATAGAATAGGTACTTTAAACTGCCCGACCTTCGAAATTTGAATGACTTTACTTAAAAATTCACACAAAGCTTGAGCATTATTTCCATCTACGGTCGGTAGTTCCTTTAACAGGGAGCTCAATGGGTGACTAAGTTTCTGAAAATGATTCGACGTAAAAACCACAGCTTCACTGAAATGATTGGATCTTACATCACCTGTGCTTGGCATACTATGCGAATCTCCCATTTGCAAACTCGAACCGGCTACATTAGTGTCTGTCGTCGTCTCCCCCATTTGGATTGACGGAGGTTGTCCGGTAGTATCACCTTCTTTCGACATACTGTGGGCTAGCTGCTCAATGTGACTCAATTGCGCTTGCAACTCCTGGACACACAAATTCTCGCTGCTGGTGAAACACAAACTAGCCTTCGTCAAATGCTGCAGCCGTCCCCTTAAATGCCGTACCTTGGACAGGACCCCCGGTGCCAACGAAATCCAGTTGATTTCGGACTTACCCACCAATTTCTGTAACTCCGAAACTTTCGTTGAAATACCCAAATATAACCCTTCAGTCGCTCCAGATGTTAAATATGAAAATTGTAATGGCAGATCCATAGTAACAGACTTCCTAAACAGTCTCCTCAACAGCAGTGTATCCGCGACAGTATCAATACCCCTAATAACCAATTCATACAACAGCTCATCTTTCGTTAAATGGTTCGGGTTCATACCAACCCAATATACACATGTGGCTATTTCTGCCTTACTTGCTCCATGAAATGGGGCACTACATTCAATCCATTCAAGATGCACGCAAGTTAACCAACATATAACACTAGCCCATTTCACCCCTACAGTTGGTAAGAACACTTTATGCGCTCGCTGCTACCACTCTCTTTTTGTTCTGACACGAACAGTAAGCAATGTGGAAACGTCGTCAGAACAAAAGGCACAGGTCATAATAATATAACAAATTTAATAATACAACAAATAAATAATGATAAAACAAATAAGAGAATTACCAGCCGAAAAGACATAATAACCTTCACAACAAAATCAGTTACCCACCTAGACTGGTTACACGTCGGAGCAGCAACACACAAAGCTAAATTAATATAATTCTCATACTCAAACTGGAGACTTACGCTGTCCGACGTGATACCAGGTACCCCTCAGAGGCCGCAGATGGAAGGCCAGACAGAATTTTGAAGCGAGGATCAAATCGAATTTTCAGATGTTCACTGCACCGCGGTCACTGAGCAAGTCGTGCGTAGAAAAACGGTAATCACTAGCCAAGGCTCGGTCTTAGGGAAGTGGGAGAGGAAAAACGGCTTAAGTAC
>Ga0123355_10005862_pt1 | contig 18081 bp, 9 predicted proteins | sample TergutEmb28metaG_3_FD_89872 | JGI IMG/M metagenome (GOLD analysis project Ga0123355, IMG submission 89872) | Embiratermes neotenicus P1 segment gut microbial communities from Petit-Saut dam, French Guiana - Emb289 P1 | ecosystem: Host-associated > Arthropoda: Insects > Digestive system > Gut ... | reverse complement strand
GGGTTCCGCAACCGGCCCCCCTTTTTAGTTTTTATGTCATTTGCTGTGTTTGTTTTTTGGGAAAATTTTTGCAATTTTCAAGTTTTTTTTGGGGGGGGGGGGGCACGTATTTATATATCGTACGCTTGAGAGGGTTTTTATGTTGTGCGCGTGGGAAGTTTTTCGACCTAAGAGGGATGGAACTGAACACTCTGAAATCAAAATGTTGAGGAAGTGATAACTACAGACCCCATTGCGGTCAAATGATTTAACATTCTGCACGTACAGAATGTGAAATGTAGGTCCACATTGAAATCTGTCAGAGACGGAAACTTGTCTTACGGGAAATTCTGTCCGGTACTAAACCTGCAATAAACCTGATTTCATTAAAGAGAAATGTTAACACGAAGAGGGGAAGGAAATATAAGAATAAGACGGGAATCGTTTTTTTTTAATTTGTTTGGTGTTGATGTAATTTTGTTCCTTTCTCCTGAGAAGAAAAACGCCTGCCACTAATCCAAACGGGGACCGCGGTGGCACAGTGGTTATGGTGCTGTGCTACAAATCGGAAGGAATTTTTCATTGACATAATCCTTCCGATCGCACTATGGCCCTGGAGTCGACTCAGTCTCTAACAGAAATGAGTACCAGGAGCATTTTCTGGGGATAAAGACGGCCGGTGCGTAAATCTGACAACCTTACCACCATCCTGTGCCGTTGCCATGTAATCTGGTAACCTTAACTTCCTGGAACTCTCTGGGCCACCCCAGGTCTGTAACGGGACTGCTTTACCTTTACCTTTTACTAATCCAAACAATTAAGAAGAGCTGTCGACGGAGTGTATACAGAAAGCTTTACTGGAAGCGAGGCAGAAAAAAGATAGAATGTTGAAAAATAAGCCACCTGACGAGGAAGGGTGTGGCGCATGCAGCCTGTATATTCGTATCATTAAAATTATAAGCCCGGTGGTAATTACCATGTATTCTCGAATCTAATCCGCACTAGTTTTTGCAGATTTCTTAAACGAAAAAAATAGTTCGCGGTTCTAATCCGTACCTTTCCTTCAACCGCCCTTTGCCTACAAGGCAGACTGATTGAATAATATTGGATGTTACCAATGCTTTAACCGTTATCCGACTAACGCGCCGTGTGTGAAGTGGCCATTTAACTGCCAGCGGTACAAACGCACCCACCACAGCTGATTAGCGCTGCGGCCATTTAAATGCTTCGTTCATTCATGTAGATGACGGTGAGTGTGACGAATAATAAATTATAAATATTATATAATATATTATCTAATATTATAAATAATAAATAAAATAACAAATTATTGTATTGTATTGTTCGTACGGCACGTACAGCGGCTCTACCATTTTTCCAAAATCCAGCTCACGACCGCGAATCTAATCCGCACGCGATTGTAATCCCGGTCTGATTTTTTTTTAGCCCTCTGAAACTGTAAAAAGGGTGCGGATTAGATTCGAGAATATACGGTATATGCACCACCTGCTTTGACAATAGGTCAGTGTGCATTGTGCCATGCATCTCGTTTATTTTCATACGATTTTTGCAATAAATATCGCGTATTTCCCTAAACACCATTAATCAAATGAACATAGTACTGGACACTGGCTGTGTTCTCCGTGAAGCACCGGGTGAAATGTTATGCATAATTGAGATGAATGCTTGGCTTCAAATTGTTATGTTCTGTTGCTCTTTGAAATATGCTACATAGTTAGGTAGCGGAATTTATGTAGCATCTACTGACCGAGATTAGAACATGCTCTCTTGCGGAGATACTGGAGGAATTTGGAAGGAAGAATTATTGACCTGTTTGATGGCCTGTCTCATCATTTACATGTAGACTGAAGGAAGGCACATTAAATCTCGGTATAATCAGTTCCTCGCCTCCATTCGCGTCGATGTCCTTTTGCACTCGACACGTTTAGCATCCTGGAGGATACTACAGCCAACATAGCGATTACGAAGTGGGTTAGACGAACGGGGAAGCGGGGTTCAGTTTCCTATAGAAACATTTTACGTTATGTTCTGTGCAGTATATTAACTTTGATGGAGGTTAACGTCATTAAACTGAACTCCCCATTCTTCTACGTTGAAGCGAAATTTGAACCCTCATGGAAAAGGGTTAAAAAAAAATTGACATCAGTTGAGATTAAATTTTTCAGAAGAAGAGCGGGGTACACACTTTTTGACCACAAAAGGAATGAAGAAATTTTAGAAAAGTTGAAAGTAAAACCAGTTGAAGAGAAACTAAGAAGATAAAAACCATTTTGCTATGACACGTAACAAGAATGAACAACAAAAGGATGCCAAAAATAATGCTGATTTAATATAAACCAAATGGACGAACACGTTTTTAAAAACCTTCGAAGAGCCAGTTACACAAGTGCAAAACATGTCTGCTTAGATCTAACTCGTGACGGATGGTGATGATGATTATGATTAAACTTAGCGCTGTCTGAAGCGGAAGAATATGCCGGTCCCTTGTATTTGCTCACAAATATTTTATTGGTTTTGTTGTGTCTGCTTACCGCTTGGCTTGTTTCCGTTGGTGTAACTGGCCAACCTCGTGAGCATAGTATGCGTAGCAGCAATCAGGCGCTCAACTACCGAAACAATTTCCCGCCTTCTGCGGAACCCGAAGGTTCAATGCCGTGTTCGCAAGAGCTAACCCGACCTCCTCCCTCCTTTCCATGCAGTTGTGTCCTGAACTGTTATAAATCCATTTCATATCCGCAAACCCGATTTATTCAAGGCTTTTTAGTATTATCCGTCTATCTATATCTGTGCCTCCAAAATGTTCTCTTCCCTTCTGGGGTAGCTGACTAAATTTTTGCAGCCGTTTCTCGTCCTTCCATTGCCTGTCACATGTCCCGTCCACTTTAATCCCTATTGATTTGATTATGCGTGGAATGTACGGTGAAAGTACAAACTACGGAGTTCCCGATCATGCACATCTCTGTAGTTCCTGTAACTTCGTTCTTGTTGTGTCCAAATCTTCTGTTCAGCACCTCTTCCACAGACACATTCTGTGTTCCATTATTATGCTGACAGGAAAGTTCCACGGCCTTCCAAAACAGCAGGTTCAGCTCTAGTTTTATGTAGTTTTCTGTTGACTTTTTTCGATGGGAGAATAAAATACGAGAGCATCTTGGCCGAATGGTAGCAAAGCATCCTTGGAACTGAAGTGGCCTGTTTTGTTTCGTGAGAGTAATTCGGAGTTGTTACTGCCGCTTCCAGTTATTGTATGTGCCAGAGTTTCAAAAGACGGGTTGACATTTTATGCCGGATATTATTATTATTATTTTCTTCCCATAGCCTTAGGAAGTCATGTCACGTATCAGTGTTCATTTGCATCTGTAGGCCAGACATTATTATTTTGTTCCCTCCCAGCTGTATCAATATTCATTTTCATCTTTATGCCAGATATAGTGATTTCGTTGTCTTGGTCTTAAGCAGTCCAGTCTCGTATCCTTACGTATTCTAATAATTATGCCCAGCACAAGTGATTCTGTTTCGCTGGTGTTCAAGATGCATGTCTCGCATCAGCGATCATCTTCCCCGTCGTCCGCTAGTCCTTGCGCCCATTGTATCTGTATTCACACTCGTTTACGTCCTTGTTGTTGCAACTACTATTTCGTCATCGTTGTTGTCATTCATCGTATTCATGTTACTATCGACGCATTTAGCGCCCTGCCCTAACAGCGTCATTAAAAATAGACTTTGGTGCTGTTGTAAGTAAAACGCTTTTGTTCGACGTGAGAGGTTGCCTTCAATATGTGTTGCCATCTCTAGACAAGCAGAGAAGCGCAGAGGATATTTCATGACATCAGACACTTTAATGTAACGATGCGAGATGTTTTGGAAGGTGTTCAGAGGAGAAGAGTCTCCAGGCTTGTAGATTTATGAATAGAATCTTTTGAGCTGCTGTTCGGGAATCGGGTGTGCGCCACTGTAAGGAATTGACGCTATGGTGCGCTGTGCTTTCCACTGTGTCGCGTGCATTCGGTACTTATAACGGTTCTAGTTATAGTAAACCTTGATGCGGAATTTTAATATGAACAATAATACATGTAATAACAACAGCCGAGGGAATAAATATATCAGCACGTCCACTGGTGTGTAAGTTAACTGCTAGTTTGCCCAGTAATTTGAAACTTCACGGTTCAGCGTCTCATATCTGGGACCCGAAGAGTATTTTTACTTGACTTTTGCCTTTTAAAATCAGTAGCACTGAGAATGTTTGTTTTCACCGTCACAACCAAAAAGTCTGTCTTTACCTCACAGGACTGCGTAAATGAATTATGAACAGGCAAGCGCGTGAAAGGGTATTTCTTGGTCAGAACAGTAAACGTTGGAGTGGCTTAATCGCCATTGTTACATATTTATACTATTTTGTTATCTGGCGAGGCGTAAACTGTTGACAGCCCCGTACTCCTTTACCGACTGGAATAGAATAAACTGTTCTTCTGTAGTTTGTTGGCGTTTGTTGATTGTTTTACAGCCTTGAGAGTGTCACTCTTGCCAAACCTCTGAAACGGTGCTGCACATCTGTTTATTGCGACTGATTGGCCTTAATTTAAAGAACATTTTCTGCAGTGATTAGTTATCGTAATAGTGCGGGGCCAAATGTGACTTATTATTTCTGGAATAATATGCCGTATTTATTTTCTGTGCTTGTCTTGGCAGTTGTAGGTATGCCATTTGTGAAATTAATATTTTCTGCTCGATTTGTCTTCCTCTTATTTATCATCGTCATCGTCTCCTCTAATCTAGGTACTTTTCCCTGGTAATTATCTTCTTCAGCCACTGTTGCAACTCACCACCCAGGCTTCGACTTTTCAAATTGTGGGAACACTCTTGATATTATGCGTGATGTCCCCATTATAATTGTTTTCTTTTTTCCAAATAGTCCGTCGAGTGCTGGCCTGGTATTATTTCAAGATACCTGTTGGCCCCACTGATTACTGATATAATTAAGCGTGTGTGTACAAGGAAGACCAAACATTTCCTCTTAGCTCCATCCGAACCGTTCGTTACATTTGTTTTCTGTGTCTTTTGATTCTGGTGTTATATGGTTTTGGAGCTCGTATTCCGAGGCTTGGTTACCATTCTGTTTTGTTGCTCAGAACATATTGTTATTGTTGTCGGTTCACGTAATTCTTGTGATTGCTGAGATCATTTAAGGCCACTAATGAATATGAATTCGTTTGAGATGCTATCCGAGCATGTGACTGGAGTAACTGAGGATGCAACGTAAAACCTCAGTGTAGATTTACACGCGGGACCTCCTGAATTAGAAACAAGTGCTAACCACTCAACCGCAACGTTTTGTCTTTTCAGGTATTATTAATTTATCTGTGGACCGGGATAGTTCAGTCGGTATAGCGACTCGCTACGGGCTGGACGGTCCGGGAATCGAATCGTGGTGGGGGCGAGATTTTCCGCACCCGTCCAAACCGGTCCTGGGGCCCACCCAGCCTCCTATGCAATGGGTACCGGGTCTTTCCCAGGGGTAAAGCGGCCGGGGCGTGGCATTGACCACCCACCCCCATCTAGCGCCGAGATTAAAGAAAGAGTAGAGATATACCTCTGCTTACCCTCTGGGCCTTCGTGGCCTGTTCAAGGGTGAACTTTACCTTTACCTTTACCATTAATTTATCTATATACAAATGCACGTTGAAAATATGCGTTATTTAATATGTTGGCCGCATTGCAGCTTATGTAAAGTCTAGGGCTGTGGAATGAACCCAAGAACTGTGCTTATTTTATTGATCGTAACACAACACTCGATTATTTGTGGGTCTGCCGTCTCTTATTTGTGGACTTCATAGTGTTTTGGCTCCCCTTGTGGGATGATTAATGACAAGGGGTGTTTCACAGTATATAAGTGGGTGAGCTGCCAGTATCTGGTGAGAGACAGGATAAGGTCGAACCCCCGTTTCCAGACGGGCTTGTGTCACAGCTGTAATTTCTCTTTGTTGAACAACTAAAGATCTCCCTTTCGCCTTCGATTATCCCCCCACTCCAGGCAGCATTTGAATGTTGCCCATCTGTGAGTCGAAAGGCTCGCCAACAAGGCATTCATGAAGCTGTGCTGATTGGAAGTCGGTCCCTTCCTGTCGGAACGCTCTGGCACCAGTCCATTCTCTGCTGTTCTTGTGCAGAGAAAACACTTGCGACTGTCTGCTGGTAAGGAGCGGGAGTTGCGGTCATAGAACCTGGAAAGTAACAAAGTGCTGTATATATCTTTGGCACTTCCAGATTACATCAATCTATTCTTACTGCAAATGGCCCCGTCATATGACGGAGTGACAGCATTCCCGCGCTTCCCCCCCCCCCTAACCACCCCTCTTCCCCAACCCCCCCAACGTTTTGATTTGATCTTCCGGTTTGTGATGTCACTCGCAAACAAATCTCTATCGTAACTCTGGAAACCGGTATTATAACGTCACACACAAACCAAGCTCTATCGTAACCATGCAAATCCGATAACCATGGATATACGCGTGTGACTTAATTACACGCCGTAACTGTGACAACCTGGCAGCCATTGGCAACTTGTGTGTGACTCAGTCACTCGTCCCATATTTTTTCAGCATCTTGCTAAGGTAACCCTAACGTCTTGAGCGTTAACTCTTTATGTTGGACGGCTGACGTCTGGTGATGCTATCGTAAGTCAGATTTTCGTATGGTTTGCGTGGGAACCAAGCTTTGTCACAACCATGGAAATCCGGTAGCCGTAACAATCATTCAAATCATTCAGTCAATGATGCCAGGAGTATTATATGGTGCTGATGAGAAGACACTATATATTATACCTCCAGTAATGTTAGAATTATAAAATTGAAGAGGATGAGGGGGGAAAGGCTTAGCAGACACATTGAAGAAATGAGAAACGCGTGTAGGATTCAGCTGGCACACCTGGGATGAAGAGACGACTAGGAAGACAGGCATGCGCGGGGGTGTTGCTGCTAAAGTACAGCTGTAATGAACACCTGTGACGTGAGGGTATTGACTGGCTTCATTTGGCTCCCGATAGGGTGAAGTGACGGGGTGTTGTTAATATGGTAATGAACCAGCGCATTGCATGAAAAACGAGGAATTTTTTGACTAGTTGTGCGATTATCAGCTTCTGTAAAAAAAAAACACCCCTTTGCTGGATGGATATAATTCTTACAAGGCATTTCATTTGTATAACTGTACACGCAAATGCTATTAGACGGGTGATTATTGTATCTGACAGAAGTATTTTCCAGTTCCTGTGGGCTAGCTTGTCGTATTAACGTTGACCTGATCGCCTACATGCGCAGCGGCTCATGGGCCGAAAGTGACAAGTGACGTGTGAATTAAAATAAGGATACTGTGTAAAACCAGAATGGAGGCCAATATTTGTTGTGTCTGTCTCACTGAACTGTATCAGGTTATCGTCACCTTCGATAAGGGCGGAGGTCGATGATGACGTCTTCTAATTTCACCTCTTTTCATCCACCACATTTGAATGTGTTTTTAAACTTTGACATCTTTATCATGCATTGACGATTTTTGGCATTAATAAAGTCATTTTCATTCCTATTATTTTTGACAGGTTTCTGTAAATCTGCCCTTAAGTGTCTGCCCGTCTGTCTCATCATTCAGTCCTTTTTTTAAACTCTGTTATGTTAAGAGAATTTGTTAGTGCGTGCACTGCTTACCAGCCACAACAAACACTGTTAGGGGTACTTTTCATTGCTTTATGTTCTGGTCTTGTATGGATTTAATTGCCCATTATATGTCTTTCGAACAGCTTGTAACTTTTCCATGTCAAACAAACTAAAGTGTTCAGTCTGTATACTCCAGATGTCCCTGTGATATTCTACATATCGTTTTGTGTGGTCTAGTGTATTCTTCGTCGCAATACCGGATGTTTACTCGTAGGCATGTTGCTGGTATTTAGACCGGAATCCTTCGTCTTCCCATCTTGTATCTGAACACGTAAAATTAAGGTACGCAGTTGTTTTATTTGCGTCTGAAACTCTATCTCTCATCCCCTAAACCTTAGACTCTAAGGGAAGACTATATATATCGAGGGTAACAAAGTTATACCATCATAGTGCGGTTCTTATTTTTTTTTGTGTGTGTTATTTTATTATGACCTTTCTCCTACATGTTTCGAGCTCCAGTATCATCAGGGAGAACATTCGTAAACATCAAGAGTGGAAGAACAGAAGATTTTGCAATACAGATATTACAGAATTGACATAAATAGTTGATAACAAATGTGGGTATTCACATATGTTGTCAAGTGTATTTCAGAGCCTTGCGTTGCTTCGCTTTTGATCATTTTTTTTCGATCGAAACACAGAGACAAACCATAATGAAATCGTTGTAGTATACAAAACCAAGTTTGCTGTGATGGTATAATTTTGTTAGAACTGAAAATTGCCTACAGTCGAACCCGGTTATAACGACATCGGTTTATACGACACCTGGTCTAGGGTGTCATATATTCTGTGATACCAATTCTTCACTGTTAGCCATAACACTATCCTCCTGTGGTAAAACATCACTCGTTTCTTACGACACTGAATATTCAGTCCCTTTCATAACTATTTCAGAAATATGCCGAAGGTATGTGAGAACAGGGTAATGGACTTGGGAGGGGCTGAGTTCACAATTTGCACTGTTCACCACATTGTGATCCAGTCAAAGAAGACGATGTGGGATGGGATTTGTAATAAACTGTTGTGGAGATGGCAGGAATTCACACACGGTTTTAGTCGTAAATCTGGATGGATCATTTAGATATTTAAATAAATGGATGTGACGATACGGGCCGGATTGATTTGGCTCCGGATAAGACAAATCCCGGGCTATTGTGGGGGTCGTTATGAATGTTTGGGAAGTGTGACAGGCATTGGAGTATTGTCTACGTGGCCCACTGTTAGCTTCAAAGGAAGAACTCTGTTCTTTGGAATTAATCCCATCTTTTATGTATGTATATTAGACCTGTAACTTCAGTAAAATGCATACATATTCCGATGTATAACTTACATGTCAGTTCATGATTTGTGGTGCGTACTGGATATGCAAGTTCGTGGGATGTATTGATTATATCTGTTCAGCCAGTTGTCCCCACATGTACGCTATAGCAAATAAATGAAAATGCATTAAGTCGAATAACAGCTTGGTGTAATGATCAGTCCGTACTCGGGACGTTCCGGGTTTTATTTTGGCGCGGAGGCCGTCAGTCCTGAATAATTTTTGTGCTTCTTGCCACTCTGGCTAGAAAATTCTTGGTCCGGTCTTTTGTCACATCTGCCATTCGACCTTATACCGGGTATATTCCGTGTAGAGTGAAAAACTTTATTGAGTAACCATACAATTGAATAGTTAAAAACATGACGCTTTATAAAAAATTGAACTTCTGCAATGCTTCGAATGATCGAAAGTGTGAATTTTGGCCTACAAGCTGACGAAGTTGGTCTTAAAGATTTTTCATTAGCTTGTCTGCAGAATGTCTAGGGTGTTACTTTAAAACAGACCACTATGCTACATCCCACATCATTCCCAATTTCTCATTTAGTTCTCTCTGACATATTTAGACGAGACTGTGTCATCTCTGAATACAATAGTATCATTTATGTAAAGGTGTGCGTGGTGTACGTTGGATTGGCAGTCCTTCTTCGTACTCAGTAAGTCTCAAACAGCATTTTTAGATCTGGACACTGACTATTCTGAATAAACATTTTTGTGGATTCCGTCCACAGTTTTTGGGATTTACGTACTCTGTTCATGACTGTCTTCTTCATCACCAGTTTCAGTTCGCCATTCACACTCTTTGTTCCACTCGATTTTGTGGGCACTACCACAGGGCTGTGTATTTTGGCAAAGTGTCGTTAAATAAATCAAAGGCAAGCGAGGTCCTTTTTAAGGACTTGGGTATGAGTTGGGTCCAGCACGCTGTACTCTGCAGATTACTGACCGTAAAGCTGGTATTCCTGTAGTCAGTAATCGTCCACTGAAGTAGTTTATCGGTGATTCAGACGAGCGAACGAGAAGAATATGACGTGATGGGAGCTTCGTGGCTGGTCCTGAATAAAATTCCAAGACCATGTACACGTCTGGGCCTTCTATCAGCCCCTCTAGATGAGTGCGTCTAACTGCAGCTTGACCTCGTATTCACCAATTCTATCAGATCCAGCGCCATCTCGACACGTCTCGAAGCGTAAAGTTTGTACGTGACGGGTTAGCGGGTTTGGCAAAGCAAATAACACATTGTTACCATTAGGCACAGCCTGGTATCCAGTTTGGTATATTAGCTTGGCAACAATGCATGTAACGAATAATAAAATAGAATAAGATACTTCAGTTTACATTTACACCATATAAGCAAGAAGTGCAGAGTATATTTAATAATTAATTGTATCTACAAAGCCCCTAGATGTTTCGATGCCTCAGTGCATCTTCTTCAGGGAGTTCTGTTATACCAACAGACCTTTGTGCTAGGAACTTCACCATTCAGGGTTCTGTTGTATCCCAGGGAGCTGGAAGTAGGATCTTTTTGTGGACCGAGCGGAGTCCGATTGATGGATCCGTTAGGACACTTGAGGAATAATTTCCAAGTCCACTTGTAGAGGTTAACACAGTAGTAAGATATATTATGACAAAGTTACAGCAGACGAGTTCTGAAGTATATCAGATGAAAGTTGGCCGGTGTGTCCCCGTGTTGGTACAAATACATTACTTTATATTGGGAGTTAGGTGTCGTGTGAAAAATATACAACAGTCTTGGGTGTGGTCGTGTGAAGCTATTGGTCGAAACTTAATTACCACCTCAGCCTTGCATTCGGACCCTCGCGTCATTGTGACATCATAGCTTCACACTTTTCGTTTAACCCCTTGACACTGACAAAGTATCAAAAATAACTCATCCGGAATTGGGGGCTCATTTCCTTATAGGTCGGAGGGGTCGACAGGTCAAGTAACCCCTTTCTTCCTGCTTGATGTAAGACTTGGTGTTAACAATTGAAAAAAATTCCGGATGTACGTAAACTTTAGTACATAAGGTAAGTTAGTGGTCATATATGACAGTTCATACTCTTAAGGGATATAATATAATTGACTGTAAGTAAGGCCACCGCATACAGTCAGTACATTATGATACGACTGTAATTCAAGTCATCGCTTCAAAAAACTGTGTTTTATTGAAAGTCCATTTTATTATCTTACCGTATATTACTGTAACACCGTATGTAACATCAACTATATATTAATTATTTGGTGACGATATTATTTTACTTCTTTAAGTGTATGTACTAATGGACTGCATTTTAACTGACCTGTAACTTTGGTATAACAGACGAACTCCCTGATATGATGCATTGAGGCATCGCAACAGGTACAAGTTTTTTTTGATACAATCAGGTATTAAATATATTGTGCCTTTGTTGTTTATATGTTGTAATGTGTGCAAAATGCACGGTACACAGTTTCAAAAACAAAAACTTCAGCATTTATCTTGAACGCCTTTTATAATGGAACGAGTCCTCGTCGACAAAAGGCAGTCGCACGGCTTGTCAAGGAATTCGTGATCGTTTATGATATCCAGTTACAATGAGCACAAGACTCTGCCGTCGCTGTACGGTATCCTGAGCCAGTTGAATCCAGTCCACAACTTTGCGTTCTGTTTCCTTAAGATCCATTTTAATATTCTGTTCCCATCTGTGCCTTTGTCTCCCTGTATGTCCCTTCGTTTCAGAATTCCACCTAAAATCTGTCTGTCTTATTTATAGTCCCCATTCGTTCTGCATGTTCCGCCTGTCTCATACATTTTGCTTACACGAATAACATTTGGTGACCATTACACTGAATGGAGCAATTCGTTGTTTTATTTCTTCCGGCATCCTGTTATTTTTCTCTCTCACACCCAGATTTGCTCCTTAGCACCTTGTTGAACGCTGTCAATATATATTCTTGCTTTAGGGCAGGGGTTCACGAATCCCGACCGGCCAGGTCGCCCGGACTACTAAATTTTATACAGTGGCGCCTAGTATTTGTCGGTCGTTAGTATGGAACTTGCTCCATATGATCCATCTGGGGCCTAGAATTTCGAGGTTGCTCCCATATTTTTAGAAAATCTTGTCACACCTGCTTTAGGGACAATATTGTAAATGTGTTCCGTCGTCTGTAATGATGTCTAGAAAACTTGCGCCAAGACGAGACCGACATCTGAGATCGTGGCTGAGACTGTAATTTCACAAGAGGTGAACATACAATTACACTTGAGGGCAATAATGTGACACAGACTGTTTTGTTGTTAACTTTGCATTGCTCTTTATAATTCTTCCCAGAACATGGACGGTTTTGCTTCAGAGGTTGAAATAAATCCTATTTCTCTAGGAAGGTTTCGTCGTAGTTCCGTTAGGTAGATGTTTACTAAGAGGCATTCGGTTCCCAGCAAGAGCACCGTAAAATAACGTAATGTTCCAGATAGTTGATTAGAGGCAACATTGACCTAGCAGAGAGATTGTGTTTATGTTGTACTAAATTATGTCTTTTGTGTTTTTCAGGTAAGTGGAGGGCTATGGGTCTGGTGGATTGGCGTGGAGTACGTGGTTGTGGAAACTGTTGTATCGTCATAGGTAAGGGGCTGGCTGTGTAACGTAGGTTTTGTAGTGTAACGTAGGTTTTGTACCGCTGCAGTTCAAGGCAGGAAGTTTGTATTCCTGTTTCATCTTGCTCCATAAACTGCCTCTGTCTTGTAACACCGATGCTGTCTTGTAATAAAACGGAAGGCTGAACAACACTGACATTAAACGTCAGGTTTTTGAGCCGACTCGTCTTCCATACTCGTATCATATTTCTATAAGATTTAGGAGCGGTTGGTACTACTGATTCATTCCTAGCGTGTTCCTTTTTGGAAATCTGGGTGCTGAGACCATTAATTTTGACTGCGTATTTTTATAGTTTTTTCTGAGTCTGTCCGAGCAAATGTTTGCACTGTAAGTCTACCCTGAAACAGGCTACGACCACTGCGTTCAGCTCTTAACAGTCGACGCTACGTATTTATGAAGTTTGGTGAATAGAAGGGTAAATGCTTCAAGCATTAACTTTGTCTCAGCAATCATTCAGTCTTACATTTGAAAGTATTATCCTTATGCTGAAATGTTATACCGTTAGATCGATACACGTCCCAAAAACCAGAAAACAGCTATCATCTCATGGCGTATTGCCGTTATTACACTGTAACCACGCTTAAGATGCAATGTCTGTGTCACCCGTGCATGACCTCATTCATTTCTATGTTATCAAATTGTAACTGTTCTTCTCGGCACTGTTGCACTAGTGTTTGTCCTGTTCCAGTGATTAGAGAACAGCATAGCACCGTAGAACTCTAATTACGTTACCGGTATTTGCAGGGGTACAGTATGCACTAACTGTTCTATTATGTCCGAATTCGGCATAGGCATCACCTTAAAACAACATGCTGATAATTGCCGTACGATAAAGTCCGTGTGTAACAAAAGTGACGTTTCGGATAATGTTAGTTAAAATTTAACTCTAATATAGATAATGCAACAAGCGTCCCTAAATATAGTATCCCTTAACAAACCTTTGAATATAGTATGACGTGAACGTTGGTAACTATTAATATGAACGTTGATTGTTGCAATCGATATTATTGTTCTGTACTGACAGTTGATAGCGAAAGTAAAGTCATACAGCCAGAAGTGAAATATGCTCGGTCTAAACACAGTTTTTTTTGTCAGCTGTAACCATCTACGTATTTTGGCTACTATGTAGTCATCATCCGGCTGATAGGGAAAACAAGAATGAACGGAAAGTGTTTACACCTGCTTGGGAGGCCTGAGATCTCGAACCTTAACAAATATGCTACCATATAAAATACGTCATTACTATGCAGCCTAAGGAATAAAAGTCCTGTGAAGTTACAACAACTAACTATATGTATATAGTTTGAAAGGGCTGTGGAATTATGTTAATTGTGTATTAATAGTGGTAAATAATATACTTCCAGAGTCCCTTTTAAACTATATACACATAGTTTTTATAACTTTGCAAGATTTGTATTCGTGAGGCTGCATAGTTATTGTATGTCAATATGTTATATAACGTATTTGTATAGGTTCGAGATCTCAAACCTCCCACGCATCTTTGAACACTTTTTATTCTTGTTTTCACGGTTAGCGTGATGGTGGCGATATATTAGCTGAAATATGTAGCTAGTTTTATTTGATAAATACAAGTTCTGTTGAGAGTGAGTATGTTAGACTTCGTACTGCATTGTAAACACAACGGGGATGAGTCAACTTAAGAGTAGAGTCAATAGCCAGTTTGGAGTTACAAGTTCTTACCAAAATTGTATCATCTAGCCACACTGGACAAAAATTGAAAACTACGAACCGCACAACAGAATTATTTCGGAGAGAGAATCCTAATGCACTTTGAGAAATTTATTTACTCTGGTTTCAGCAAGTTATGTCTTCAGAAGATCACAATAATAACAACAGTATTTATTAATTTAATTATGCCAAATACCCAATAACAAGAGAATGACGTAGGACAAATTTAACAACTCTAGTAATGTGTGAGTACCACGAATTAGAAATGTTACCTGAAGAGCTGCTTTCTGTACGACTGCCATCACTGTAGATATCACTGACCTGATGCGTGTTTGTGCATATAATATGTGTTTTTAACAGAAGGTGAAACCCCCTGCTGCAAATTCTCTCCACCCCAACTGAGAACGATAGTCACTTGCAAAGTGACAATATGCGAGTCAACATTGACATGGATAGTAGGTAGGTCTTCCACTGTAGCTCTTCGCGAGACCCACAGGTATTTCCTTGCCAGTAATTTTTTTGATCACACAGTAACTGGACTACGAGCTCGACGCATGCGATTCGATTCCGATCAGGGGTGGAGTATTTTAACAGTAACATTCAGACTGGCTTTGGACCTATCAAGAGGGTATTGTGGTTAAAGTGGCCGGAGCGTCCGGGTCACCACTAACCTCCATTTAGGGTCAGACTGAGAACAGGGTCAGCTATTTATTATTTAATTAAAGCGCGCCGAAGTTTAGTTCAGAAGGTGCTTGAGTTCATTTTTTGGTTCATTTATCGGACTGGTTTCGCACAGGCATACACCGAAACGGGTTTGAGCGTAAAGCATAATCGGAATTGCGAATGGCCCTTTCCCACGAGCGTCATATCGAACATACGTAACCTCAAGACTCACACACAGTCGGTAAATAAGGCGAAATACAATCTTACACGACAGACGTCGTACGACGGCCTCGTATTGTCGTGTTCATACACGACTGTAACATCTGTGTGTCTGATCCCATATATCTTTCTTTTTTCCATTCCCTTCTTTCATCCTTTCTTACCCATTCTTGTTGTTTATATCCTGTTCCGCTTTTCCTCCCATTTATTTCCCTTCATCCACATTTGTCCGTTCTTTCCTTCCATTTTTCCGTTTCCTTTCGTTGCTTCCATATTCCCGTGTCCCCCTTTCCCCATTTGTTTTTACTTCCATCACTCCTGTTCCCTTCGCGTTTCTGACACTTCATACTTCGTAATCATGTTCCACTGTCACTTTTCAGGAACTCACTGGAGCTTTGAACAGTAGTTTAAATACGACTATTAACACCTTGGAATTTAAGCATGAAATTAATTCCGGAGCCAGTCACGGCCTAACTGTAGAACTTGTACCACGTGATGCATACCAGTATTGTAGACATAAACAGGCCTGTTGGTTGTACTGCGATTCAATGATGCAACACGCCTGCATAAAGTCACACAGCCTTTAGAAATTCGTGTTCATTCCAATTTCAAGGACGTATGACGTCAATGAAGGTAGTTCTTGTTTCTCAAAGTCAGACAGTGATTTCGTCTTTTGGAGGTTAGCTACTGTGAATGTTATTCATATATGGATGTGTTTCTCGACCGTAATTTTAAATAACAAGTTTTTTTTAAACTCCAGTGGTCTGCTTTGTAGCCATATTTAGTATGAGCAGTCAGGTCAGGAAGGCACACTGAAGAAACCGCCTTCAGGACAAGCTGTGAATACTTAAACCGGTAAGATGTGAAGTGTGCCCATTCCAGATCGTATGGTGGTGAAGAGAAACGTAGACTGGATGTCGTAGCAAGTAACACACGATATGTGGAATGTCACGGCTGTCCATATGCTGGTTTGTAATTAATTTGTGTAGAGTGAGTTTTCTTTTCGTGTGGGGAAATGTAATTAATAACGTGTCTGTACCTCACCGATACTCGGACAGATCTTGTGATAATACCAGAAATGAAATGAACAAACCTTCCAGGACTTCTGCAGCCGTGCCGTATGTTCTGCCGAGTGAGTAACACTTCGACTGCGTGACATTTCAGGTTACAGCAGCGGTAGCAATGAAGAATGCGGTCTAAGGAGTTGTGACGCTATATGGCCTGATGTGTATTGGACTGTGCATCATTGTGATAATTGAAGAATAAAAAACCAACTAGATGCCACTTGTTATTTTATTGTACTTCTTATAGGCTCAGCATGTTTCGGGCACTACTATGCCTGCAATCCGGACACTACTCCAGCCTAACTGCACCTAACCTCCAACATACAGCAAACCAAGAACAAAAAGACCGATATGGTAATCAACATTATAGTCGAGAGCTCTTGATGATGGGCATAGTAGTGCCCGAAACATGTTGAGCCTATAAGAAGTACAATAAAATAACAAGTGGCATCTAGTTGGTTTTTTATTCTTCAGCTATATGGTCTGTTTACAAATTTACCGACGTTTCGGAGAAAACAGCTATACCGCTTTCGTACATGTCTATCGTGTTTTTTCTCCGCAACAGTAAATCGCTACCAGGCTAGACGGTGCCATCGCAGAAAGCGGTATCCTTCCTCTTGATCTGCAAACGGGAGGTACCCGTCCAGAACACCGATTGTATTGACAGGTTTCTGGTTGTTTTTCTGAGCCCCTCCGGGCGAACTCCGGCACAGTCGTTGGAAGTAGACTGCGACCAGCGGCTTCCTAATCCCAGTAATTTCACCGCACGCGACCAGCGTCATTAAACACGCTATGATCCACTCGCGCCCCGTCACATTCACCCAGCTAGTCAGGTTTGACATCTGGGCCTCCTCATTCACGAGGTTTCTGGATCACACTCAACGACGCACCGCAGGCTGTAGGACTCCTCTCGGCGAGTGATAAGCTCGTGACAGAGACCTCTAACTGACAACACACAACAGACATCCATCCATCCATGCCCCCGGTGGGATTCGAACCCCACAGTCTCGGCAGGGAAGCGGCCGCAGAGCTACGCCTTAGACCGCTCGGCCGCTGGGATCGGCAAATAACGAACCTTACTTATGTAAAATGTGATGACGGTTATGTGGGGCGTGAACCTTATTAACGTAAGTATCGACATTGGCCTTTGTATTAAATGGAATAATTTTTTTTATGACACAACAGCCGTACTCGTACCTAGGCTGCGGTTTTAGATCACATACAGACACACACCCTGTGTGACTCCTCTGATCGAGTGATCAGCGCGTCGCAGATGCTACCTACACAGCACACAACGAACACAAGAGATGAACATCCATACCCTCAGCAGGATTCGAACCTACGATCCCAGCAGTCAAGCGGCTTCAGACCTACGCCTTAACCTTTTGGCACCGGAATTATTTTTTTTAAATTTTAGCACACCCTGGAAATAAAATGTGAATAAAATAGGAACCAAATACGTTAGAATTATGAAACGAACTGCATTTTGAAGAGAAAAAAAACGGAGAGTATATACCATATTTAAAATATTCAGTAACTGTATTTGTTGAATTAATATATAAAATGCAACGTTTAGAGGATAGCGGTGCGGTACGACCACTATAGTGGTCGTTAGGCGTCAAAGGCATGGCCACCGGGGTTGACAACATAATTCATGTTGTATTTTATGGTAAATATAATTGATAGTAACTTAATACATTTATGTAACGTTCAAGGTCAAGAGATTACGATTAAAGTAACTGACAGTGAATGCAGCTACAGGTTGCATCATATTTGATTAATATAAACAT
>Ga0123355_10005861_pt1 | contig 18082 bp, 12 predicted proteins | sample TergutEmb28metaG_3_FD_89872 | JGI IMG/M metagenome (GOLD analysis project Ga0123355, IMG submission 89872) | Embiratermes neotenicus P1 segment gut microbial communities from Petit-Saut dam, French Guiana - Emb289 P1 | ecosystem: Host-associated > Arthropoda: Insects > Digestive system > Gut ... | reverse complement strand
CCCAGCCCTTTGAGCACTCATTTTTTTAAATGATTTTGAGCAATATAGTCTGAATTACCAACCCTTTTTTCGCTTATCGGACTATTTAAAGTATACAAATTCTGTGCATCTTGTTAAAACATCTTTTACATTTTTACTCGATTTTTTATTTGTTTCTATCGAATTTTTGCTGTTTGTACTATACTCGCCTGCGCACCCTTTGCTCAAAGGTAAATGCTGAAGCATTCTCTTGCCAGATTTATTTAGCCTTTATCCTAAAGTAAACCTGCAAAAATTGCGATACAAAATAATGAGTAGTTTTAGCCCTAATATGACTTTATATGACTTTTTGCAACGCCTTGATGTGTTCGCACTACCTATGTCCCGGAGGATATCCCATGAAGTTTTTAAAAAGGACGCTTTCAATTCTACTGATGCTCATTATTTTAATCGGCACATTCTCTTCCGAAGTAACATCTGATGCAATTGCCTCAGATATGTTTACAGATGTTGCCAATCATTGGGCCACCGATTCAATAGGCAGGTGGGACAGTCTGGGATTTATTGACCGCACAGTTTTTTCTGGCGAGCACTTTCTCCCCAATCAGCACATCACACGCATCGAATTCTTCTCGTTACTCGTAAGCGCCATGGGTGCATCCGCGCCCACAGGCGCTCCCAGTTTCACAGATGTCACTGACCTTCCCGATAACCTCCGTGGGATTGTTGCAGCAGCCCATCAAATGGGGATTGCTCAAGGCCGTCCCGACGGAACAATGCACCCGCATGGAACCTTACTGCGGCAGGATGCAGCAACTCTTGCTGCAAGAGCCGTGGGCAAATCCGCTTATTCTGATCATACGCTCGCACGTTTCTCCGACAGCATCTCCATTGCAGACTATGCCAGAGCACATGTAGCAGCGCTTGTTGACCGTAGCCTTTTGTCAGGCTTTCCGGACGGAACATTTCGCCCAAACGACTTTCTAACACGCGCAGAAGCGGTCAGAATCCTCGATAATATTTTCGCAAATATCTTCAGACCTGAAGCTGGGTTTTCAAATGTCTATCTACAAGGTACGCTTCTGACACGCTCCCCCAACACGGACCTCCGCGATTCGGTAATTGACGGCGACTTCGTAATCGGAGATGGTGTCGGTTCAGGCCAAGTTATTATTGCAGACACAATAATAAATGGCCGTCTGGTCGTGCGTGGCGGAGGTTCAAACAGCGTAACCTTGTCTAACACAACCGTAACCGAAGGTATCTTTGTCGCCAGTTTTGCAGCAGATACGCGTATTTCAATCACAAACAATTCATATGCACCCATACTAGAGGCCGTTTCCGGATTTACACTATCCGGAAGTGGCGTTGCTGAGGTCACCATATTGGAAAATGCTCGCAATGGTTCCGTCATTAACCTAACCGGTGTTCATCTACTTGACTTGAATATCGACGGCTCCGAGGTGGATGTAAGGCTTAATTCGGGACATGTGACCAATGCCCGCTTTGATGCAGGCCAGGGTGCAAACTTTAATTTGGCTGCAAACACTTCTGTTGATCACCTCACGATTTCTGCTCCAAATGCCTCAGTGACCGGCCTCGGCAATATACACAATGCGCTCATAACCGCTTCTGGCACCACCTTAGCTCAAACTCCTGAGCTTCTGACTTTGGGCAACAATATCACTGCAATGGTTTCCGGCCAATCAATCTTCAGTCCTGAAACACAATGGCCAAACAGCAACATTGACAGAATCAGTGCCGCAAGCAACTTGCAAATCGAACTGCTGAGAAATATTAATTCCCGCGCACCCTTTGACCAAACATCGCTTACACTTACGATGATTTCCGGGCGTGCAGCTTCCGAAGTCCATGTTTCACAGGCGGCAGCAAATCGTGTACCTTTGACTCAAAGAGGCGAGCGCTGGGGTTATTGGATTGGTTTTTTTGTTCCCGCACCTTTACAAGCCGGCACAACGGCTACCATAACTCATATATATGTCGATGGTGCACCTATCACTTTACCTCCTAGGCATCTCGACACCCACGATGGAAGGCTCGGTTTGCTTATCTATCTGCCTGTGTTTGTCGAGCCCGGAAGAGAGCTTGGCACACTCAGGGAAAGTCTGCATATCAATTGGGGCGGACATATAACCGACAACATCTTGTTTACCAGCTCAACTATGCACCTGGCTGCTCTGACTGCTTTACAAAGAGATGTCCTGCAAAGAAACTTCGACAATAGAATTATGTACAGCATCTCACAAAGTGCCGCACCATATACAGGTGCTGAAGCCACAAGGCGGATATTGGCATCAGACAATCCGCTCGGCGTGCCAAACAGAGGTAATCGAGGGCTGGATGCCATAAATCGTGCCGTTTCACATACGGAGGCAAGAAGTATTCTGGAGGATCAGGGCTTCTCCCAAGATTTAACTATCGACACCTCGCTAAGCAGTCAGTACAGCGCACTCTCCGCAGCAGGTAGACAGTGGATTGCCGAGCAGCTTTTGACTGCCAGAAGAACTATTTTTGCAAATCCTGCCGCCGTAAGAACCGCCTTTGACAGATCTGTACAACAGCGTCTAGCTGCCGAAACTGCGCTACTCAGCCAAATCAACAGCGCCGAAAATGCAGGAGCGCTTCGCAGAATCATCGAAACAGCAACCCATGCTGCTATATTGCAGTTTCAGACCGGCGCCGAGCCGTACAGCAGCTTTACAAATGCGCAAAAAGACCAAATGGCTCAGTTCCTTTGGAATTTCATTCCATATCGAAATATACAACAAGTTGTTGATGCAATCCGCAATTATCTCCGCGATCCGGCTAATCAACCGGGCACCGTCCATCCCAACGATGCCGAAATAGTTTCTATAGCCGTTACACCAAACAATGCAGGTGCTAATTTTGCCGTTGGCTCACCCGCATTTGTTTCAACCTTGACTGTAATAATAAGGACAGGCTCCGGCGCAAATCAGACCAGGCCGCTGACTCCAAGCGAGATTGCTCAGCTGTCTCTCACCTTGACCTGGAGAACCAATCCGGCCACACCGGTTGCAGATGCCCGACGCGGAACAGGCGATTCGGCCAACACCATTTCATTTAATGCAATCAGGCAAGGTAATGACTTTTTGACCGTCGCGCATACGCCCAGCGGTAGGTCTGCCACAATCACAGTAAGTGTCAGGGGGCCGATTGATGTAACCGGTAATTTGTCGTTTCGTCAAAGAGACATCGTAATGCGCGAAGGGGATATGCTTAATCTCTGGGACCCAACATATCTAAACATCGTTCCAGCAAATGCGACCACAATTGCGTGGAGTTCAACCAGTCGTGTAATCGCTGATGTTTCAGCAAATGGAATCGTGACTGCAACAGGGAGAAGCCAAACTCCGGCTGTCATTACTGTCACTGCTACAAACAACCCAAATAACAGAGCCACCGTCAATATCTGGGTCATCGCCCCAGACTCTGATTATGAGCTCTTTATAGAGCCAACCAGACTCTCACTTCAAGCCGGATCTCAAACCAGACCAAATCAAGTTAGGGTGCTCACCGCTATTCAAGGCACTTTAGTCAATCATGTTTCAAATCCGTTGGCACTTAGGTGGTCTTCCTTAAATCCCGATCTTGCAACTGTTGATATCGCAAGCGGCATAATCACTGCAACAAACAATCCTCCGCTCATGCCGGATGGTCAGCATCCTGAGGCTACTATCGAGGTGCGCCTTGTTGATACAAGCAGACCCTCCGCTGCTCCGCTCGCTTCTGCACAACTCACCGTAGTCATCAGGCCTCAGATTGACTATGAAGTGATTGTAGTCAGGTCTGTCATAGAAAACAGAGGTAGAGATGGTCAGCCATATCCGGCCAACTTCCTACAAATCTATCCCATAGCCTCAGACTATGTACTGCCCGAAACATTTGTGTGGCAAAGCTCAAACCCGGTTGTCCTATTTACACTTGACAACGGCAGAACTTCACATGCTCGCGTTGAAACACCTCCGGGAGCTGTTCCGAGGATAATGACCGACGGCATAGGCAGATCTTCTATCACAGTACGTGCAAACAGCGAGTTTGGCCCGGAAGTCGCGGAACCAAGGTATATCATCTCTGCTCCGCGTGGCATATCAATGATGGAATTCGACCTCGGTCGCCCCGGTCAGACAAGACGCTGGGAGTGGGATAATTTACATGGCCGTGTTATGGAAATTGCGATGAATAGCCCAAGAACCATTAACATACCCGGAGTTGGTGATTTTAACACAATCCATGCCGTAGAGCCCGGTCAACCGCCGCGTGATATGAGCTGGTCGGTATTTGAAGCAACTCCGGAGTCTGTCTACTTATCCAGGCAGCCCAGCGGATTTGTACTTGGAACACCAACCAGCTTGCATTTGTCATATAGTTCGATTACCAATGTTTTGCAGGCTCAATCTATGGGGCTTGCCCATGTGGTGTTTACACCCTCTGTAGTCAATCCCCCACCGGGATGGGGCTTGCATGAGGATCCTCGCGGCAGATGGTTTGGTACAAGTGGACGCGACATTCCGTTTTTCGTACTGGATGCCGCAACAGATACACAAATATTTAATCCACTGATTGATGAAGTCCTGTCCGGCCTTCAGGTCAGAAGCTCCGGCTCCAACACACTGTCTCCGCTCAATCCGGCCGGGGTCAGCTTCAATGATGTTCAGTCAGGTCATGTGATTATAACCGATGTAAACGGCGTCGCGCTTACAAGAGCCGGCAATGCGAACCCTACCGATGTTTGGTTGGTTGTAAAAACAGCGGACTCGGCAGGCAGCAACGAATTTTTTGCATGGATAATGCCCGCTCCACCCGCTATTACACTCAGAACAAATGATCTGCCTGCCAGAGGCGGTGAAATATCTTTATCAACATACATGCGTCTTCGAGAAACCCAACCGAATACACCGGCAATAGTCTTTGCAATAGATGGTGGCTTTGCTTATCGAGAGCTGTTTAGTCCGGATGACTCCTTATTACCAGCGCCCCTACAGATAACAGCCTGGACTTTCGTTAATGACAGCGATAGGGAAACAGGTGGTGCACCTGAACTTGTTGAAACTACTTTCAGAAGGTACTGGGGACAGATGCCCGCAATAAATTTTGATCCCAACAATCTGCCGCCAATAGGATTCAGATGGGAGCAAAGAATTTCTGCACAAGTACGGTATACAACCAATGCCGGATTTCGAAATCTGCTTAATCAAGGTGGGTTGCCACGTGAGATACCTCCACAAGTAGGCACTGCGGCAACAGCCCCTGTGTTTAATTTTACGGTTGTAAATGACCTTGCACCGCAGCCCATACCTACAGTGCACCTACATGAAGGTGATAGCGGTTCGTTTATGGGGCCGTTTGGAGCGATTATAGTAAATCACGGAATCGACATTGGGTCTGCATTTAATGTCAGAAGTGCCAATGACCACTTCATTACAATCACTGGCGCTGGGATTAATGCAAATTTCACCGCCCATAATCCTGGGCTTGGTCAGATTGTCGTTACGCAGGATGCAAGAACGGTTACATTACCGGTTGAGATTATCGCAGCCTTCCAAATCCCTGTCGGCACAACACGTGAGCCACTGCACACATTGGAATCCGTCATTTCCGTCGTACTGGCTCCCGCAACCGGGTTAACGCAAGCCCAGTTAAACACAGCCTCATTTACAAGTAGCGCCCCGGGCATATTGGCCGTAACATTAAACGATAGTGACCCCGACCCACTCAATCACTTTTTCTCTGCCACAGGGATATCCGTTGGTATTGTAGATATACGGGTAAGTATATCCGGCATTGCTGAACCTTTGCTTGTCCGCGTTCGTGTTATTCCTGGCGCTAATGCTCCTATCAATCCTTTGGGCATTCAGGATGCAACCACCTCTGATGCTGTCGCAGCCAGAGACAGAATCCCTGTAACATCTGTCTCAGTTGCGCAGCGCCGCATCACGCTCAGGGTCGGACAAAATCATCAACTCAATCCGATAATCACTCCAGCCGATGCAACCAATCAGAGGGTTACATATGCTACCAGAAACAACAATATTGCAACGGTTAATGCAGCTGGGGTGATATCGGCGCGTAGGGTCGGCTCTACCACCATTACCATCACGGTTGATGGCAGGTCGGTAAGTGTGTCGGTAAGGGTTATCAGGTGAAAATCATTAGTAACACCCACACATCCCCACATTCCATTAAGGTCTCCATTCCCTCAGCATAATCTCTTCTGTTACCTCCTGCCCACCACGAACCACCGTGACGGATATTGTTTCACCCACAGCCCTACTCATTAACGCAGCATTAAATCCCAACTGACCCTCAACAACCCTATTGTCAATTGCAACAACCCTGTCTCCACGTACAAGCTGCTCATGTTCTGAGCTGAGAATATAAATTCCCAACTGATTAACCCCATAACGATGCGCAAGCTGCGTTGAATTAATATCAACAATCTCCAGACCCGCATCAGCCCTACCCCTGACAAAACCATAACTCAATATATCACTTGCAACCCACTTTGCCGTATTGGACGGAATCGCAAAACCCAAGCCCTCAATATTAACCCCACCGGACTTAGCGACAACAACGCCAATTAGCTCACCATACATATTGAACAAACCTCCGCCGGAATTTCCCGGATTGACCGCCGCATCTGTTTGCAGCAACGACATGATTTCACCATCCAGAACAATGTCGCGATCCAAAGCGGAAATTATACCACTGGTGACCGTTCCGCCCAGCTCTCCGAGCGGATTGCCCACCGCAAGTGCATCTTCACCAATAGCCAAACTGCTTGAATCCCCAAAGACAGCCGGGGATAACCCCGTCGCCTCAATTTTAATGATTGCCGTATCTGTCCTGACATCAGCGCCGATAAGCCTTGCCTCAAACTCCTGACCATCTGCCAGACTGACCGTTATGCTGGCTGCCTGACTTATGACATGATGATTGGTTATAATAATCCCATCCTCGCTTATTATAACACCGCTCCCAGCGCCCTCGGTCACTCTGCGGGCACCCCACATCCCAGCTGTAATCGTCTCTGTTTTTATTTCAACAACAGAATCCCTCACCGCTGCCGCAACCTCTGCCGTGGTCTTTTGCTGCCTACCAAACGCATTTACAATCGTTGCTGATGCAAATGAATCATTGTCATGCTCGTCTGCCTGTGGCAAATATGGAATTTCGGATGCAGGCAAATCTACATCCGTATCGTAGTTATCATATGCTCGCTCAACCTCTCGCCCATAAAAACTCGCAGTCGCTTGGCCTTCTGTTTGATCTACAAAAAACAAATGTGCAACAACACTACCGGCAAATCCAGCGGCAGCAGCCACTATCAGGCACATTACGAAAAGCAAAACAACACGAGCATTGCCTTTGCTCCGTTTGCGTTTTGGCGGTGGCGAAATGATGTGCTGTTTTTCTTGCCCCCTGTCTGTTAATACAATATCAATATCCGAACCATAAATGTTAAAATCTCTGTCATCATACATGAGTTACCCTCCAAATATCACACAAAGTATCATTCCACACTATAGTGGCGAGCAATCGCTATACTCATTAAAGTAATCAATAATAATTACCCAGCAATGAAAAAAGTGTAATATTTATGTTAAATTATTTTCCTATATTTTAGGGTGATGGCATCATCATCCTATATTTGCACCCGCATTCACAAAAGAGTGAATATTTCTCATTTCCAATAATTGGATGTCACATGAATTTTTTGCTACATTTGCAAGGTTTTTGCACATTGTCCACATAGTTTTCCACATTGGTTATGTAAACCAGCCTGAGTTTGAATATTCATTGTTGCTTTTCTCTGCCCTCAGGTGTAAAATGAGCCTACTGGAAACGTGGGGTGAAGTGTTGCAAAATAGAAACCAAAACTATCTTAAAGGCGCAGCTATTTTGGCATCGGCTTCTATTTTTGCAAAAATCATCAGCGCAATATATAAGATTCCGCTTTTTAACATAATGGATGCAGAGGATGCCGGTACTTTCCAGGTCACTTATAACGTCTTTACGTTTATTCTGGCAATTTCGACTGCTGGAATCCCGGCAGCATTATCGAGACTGGTGTCCTCCGCCAATGCAAGCGGAAATACAAAACTAGCAAAACGCTATTTTACCGTCGCTTTGCCCGGTTTCATTCTTATCGGGTTGGTTGCGATGCTCATAATGCTCTTTCTGGCGCAGGACTTTGCTGATTTTATGAACAACTCCTCGGCCACAACCGGAATACGCGTATTGGCTCCGGCTGTTTTCTTTGCTTGTATAATCGCTGTTTATCGTGGGTATGCCCAAGGCCATGAAAATATGGTGCCGACGGCTATGTCACAAATTATCGAGGTCATTTGCAAAGCGGTTTTTGGGATTGCTGCTGCACTTTTGCTTGTCCATTGGGGTTATCAGACACATATTGTCGCTGCGGGCGCGATAACCGGCGTAACCATCGGGCTCGGGTTGAGTGTACTCCTGCTCATATGGTATAAACGAAAGATGGATCGCGACGCTCCCGTGATATCTGATAGTGTGACTATGGATACACGCAGTGGTCTGAGCATATTCGGGCGCATCATGAAAGTAAGTATACCCATCACCATGAGTTCAACCTTTATGTCACTGATGGTTGTAATTGATAGCCGTATTGTCCTTGGCAGGCTGCAAACGGTTCTGGGATTTACCGAAGCTCAAGCCAGTGCGCAATTTGGCGTCTATGCACTGGGCTTAGCCATCTACAATCTGCCATTTGCATTTGTAGTTCCTGTCTCGGTCAGCATATTCCCTGCAATTGCAGCGGCAATAGCAAAGGGTAAAAAAGATGAATCCCAAATCATCATGCAATCTTCGCTGAAGCTTGTCAATCTGATATCCATGCCTGCGGCTGCGGGACTTATGGCGCTTGCAGCACCTATTTTGCTTGCCCTGTATAGCCAAGACACGCCCCTTGCGACAAATCTCCTGACGGTTTTGGGGGCTGCATCATTTTTTGTCTGCCTGCAATATATCACTACAGCTACTTTGCAAGCTAACGGACATGAGCGGATTTCACTAATCACTTTCCCTATCGGCGCTGCCGTAAAAATATCACTCGCTTATTTTCTATCCGGAAATCCGGATATCGGAATAATTGCGTCCCCAATTGGGACATTGGCTTGTTTTATTGTAATTTCGGCTCTGAACATTATATTCATTGTCGCAAAGGTCAAAAATAGGCCAAGCTTCCGCAAAGTCTTTATAAGACCGTTTCTGTGCTCTGCAATCATGGCCGGGGCATCGTTCGGCATTTACCGGCTACTTTATGCGGTTGGTTCAGGCATTTTCGCAGCAAATCGTTTTGCCGTTTCCGTTTATCTGGCAATCGCGGTTTTGGCTGGGGTTTGCGTCTATGGCGCACTGATCATTGTGTCGCGCACCGTGACAATGGATGACATGAAACTTGTTCCCAAAGGTGCAAAAATAGCAAGACTTTTGAGGATTAGATAGACTAAAACATCAAGAAAACGTTTAAAGTCTGAATAATATTGATTTTATTCAACATTTTAAGCATTTTTTTGTAAAATTGTCTTGCGGAAAGAGTAAAAGTATGGTAGATTTTGTAAGCAAACCACGCTATGATGTTTCTGACCTCAGAAAACTCATGAGTTTACTATGTGGGCCTGATGGTTGTCCCTGGGATGCCGAGCAGACACACGAGAGCATAAGGCGCAACTTACTTGAGGAGGCTTATGAGGCTGCAGAGGCTATTGATTCAGGTAATGTTGATGACCTCGTAGAGGAACTCGGCGATGTGTTGATGCAGGTTGTTTTTCATGCCAATATTGCTCAGTCATCAGGGCGCTTTGATCTTGATGATATAGCCGACGCCACTTGCCAAAAGCTTATACGCCGCCATCCCCATGTCTTTGGTGATACCAGGGCGAAAGACGGAAGCGAGTCTCTTGTTTTTTGGGAGGATATCAAAAGGCAGGAAAAGCAACACGAGTTTGTCTCCGATGCGATGCATAGTGTGGCACACAGCCTTCCGGCGCTTTGGAGAGCCGAAAAAATCCAGAAAAAAGCCGCAAAGGTTGGGTTTGATTGGCCGGATTATAAAGGGGCGCTCAATGCCTTGAAAGAGGAAACCAGAGAGCTGGAGCAGGCAATCGAAACAAACTCCGGCATTGAGGAAGAATTGGGTGATTTGATTTTTTCCGCTGTCAACATCGCAAGGTTTTTTGACATTGATTCGGAGCGGGCGCTGGGTCTGGCCAGCGAGAAGTTTATATCGCGGTTTTCGAAGGTCGAAAAAATAGCTGATATCAACGGTCGGAAGCTTGAGGATATGACGCTCGACGAAATGGAAGCCCTATATCAACAGGTGAAATTAGAGAGGTAATATTTGCGTCTTTAATATATATTAAAAAAAGTGAAATTCAGGAGGATAATACTAATGAACAAAACCGAACTTATCAATGCTATAGCAGCAAATTCCGGGTTGTCAAAGAAGGACAGCGAAAAAGCTCTAACCGCAACTATCGACGCTATCACAAATGCTCTTGTCGCTGGCGACAAAGTCCAACTTGTTGGATTTGGCATATTTGATGTTAAAGATCGCGCTGCACGTCTGGGCCGCAACCCTAAAACTAAAGAAGCAATCAACATTCCGGCAACAAGAACACCTCAGTTCAAAGCAGGTAAAGCGCTTAAGGATGCCGTTGCAAAATAGTCCTGAAGTTTTATTAAGTTAATTTATCTAAAATAGCGGCGCTATGCGCCGCTATTGCTCTATTAAAAGCTGCACACAAGGTGCAGCAATGGGATTTACTCCCGGTAGCTTTACACTTTGATTTGGAGTGAGGTATCTATGCGTCTTGATAAATTTTTAAAGGTTTCCAGATTGATAAAACGGCGTACCATCGCAAATGAAGCATGTGACAATGAGCGGGTCAATGTCAATGGCCGCCCTGCAAGAGCTTCATATACTGTTAAGCCCAATGATATCATTGAATTGCGCTTTGGCCAGCGGACACTCAAAGTGGAAGTCCTGAGCATATCAGAACATGCGTCTAAGTCCGATGCCCCAGCCATGTACCGAGAAATCAGCGACTAATCTCCACTGCATAAAGCCCTGTCACCGGATCACGGCTTTCGCTGTCTGCAAAAATGCCTTCCCCTGAGCTTAAAACATATACCTCATCACGGCGCAGCTTTCGACCCAGCTTCTTTTCGGCTATCTCGGCAACTTGACTGCGGCGTGAATCTGCGTTTTTTAACTTTTCCGGCATATTTTTGCCTTTGACCATACTTAGCCAATCATAGACCATGTAATCTGAAAGTCTCTTTTCATCTACATTCGGCAATGTCGTAAAATAGTCAAAAAGCGAAGATGCGTAATCTGCCAAATCCACCCCATGATTCGGTATTGTGCGGCCAATTGAGTAAAATAGCTCAAATGGCTCAAATGCAGAAACCGTGAGCACATAATCAAGAACCGATAAGAATCTCGCCTTATTATATGTATGCTGCAGCGCATTTTCCACATGTTTGAGTATCTGCAAATCATCGACAGAAAGCCATGGCGAATGCTTTATTTCATACGGAGGCACATCTGAGTATACGATACCCAGTGAATTGGCCTGTTTTCGAAGTGCGCTTCCATGCAGGAGTTTCAAAAATCCCAATTGCAGAGTGTGTGCTTTGAGTGCGAATGCACGATGAAAACTGTTTTTGAATTCTTGCAAGTTTTCATACGGAAGCCCCGCAATCAAATCTACATGCAAGTGAATATTGCCATTTTTCATTAGTGTGTGGATATTCTGCTCAGCTTTTTCTAGAGACGTCTTTCTGGTGGTTGCATTGAGCGCCGGTTCAAAAAAGCTCTGAAGCCCGGCTTCAAGCTGAATACGCCCGGAAGTCGCTGAGCTGAGCAGCAGTAGTGTTTGCTCATCAAAAAGGTCGGCTGCGACTTCAAAATGGAAACAGCATGTGGTTTTAAGCCCGATAATATATTCAAACAATTCATATGCACGCTTTGCATTACAGTTGAATGTCCTGTCCACCAGCTTGATTGTGTGCGTTCCAGATAAGGAAAGCTTTTTGAGCTTTGTTTTCACCGGCTCTATTGGGAAAAATCTCACATTGCTTCCCGCTGACAAACAAAATGCACATGTGAACGGACAGCCGCGTGATGTCTCTATATAAGCCAGCCGCCCTGCTAGGGTTTCAAAGTATTCATCGGTGTAGGGGTCAACCGGCGACTGTATTTCCGGCAGCTTGTCCAGAGCTTCTGCGCAGTCGTCTTCTGGGCAACTGATATTGTCCAGAATCAGCGGCAAACTATATTCTCCTTCACCTTCGAGCACATGGTCAGCGCCGTTTGCTAACCAATAATTTGCATTAAATGATGCCTCCGGCCCACCCATAATGATACAAACCTCCGGAAGCATTTTTTGTAATGAATCAATTATTTCCGGAAGTTTTTTTGCATTCCAAATATATGTTGAAATCGCTACAACCGTCGGGTTGTGTTTTAAAACCAAAGACAGTATATCTTCATTACTCTGGTTTATTGTCGCTTCAACAATTTTCACATCATGGGGTATCTTGGCATATTTCTTCACGCTGGCTGAAAGCACCCAAACTGCGAGTGACGAATGAACATATTTTGCGTTAATTGCAAGCAATACTACTTTTTCCATATAGATATAGTGTCATATTTTTTGACTTTGTCAAGTGCAAAGTCAAAGTATGAAACATTGCTCGAATAATTTATTGTGTATTAAAGGAGATTGTTCATGAATTATATTGACTTACATTGCGACACTTTGATGAAATGCTATCTTGACGGCAAGTCGCTCAGAGAAAACGACCAACAACTTGATCTTGTCAGGTCAAAGTCAGCAGGGCTTATGGCACAGTGTACAGCTATTTTCATACCTACACACGATGTCGCCGAGCAATGCGCTGTATCCCAGACTCCGAATGAGTATTTTCTTTCATGCTATGATATATTCTTGCGTGAAATGAAGGCAAATAATGACCTAGGCTCGGTTGTTTCCCGTTTTTCTGACATAGAGGACAACTTCAACCAGGGTAAAATCTCCGCAATCTTGACTATTGAGGATGGTGTGCTTGTCGCAGGCCGTTTAAATCGACTTTTAGAGCTGTATGAATTGGGCGTCCGGCTGATTACACTGACTTGGAATTATGAAAACTGCTTTGGATTTCCGCATAGCCTTGATCAAGATGCCATGAGTCTTGGGCTTAAGCCCTTTGGGATAGAGGCCGTGCAATATATGAATGAGCTTGGCATTGTTATTGATGTTTCTCATCTTTCTGAGGGTGGATTTGACGATGTGGCGGTACATTCCAAAAAACCGTTCACGGCAAGCCACTCCTGTTGTCGTGCGCTTTGTGATGTGAGCCGCAATCTTACAGACCGTCAATTGAGGCTGCTCGGTGAGCATGGCGGTGTTTGTGGTGTAAACTTTGCCCCGGCGTTTTTAGAAAAAGATGCTGAATACGCAAGCACCGATAGTGTGGTGAAGCATATTCAGCATATAGTCAGCGTTGCTGGAATTGAGGCTGCCGCGTTTGGTTCAGATTTTGATGGGTTTCCGGGTGAGGTTGAGTTTCGCGATTGTTTGGGTATGCCTCAGCTGATTCAGGCGCTTTCAAAGGTTTTTACCCCGCGTGAGATTGATAAGATTTGCTACGAAAACACCCTGCGCTTATTCCGGGAGAATTTTTGTTAAGACTTAGCCATCTGTGTTGGCAGGTCTTTCGCCATTTTGAATAACAACACTCATATAGACGTGGTTTTTCTGCTTTTCTTTATTTGTTGGCTCTTTCCTTGCCTGCTTTAATTTCATACTATGACAAGGCAACTACGTCACTTAACTGCACAACCAATTCTTTGTCATGTGTGACAATGATCACCGTTTTCCCATGCTTATTCAAGTTAACCAAGTGGTCAAACACAATGTCTCTGTTGTCTGTATCCAGATTCCCGGTGGGTTCATCAGCAAAAATGTATTTCGGGTCTTTCAGCGTAATCCGTGCAAGAGCTACCCTTTGTTGCTCGCCTCCGCTCAGCTGATACACTTTCTTTTGTACAAGATCATCAGCCAAGCCAAGTTGTTGCGTCGCACTGTAAATCGCCTCCTCTGGGGACTCCACTTTGCGGTAAGTCAGGGCTATTTTTAGGTTGTCCAACACTGTTTTATCTTCAAGCAGCGCATAATTTTGAAATAAGAATCCGGCCTTATGCCTGTAGAACATTGTTTTTTCTTTAGGCTTTAAGTTTGTTTGTCCATCAATAGACACAGCCCCCTCGTCCGGCATTTCAAGACACCCCATAATGTTCAAAAGTGTCGTTTTTCCACTTCCGCTGACCCCGGTGATTGCTAAAAAGTCACCGTCATTTATCGTGCAGGAAACACCGCTTAGCACAGGCTTATTATTGTAACTTTTGCTCACATTGGTAAGAATAATCATCTTAATGCACCCCTTTTATAATTTCAGCGAACGATTTTTTGCCGACCGCATTGCTAAACAGCATGATCAGCAGAACCTCAATAACTACCAATGCAGCAATGGCATACCCAGGGACAGGAGAGAGCAGCAATAGCAGCACAGTAATACCAGTCCCCAATAGCAGAATATGCCTGATGCATCTAATATAGCTATAACCAAATGTGCGCTTTATGTAAATAGCATATTTATGTTGTTCGAAATAGCTGGCTATAAAAGCATAGATGCTGAAAACAAATGCGGCTAGTAACGCCATTCCGACTAAAATCAGGACTCTTAGATTTTCTTCAGTTTCTCGTATGGACGCAACATGCAAGTCGAAAACTGAGACCACATGGTTTATAGAAACCCCCATATTGTGACGAACCACATGCGGCCTCATTTCTTCGCGCGGATTCCCACCGACGCTTTCAAAAAATGCCGAACTAGAAAGCCATGCGCTGTAGTGGCTTGCGTCAACATTAAGGGTGTCTACAATCGCAATCGGGTCTGTTATTATGTTATTCGTGGTGCGGGCAATATTCGGATTATATGTAAAATACTGCGTACCCTCTGCGACAAAGATCATGTTAATGCTCAGCTGCTCAATCGTTGTCTCGTCAAGAGCGTTTCCAAGTTCCCTATTATAAGAATTCGGCAGCATAACGCTCATGAAGTAGAAGTTTTCTAGGAAGGTTTGGTAAATGTCATATGCATACAAATACAGCGAAACAGGTACCAGTAGATTTTGGACAAATTGGTCGTAAACAAGATGCGCTTTAGCAGGCAATCCATCCGTCGCATATACCGGGTGGCGATGTAAGTAGTTCTCATTAATAATTATACTTCTTCCGTGGCTGGTGTGAACGTTTCTAAGCTCATAGGATGTATTCCTTTCCCAAATATATTGTCCATCCACCTGTTGGAAATTATGTGCAGATATAAGAAATAAGCCGAGCTCCTCGGAGAACTCTTCAAATAGATGTTTAGACCCAATCTCCATCTGACGCATGGAAACAGGGTCTCTCCTATCCGAAGCTGCCCTCCTTATTGTAGTATACACATTTTCAGTTTGCCACCAGTTTATATCCGCCTGCTGCCGTTCGCGCAGATATGCCGACTGAACCTGAAATTGTATGAACGCTATCGCAATCACAATCAATACCGCATATTTTGCGGAAAAATGCAGTATAGTAAGCGCTGTATTCTTCCTGTCCCCGGCTATGACCTTGACGGCGTTGCTTTCGGCAGTCTGACGTGATATCAAACAAAAAGCTGCCAACATAAATAATGCAAGCACTACACTATGGAATATTATGTTATTCCTAATAAACATCCACCAGAAATAGACACTGGAGTTTATTGTGAGATAAACAAAAGAGCATATTGTTATCAGCATAAAGCTGAGCATGAACATAGGCAGTACGCCCAGCAAATGTTCTAAAACAATCCGTTTTTTTGAATATCCCTCAATGAACATCACCGCACTGTGTTTGCTCATCGACAAAATATACTGGATAGCAATGATTGCGAACAAAATACAAGCTATTCCTATCAAAGCAGTTAAGAGGAAATTATCCCAAGCTGTCCAAGCAAAAATATCCGTGTGTTCTAATGCACCATGAACTGCTTGTACCCTGACTGAGCCAACAAGAGACTCTTCGAGATATCGAATGATTAGCGCAATTGTTTCTTCATCAATTGTGTTTAAGAAAAAGAGCCCTCCAAGTCCGGCTTGCGCTACGAGTTCTTCGATTGGATAAATACGTACTTCTCTGTCTTGCGTAGTGAAGTACCGGAATTCTCCTACTTGTGAGGCGCTCGTTGTCTGCCTATTGGAAATGAACCCATCAACATGCTGTATCGGAAAAACGCCGCTGCTCAGTGATACTGCGCCGTCAAGGGTTGTGTCGGTGGTGTAAATAGAGATGTTTTGTGCCCTGTTTCTCCATATTGCTTGAAGTATGTGCACGTCAAATTGCTCTTGGATATTCCTAAAGTGCACAATAATTTGTTCGTCCAACAAATATTCATTACGAACTATTAATACTTCTGTCTTGTTGTTGCGAATCCATGGTTCTATAGATATCAGGTCAGCCATCTCTATGCTAAATATAAAAACCAGGAATCCAATCAGGATAAGAAAAAAGCAAAGTAATTTGCGCATGATGTACTTCCCTCCTGTGGTTGAGTTATCATTATTCGAACGAGTGCCGTATAATTCGATACACGGCACTCTATTAAGATTCCGGTTGTTAACCAGCTTGACGGTAGTCCCACCACGTTTGATTCCCAGTAAGAGTACGCGCAACGCTAGATCTGGCATTTGTATGCCCTGTATTTGCTAAAAAAATCCAGCCCGAGCAGTCTTCGGCACCTGCGTTATTCCTGACGGATGTCCTTATTTGGCTGACATTTGGATTATCGATTCTATTCGATCTGAGGTTGGAAAAAAGTTCTCCGGCCGGACCTGTTCCTGATGTCCACCATCCAACTGCATTGCCTCTCGAACTGTGTACCTGTATCCCACCAGGAACCCGAGGCATGATTTGCTCTTGGGTTTCAACAGCATACCCTAAATAGGACTCATCAGATATTTCATATACGTCTGCGGCGATTGCTACAGTGTATAACACTCCTATCATTGCCAGCATATCATCACTTAATTCTATTTCCGGCAAATAAATACGCGCCTTAATCAAGCCGGTTACATACGGCACTTTGACATTCGGCGACACGATAATTTCAGTCCGCTTAAAACCAAGTTCTTGCGCAAGCTTGTGTACAATGGTATTATCGGCATGTTTGTAAGTCTTCGTTTGCTTATGGTGTTTATATAAGCGAAGCACGGCACGAAACAGAAAAACCGCCGAGCCCACTATCCAAATAAATATAATTGCCATCGCTATATTGAATGTTCCTGCCCACGGCCATAAATCGGTTTGCAAAACCGACCCTAACCACGGAATCATATCATACGAGCTCACTACGTGGGTAAAAGGAAAGCTCAACGGCAGAATAATTCTCAGCACACCCAAAAAAGCAAATAGAATCAGTGCTGATGTGCTGAACTTAGCCATATAATTCGTTTTTTTGCGCAAAAGAGCTACTGCTATCATAGCGATATTGAAAAGAAGTATTGCCATTATGATGGAGTAGCCTATAATCATTATGTCTCCTTATGTTCCCAAGCCCGAATAATGTCTTTCAGTTTCCCGGCTAATTCGGCGTCATCTTCTGCGGTATGTAATAATGCTGAGAATACATCAGGGATGTCCTCAGGTGCATACCCTGCAAAGTGGGTCTCGTAATAATCCTTGCGGGATATTGCAGGGACAAATGTTCTGGCTATTGTCTTGCCGTCTTTGATAAATCCGTGTTCCGCAAGAGCGCCTTTTTCAAGGAGCTTGTTTAAGATAATATGGATTGATCCATCTTTCCACGTTTTTTCAGCGGACTGCTGCCGAATTTCTGCACCGGTCAGTGGTTTTCCGACATGCCACAGCACCGTCATGATTTGCAGCTCATTTTTTGTTAGTTCCATATCTTTCCTCAATTCTCAAACGATTGTACCAAT
>Ga0123355_10005860_pt1 | contig 18082 bp, 8 predicted proteins | sample TergutEmb28metaG_3_FD_89872 | JGI IMG/M metagenome (GOLD analysis project Ga0123355, IMG submission 89872) | Embiratermes neotenicus P1 segment gut microbial communities from Petit-Saut dam, French Guiana - Emb289 P1 | ecosystem: Host-associated > Arthropoda: Insects > Digestive system > Gut ... | reverse complement strand
GCAGATCATCAGGGCATCTCACCAGAAGTGACTGTGAAGTGCTGTATATCCAATGCAGTGGTTTGGACTGATGATGATATGTTGTGGAATGGCAGGGAAGAGAATGGGAATGTTAGGTGTGAGTGTGAGGAAGATTAAAGCACTGACTGTGTGAATGGAGACAGTGACACTGGCTGGTAAAGGTACATAGAATCTGACATGCTTTGTGTATTAAGTGTATGAAATTAATGTTAAGACATTTTCCTTTGAGCAGACATATTAAATTTTGGGGGTTGTCTTGGATTTTTTCCCTTCAGAGACCTGTTTTATTTGCAGGTCTTCTTAGATTAGAGTCATCTTGCATTCGGGTAAAGGCAGTATGTAGTTTTGAATGACACTCAATACATGGCAAAAATCAGATCTTCTGTTTACAGTCTGTAGAACTGATAGCTTTAAATAAAGTGTAAATAATATGGGGGGAAAAAACGTATCATAACTTGCCAAGTCATTTAAAGAATTTAAACTATACAAAAATTTTTAGATGGAAAATAAACCGTTTTTATTTCAACAGGCCTTCTGTTCTGTAGAGGAATAGCTGCCTTATGATTTTTTATCATGGAAAATTTAAATCTTTATGATATGAGGACTTACTGTAAGACTTATTGTAACAAACTGAAATGATTCAACATGTTAACTGTTCTTAGAACTCAGAACTGTTAACATGTTGAATCATTTCAGTTTGTTATGTTAGCGACAAATATGATGATTCATATGAATGGTTGGTTATGTAAAGATTCTATGATGTGTCCTATGCAGATTTTGTCAGGAAGGATGAAAATAAAACATTACACAAACAAACAAATGTAGGAAAGTCAGAGTGTCATGTGGGATAATAATTGTGAATTATGAATTTAGAAAGGAACTGGAAGGAAGATGTTGTGACCTATTTTAGATACTGTAACAGTGGTTTGCATTGAGGGATTATAGCAGACAATGACCTGTAGTAGGATCTGTTCTAAGAACCAAAAAGTGAGTCTAGGAGCTCCAAAATAACAAGCAGGAAAGTTGGCCACTCTTCTGTGACATATGGTCATTAAATCCACTGTTTCTCCCTCAGGAAGATAATGTCCCTTAATGAAGAACCTGATTTGCGGTTGCACTGTTTCGAACACATGCATTAATTTGCTGGTTGTGGAACCACATTAGAGAGGAAGATTATTGCTGTTTCATCCTAAAACAAGCATACAGCATCTTTCTTACATTGTTGTCCTGTGCACCACAGCTGTTGCAGTATGTCCTGGTGGATGCAGGCTTCAAGTATGATAAAGCTGCTGTGCTCAGTGCGATGATAATAGATAAAGTCTGTAGATGGTGACTGATTCTGTAGCAATGCCAGAAATTGGGTGTGCACCGCTTTAAACCTCTTGGCAGGTCTTGCGCTTCCTGTTTTCATTGTTCTGCAGCCATTTTTGCAGTATTTACAAAATAAAGGACGAATGAGTCTCACCAATGCTGTTTGTATATAAAATACCTAAAAGTCATTATATTGAATCCTGCAGGCTGAGCAGTTGCTGGACATTGGGACTGCACTAAGTGTGAATTTGATGCCTGACTATAATTCAGAATTTTCCTTGCTATTCTTGTTATGTGGATTGGCTTGTAACATTTCATAAAGAAGCTTCTGAAAATGTGTGATTGAAATCCAGAAAGATATTCTTGAAGTCTTTAACCTTTTAAAGCCTACCGGTTACTATACATACTATCAGGTTTAACATTCAAAAATTCTGTGTGCCGATTACATTGCATTTATGTGTTTTATATGGCTCACAGAACAAACAGTAACTTTTGTCGTATACATCATTAACAGATTGGTTTTTATAACCAAATTTGAGAGTGCATACTGCACGGTATGGACAGAGTACATCTTGTCCTTTAAAGGTTAAATTTGGATAACCAAGAGATGAAGCAATCTTATGTCATTGACACTCCCCAGACTCTACATTCTATACTGCGCTTCACTTTATACCTTAAATGTTGCCTTTGAGATTTCATGTTTACACCAAATTTTTTTGTGACAATGTCAGTGTATAATATGCTGTGGATTATGATGTGTAACTAAAGATGGTTGAGTGCAGAGGGTTATGTGATCCAGTCTACATTATTTGTGCTGTGCGGGATTTGTGTTCCAGCAAGGTTCAAAGATAACTAGTTTTAGATGTTTGGATGCAAAGAAATGTAAATAGAAATAGATAGTATTATGAATACTGTACAGTTTAACCTAATTTTAGTAGCTGTTTGGTATCAAACACTGATACTTTAACAGTTTAATTTTATAATGTATCACTTAAAAATACAATTGATAACAATATATTTTAGCACCAAATGCCCCTTTGTGTCAACATTCTCCTTAACTATGGCCATTATTATTAGCCTAAACATTTGAGACAAGTAATAACATATACAGGTTTACCAACAGATGTGCAATTAGATAGTAATGCACATATTCTTATGGTGAAATTTTCTTTCTGAATGTTGACAGGTGTAGAGAATATTCATGCCGATCATGCAGCTAGTCATTTAGGAAAAGCTCATGGTATTGTTAATGTGATACGATCTGTTATGTATGATGCTCAAAGGAAGATAGTGGCTTTGCCTCAAGATATGTTGTTGCAACACAATGTGTCCTATGAAACGATACTGCGATACAACTGCACAGCAGATTTAAAGGATGCAATATTTGATGTTGCAACACGAGCCAAACAACATCTTGATAAGGTAATTTCAGAACAGCTCTGATGTTTCTGTCTGGATTATAACAATTTGAAAACTAGTATTTGATGATAACTAAAAGCCATATCTGTTAATTGCATAATTGCCTTGAATCTGGGCCACTTTGGCCTCTTATACAAGGAACCTGACCTTTTTTGATAATTCTTTTGTGTAACCATATCAGTTGTACACACAAGTTAACATTACAGTCCTGAGCAGTTTAATTGTTTCAAGATCAAGGAAAGATATGTGCCGTTTAAACTTCCAGCAATTAAAACTGTAATTGCTCTTATTTACCTGCACATTAGGTTATGTTCGTCCTGCACTATACTAGCTCAAAAGTGGGGTTGTCTTAAAGTCATTGACTAAACTCACACACACAGCCAGGCAAACTACTGCCCCCCCCCCAACCTTCCAGCCTCACAAAAGAATGATATCATTCCTCAATCTCTTATTTAGTTTATTGATTGTGCATGTTAATAGCATATGTACTAGTAAAGGTACAAATGAAATGACAAAAGTTTGTATACCGTGTATTTAATGTGCCCTAATTTTGTGCTTGTTTTAATTTTGTACCCCTAAATGAACTGTGATTGGGGTGAGTGCTACATTTGCCCCATCCTTGTTTCCTTTGCTCACACAGGCAACTTGGTCATTCTCTGTGTCTTTGAAAAGGGGGTTGCTTTAGATTTTAGGTCATCCTTCTGTCTGGTACATACACTACCAGCTAGAAGGTCATGGGTTTGATTCCTGATGGTGTCACTGGAATTTTTGATTGACTTAATCCTTCTGGCCGCACGATGGCCCTGGGGTGTACTCATCCCACAAGAGAAACGAGTACTAGGAATATCTCCTGGGGGGTAAAGGCAACCAGTGCATAGGGCTGACAACCTTACCACCTTCATGTGCTTATTATGTGGAAATCTTGGAGCCTGAACCTCTGGGAACCCTCAGGGCCTGTCCAGGCCTGTACAGGGTTGCTTTTGTTTTGCTTTGCTTCTTTCGGGTAAGTATGCTGTGTGCATTTTTCAACAAAAGAAATGACTCATGACAATATAACTGTTCCAACAGAATGGATAAAATCCAGTCATTTAGTACTTATGGAAGTCGTTCTGGTTCTTTTGTGGCAGGTTGTTAAGAGTGTATTTTTAGGCATTATAGGGTTATGAAATATTTGCTGTTAAAGAATTTTGTAGAGAAAGTAATATTATATTGTGTTTGATTTCTTTACTAGGCAAGGTCTTTCAGTAACATGGTACCCAAGGCAGTGTACCCACTTTTCCTGCCAGCAGTAACCATTGATTCTTACCTAGAGAAATTACGTCTAAATGGCTTCGATGTGTTTAATAGTACATTACAGAAGAGGAATAATTCTTTACCATTTGTGTTGTTCTGGAATAAAGTTCTTTCTAAATACTGATACAGTATGTGTATGTTAGGTTGTAAATAAAGAGGTGTTTTCTTATGTCTACCTAATATAATAATGGACATTTATACCAATAAAATGTTTATGTTACATGAAAACAGAATATTTGTTGTATCATGAAGGAGAAATTCTCTTATGTCTTTGCTGTTCCTACAGAAAGTGTCCTCTTTTAGCAGGTGAGCACATCTGAGATTGTGATTGGCCAGACAATAAAATGGAAATCAAATTAATTAATTAATTAATTAATTACAGAATGTGTTCAACAATCTTAGTTGAAGAACACAAAAAGGTATCATTCCAAAAAAAATTTTAATGAAATTAAACATTTTACAGAAACAACCTACATGAAAATCAGAAACAAACAACATGGAGGCAGGTAAGTTGAAAAATTTTAAAACAATTTGCAAACATAAAATTAAAATACAGGTTTACATTTGGCAATTGTCCTTACTAACGTACAATGTGTTTGTAGTTCCTTTATCAGACATTAGAAAAAGGTGTTATTGAGTGGTGTCCCATGATATGGGAGTGTTACTATGCATGGTTTAGAGCACCGATTTGGATAGTAGAAAAAATAATTAGAGACGTTTTGTTACCATTATTCACTGTGGAAGTTTTAAGTCTTAGGTTATATGTTAAAGTATTCAGTAATCATATTGAGGGAGATTCATGACAATTATTTATCATTTCCACATGGGTTTATTTGTTCAATCAACTGTATGAGGTTTGGACATATGTCGTAGAGATTTACGGTGATCCTTAAGGCTGACTTGAGTGACTTCTGCAGATCCACGACAGCACAGGCACACTTTTAACTTCTTTCATAATGGAAGTAGAATAATGGGAGCATTGACATGCGTAAGCACGGCACCCTTCTGATGGGAGCAAGGAATCCTTCACTCGCTCAAAGTCTGGCATATTGGTCCTCAGGAACAAATAATCTGTGTTTGGTAACCATTGGAAGTTATCAAACATATAAACGGTGAAGTCACACGAGATACAGTGAAGGTTACTGCAGGTCCTGAAATTACAGGAAACATCTGTGCTAATACAACTCAAGGCAGTAGAACATCGGGTTGAGGTGAGATCTTAGAATTAAATAACAGTACCAAAGTAGCTCAGATGAATGGTCTCAAGATCTTTACATGGATAATTGTACATTGGGTAAGACCAGTCGGTCTTAACAGTCTTTATCACTGAATACTTTGTGATATGTTTTTGACAGAATTAAATCATAATTGATGCCTGGTTATGTAGTATTTCATAAAATTTCTCCTGTATCCTTGGAACATGGTTGTTATTACTCTCTGATTTACATCAGCATAATTCCAGCATCATTCAACAAGAAGAAGAATCTTTCACCAGCAAATTTGATTTAAATTTAAGGAAGAAACTACTAAAATGCTATATTTGGAGCAGAGCTTTGTATAGTGTTGGAATGTGGACGTTTTGTAAAGTAGATCAGAAATAACTGGAAAGTTTTGAAATGTGGTGCTTGAAAAGATCAGTTGGCCTGACAATGTGAGAAATGAAGAACTATTACAAAGAGTCAAGGAGGAGTGGAATATCCTACAAGCAATAAAACGATGGAAGGCTATCTGGATTGGTCGCATCTTGGGTAGGAACTGCCTTCTAGAACATGTTATTCAAGAAAAGATAGAAGGGATGGGAAGAAGATGTAATCAGCTACTGAATGACCTTAAGGAAATGAGAGGATATTGGAAATAGAGAGAAGAATCACTAGATCGCACTCTGTGCAGACCTTGCTTTGGAAGAGGCTATGGATCTATTGTAAGACAGACTACATAATGATTGCATGAATTCCAGTTATTCAGTAGTTTCAAAATGTGTTCCAACTTCTGTGTCTGAATGTAGTCTACTTCACTATGAAGTCATCAAATTGTGCTAAGTGTGGTCCAAAATGTATATGTTGCTATTGACACACAATTAGTAGATAACTTATAAACTTAGCTGGCATTTTTAAATCATTAATTAGATTCAATCGGCACATGCCTAATAATTTCTTCTGTGTTGCAATCAAATATATTGTCTATTTTGATATAGGTATGATGGTTCACCCACTTTGGAAAGTTATGTTATACTTAATCATAAAGCACTTTTCAGTTAGACTCAGAATGCTTATCTTCCTGTCACTGCAAGGCCCATACAGACATTTAGCAATTTTATGACATATCTTACGAATTTTTGGAAATATATGTACTGAGTTTTTTCCATACATACATTACTAGCATCAGTTATGTTGATAAATGTGAAAGTAAATGTTATGATCTCTGTGTGTGAATGTACATACATGTGTGTGTGTGTGTATGTGTATATATATATATATATATATATATATACACACACACACACACACACATGTATTGAAAAATGTAGTACAGCATATGTGTATGCATCACATATTTTTTTTGGATGTTAACAATTTTCGTACTTATTCAGCCATTACAACTGGCTTTGACCCCAGGGCAGGGCAGTCCATATGAGATTTGTGGTGGACAAAGTGGCACTGGGACAGGTTATTCTCCAAATAATTTGGTCTTCCCCTGTAATTACTCTTCCACCATTGCCTGTAATCATATTTTGTATGTCTGATGTTGAGGGTTTATAACTTTTGCAAATTACAGCATTGTTATATAAAACGCCAAAAAATTTCAAGGAGGAAAGAATAATGTTAACTCTCCCTGAGGAGAAATTGTGAACATTTTTGACTTCACGTATATCACATGTACTGCACTATACAGATAGCCATTTTCATCACTCATTGTGGATACTTGTGTCAGCAGGGGCATTTCTTTAGTATAACTGCCCTGTGTGCTGACGGAATACAAACCCCAGATGCGTGTCCGACGACACTGTACACACCCAACACGGTAACGGTCATCTGCAAGACGAAACTTGATGAGTGGATAAACACTGAATCATATTAGTTGCACCTTGCATCCATTGCTGTAATTTCGGATGTTAGTCGCAGTTCTCACCCATTACTCAAACAGATGTGACCCCCAAATTCCACACTATCTGCACATTTGAAAGGTCCGACTTCATTTCATACTTGCATATGTATGTTTTTATTTTAAGAATCGAAAACAAGAAATATTGCAGGCAGCGAAGTACCTGGCTCCATCATCACGGTATACCAAAAGGACCTGTTTTGATCATGTAGGAATGTTTGTACTTTATCTTCCAGCGTTCCTGAACCAGGGTGGCTGTAGGTAATGGCATTTCGAATTGCTGTAGTTGGATGCATTTATAGGAGATGATGTGCCAACTATTCTTGCAACCTTCAGTCATTTGCCCTAGTGCTGTGTAATTGCTGCAGATAGTGAAGTTACTCTTTTCTCTCAGACAGTGTAGCAAGCAGTGTGTCTTTGCCCCTTCACTTCTCTTTGTGTTGCTTCTGTTTGGTGTCCAGTTCTCACAGCCGTCCGGTAATGATGTTGTCATTACTTCATAAAGTTTAAGTCATGTACCCTCACTGGGATTGTTGATGGGCATTTATGTTATCATCTCACATATTTGTTGAAATGTGAATAATTTCCTTGTAACTTTGTCATGTATGATACATAAACAGCCCATCTAATTAGAATATTTAATTTGTTATGCAATCAGGTTGTTTGTCATGGTTTTTTGTATCTCATGGGATATGTTTGAAAGACATAACGTAGGTTTATTACTAGATGTTTATAAATTACATTTTAATGTTGCATTATAGAACAGTGAGTGCACCAAGTATAGTTAGCATGTCTGTACACAAATTGGTTGTCTGCAAAATCTGTACATTTTGCTGGCACTGTATATGTTTGTTCACTATGATTCTTCCCACACACAAAGACTGCCTAAACAGCTTAAATTACTAGAATTTATAGTGGACATAGAGTGTGTTCTGTGTGAGATAGGAATTGTGTTTGTGTGTGTATGTGTGTACTATATACACCCTATATACATACAGAGTGTTCTTCATAAGGTATGCAAAACTTCAGTGTGTTACCATGTGAGTCATTGTGAGTAAAAATGCTGTGTCAACATATAACTCTTTATCAACTGTTATGTTGCTACAAGCATTCTAATGTTTCAAGATTCTGTGCGTTATCACTTGTTTCATTTCTATTCAACCACCTTCTTGCTTACTTCAACACCTGGCAAATGCTACTCCCTCGTAAACCTCTTTGACATGTGCAGAACTGTGTGTGTGCACAACAGTGGAAGTCATTGGGTACATGACTGGTGTAACATAACTGACAATACACCTTCTTTGATATTGTCTGATCAAAACTGACTTTTTTCTTCTCTCTTGTAGTTTAACCCTCTAAACTTGCTAAACTCGACAGTAACATAACTAAAAATATATGTCTTTATTTTGTGATATTGTCTGACATGTTGCTTTTGATTTTGTATGTACAGAATGGTAAGACTTAATTGCTGCCTATGTCATTTGCAAGAGCACCTGTTTTGACTGGAGCTGGTAGACAGTCCCGAGTGTAAGAAATGCAAGCAGGCCTCTGAAATGGCCTCACATGTTCTTTCTGATTGTGAGGCTTTGGCCACATTAAGGTTTAGGCACCTGTGCCATCATTTTATGCAACCAGGTGACTTTGATATCATACTTGTCAGCAGGATACTGCACTTTGTTCGAGGTGTGGGGGCACTAGATGCACAAAATAAGGGCTGCACAAAAGATTGATCACTGACGAAATACATGGGTCACTCAGTGCCCATGCTTCTGTATGTTGTTCTAATTGCTGCCTTTGTTTGTCATTCTGGTAGGACCCATGTTGTACAGGAGGTTAAGACTTGATTGATGCCTTTCGTGTTTGGTGTTATAAGACACGTAACTGTGCTTTAATTTATACGGTATAATAAAACGTGCACTGTAAAAGCTTTACTTACAGCCACATCCATACATTGAAATGCTCATAAAACTCTTAGTAATTAACCAACTTAGTGCACAAATTCTTATTTTATAATAAGTTTATTATATGCCTCTACATGTTTCGAGCACTATGTGCTCATCATCAGGAGGTCAAAATTGTATTATACAGCATCTGGTATCGTCACACCTGTAGGTGACCGTCCCGTGCACAGGTTGAGAGAGGACTCCTCTCTAAGATTACTAAGATTATACTGAGATGCACAGTCAGCAAAACATCAAAGCCCATAAAACTGTAACAGTTGTATTGATATGTCCCCATGTGTAGTATAAAGTCAGTTCCTACTTAGCTATGCCATTCTTCTATGGCTGCGCCACTATAAATATTAGAGACAGTGTTTGCAGAGGTAATCTCCACCTGTGTGATTGTTTTCTAACTGTATTTAATAGTGCTATTATCTATAGTGATGAATATATCCATGATGAGAGTTTGTACAACTTCAATTTGGTGCTGTGGGTAACCCATTGAAGACATAGCAGCCCTTACTTTTAAGACTCTTGTCAAGTGTCATGTGCTTTAAGATGTGTCTACGCCAGCATTAATATACGCGCTATATTCATGGTTGGTTTTGATTGTTTATTGTAACTGTGACTACAGCCGGTGCTGAGCCACCTTTAGAAAACTGTTCCTACCTAATAAAACCAAGAGTGTGGTAACTCAGTTGGTATAGTGATTAGACTATGGGTTATATGGTCCGGGGTTCAATTCCAGCAGGGACAAGAGATTTCTGTTGTCTCCAAAATGCCCACACTGGCTATATGGCCCTTGTAGCCAGCTGCTATTCAATGGGTACTGGGGACTGTTCCCAGGGGTAAAGTAGCTGGGGCAAGGGGCTGACCACTCACCTTCATCTAGCGTGAGGTTAAGAGTGAATGGAGCTGTACTTCCACTACCTCTATATGCCTTCATGGCGAGCACAGGAACAGCTTCACCTTTTGCCATTTCTTAAGTCCATTCCCTGAGGTTTGGCCATTAATGTTTTTAATAATTTGGTCCTGTATCTTTGGAAATGTAGTTAACATGTGCAGTATCTGTTCTGGTATGTTTAAATGTTTCTATGTATTATTAGATTCATATGTTTGGGTGCGGTGAACATCATTGAATATTGTAATTGTACTGACACCAATATTCTGTTTGTAGTGTTTTCAATGTATATTTTTGCAATTGCATATCTGTTATTATATTTCATCAGGGCCAGTATTAATTAAGAAATGTCAAACAAGTTGGTGGCACCATGCTGTGTGATGATTGAGATGGTGCTTTTGTCTGATGCACCTGTAAATTTCAGCCAGGCTGTGTGACATCGCATCCATTCAGACTGATCGTCTTTAAATGAGCTTAAACTTGTATTTTATTGCCCGATATTGATGCTGTACTATCATCCATAGTCAGAGATTTGTAGTTCTCTTATGTCCTGTTTAAAGTAGCAAGACAGATTTTAAAATCTTCTCTTTCAAGTCCTCTCGTTCCATATTTTATGCGTAGACCTATTATGGAGGTGTTCATGTAGCCATCCACACATTGACAGTGTAATCTGGTTTTACTATCCTCACTCGGGAGATGAATATTAAAGTATCGTTTACATATTATAGGTGAGGCTGTTTTTGTAATTATTGAAATATGTCTGCAGTAATTTTGAAGTATTCCATTCAGTGCATTTTCATATATTAGACATCTCTTCAATTATATCAACAAAATTCACATGGTATAGATATGAAATAATTAAAAAATGTGCATTTAGCTGGTGTAATTGAAGAGATGTCTAATGTATGTAGTAATTTAGAGAACTCTGTAACTTTCAGTTGTATTTCCCCATTTCATGTGTTCTTATAGCCTCTTGTAATCCTTATTCATTAATAAATTATTCTACCACTGATACAGTTGTAGCAGTGTATTTTGTTCTTGATTTTGAATATATTAAGATCATTGTGTAGGAAATTCAATGCCCTATATATTGTAATATTGAATAATTTCAGATCTTTCCCCTTTCCACTCTTTGTCTAGTCTCTTTATTCATGTCCACATCAGATTTCAGTATGCTAAGTTCCTCTTTTACTTGTCTCTCTGTTTGACATAGCCACCTTATATTCCAAGCTACAGCATTTAATTGTGCTGATCTATCAAGATGTTGGCCCTAATTTTAAACGCTGCCCATTATCATATCTGTCCAACATTTCCTGTGTATATGATGAACAATTTTTTTTATTTTTCCTGGGAGGAAGGTTACCAACCTGCTGCAAACCTCCAACCTTCATGACCAGCAATTGTGGTTTCAATTGTTTGTCCAGCAGAAGAGCTTCCTTTGCTGTGGTTAATGAAAAGTCTCTGTCCAATCCCTACAGTCCTGTATATAGGCCCATTACCAGGTAAAATATGTGGCCCAAAAGTTTGAATTGAGTGCATGTGCATGCTCTTGGGGTGTAAAACAAAGATTTGTGTTGCCGTGAATTGTTCACAGGATGGACCAATATTAGTTTTACAGTTCCAATGGCCTTTACTGTTTAATGTTGCTGTCTGGTTGTCTTAAATGGTCTGAATGCAATGTTATGTCTCTGTGTGTTTCATGTCAGCACCACGTTCCATACATCAGCGCAAACTCCATCTCTGAGTTATTTCATCGCTCTTGGCGAAAGAGGAGCATAAGATCTGTTGGTGTTGTGCTGCATCATGCAGCAGGACCTGTTTGGTCAATCCATTTATTAGAGAAGAAGATTCTTTTCTTATTATATTGGGCTGCAACCTGTTGAAACATTGAAGAATGGAACTGAATGACATGTATGGCTAGATGTGAAGTCAGTTGCTTGTTATTGTGCTCTATTCAGATGTAAATTTATCAAGGTAGAGCTAATTTTAGTGCAATGTACAGTTGACCCAACCTTGGTGCCCCTGCAGTTGTACAGCCACTGCTGTTGGCACTGCCTCCTATGTAGACAGGAAAGCATCGTATTCCACCACTAGCAGTTGGAGAGCTGTCAGTCGTTAAGCACTCTGAGAGCATTGGCTTGCAGTCTGAATGATCTTCTACATCCTGTAGAATGTCGTCATAGTCCGAGGAGTCACATCTACAAAATGAAAATCCAACGCATGCTGGGGTGATTGTGGAACTTTGTTCGCAGTCGTGTTGTTTTCAGCAATTGTTTGGGATAGTACGCCCTATGAACTTTCAGCTGCACTCACTGTGACATTATTTATACTCTGCATTTTGATTGAATTAAATTCTTCATTCATGACACCAACAAATGCACTTTCATACTCGAATATTCAGATCGAATCTTACATCACGATGGTGACAAGCCATCCTCAGGGAGCACCATACCAAGATTTAAAACTTACTAAAATACAATAGATTATACAAGTAATTCATATTATATTACAGTAATATAATATGAATTGTGTGTGTAATCTATTGTATGTGAATATATATTAAATTCATGTTATGTAGCAGTAATACAATATGAATTATTTGTGTAATTATTACATTTTAGTAGGTTTTAAATCTTGGTATTGTGTTCCAATAGGACGGCTTGACACCTAAATATATAGAAGCGATATAAGATTTTATTTGTATATATGAGTATAAAAGTGCATTTGTTGGTGTTGTGAATGCAGAATTAAATTTTCAGTTCAGTTTTTGCTCTTCACAGAGTTGGTTTATTTATTTATTTACTTATTTATTTATTTATGATTGATTGATATTTCAGCAGCGTACACTATATAATGTAGAATGGTAGGGAGTCTAGTGAATAACGAATTGTAAGGGATGGGGAAGGAAGTGGCCATAACCTAATTTGAGGAACTATGAGTATATTGTCTTTTATTTGGCTGAATTGAGGAAAACCACAAAAACAGTTAGAATGGCTGATCTCGTGGGACAGTACTTGAATGTTACATTCCCTGCACATGAAACAGAAGTGCTATTTTCTCCGGTGTAACATTCCATCAAGATTATGTCAGCGACGTTTCGGCGTCTTACCTGCTTCGTATGGTGTGTACGAGTATTTTAGGTACACAACATGTCTGTGGCTGAATAACACAATGGGGATGTTTGGTCTCAAAAAAAGGGCTGCTGAACTTCCTTGAAATTGCTTGGCGGTCAGTAACCCCAAATGCTCTGGCCCTGTGACAAAAATCATTGGTGCCCCCTAATTCTTAAAACAGTATTGTTAGAGAATGTGTTGGACGATCACGACTTGAACATGCAGGAGCAGACATTGTCATTTTAAAAAGAGCAAAGAAGAAATATATCAAAAAATAAATTGTTATAAATTCTCACCCCACGCGCCCCCTCGCAAGGGGTCGCTGGCTTTGTGTTGCCGGTTCAGCCTTGAATCTAACGAAGTTGAAATCCTATACGGCATAGAACACGAAAGTTTGGTGGGGAAACTTATGTGACGTACAGTATAGCCCAGGCCAGTGCTGCATAATTTTTACTTGAAAAAAAATTTAATATTGATAGCTTTAAAAAACACACTGGGACATAGCTTTTTTATACAGCATGATCGGTAAAGTGTGTGCTGATTTTAATGGTATTCATATCCGTGAATAAATATAAAAAAATTAATACGTAGGTAATACCAATAAATGCACAATTATTAACTATACACTTTCACATACAATTCACTGATATTCCGACATGTTTCGATCTTTTTCAGATCATCCTTAAGGAGTCTTACATGAAACAAGCAAACGTAAAACACAGATGAATTATTAAACAGATTAAAATTTTAGTCCTTAAAAATTATATATTATATTATAAAATTCGCAGTAGATGTACAGAATTGGTCCATAAAATGTGAATATCATAGCGCAACAGAAAGACAGATGTTCTAAAAAGAAACATGAGAACGATAAAAGTAAATATAAATACGTATATTCGGATAGGTATTACATGTAGGTTAGACGATACCTGTATGTACAATAAGTGTATGTTTTGGTAGCTAGCACGATATTGAAGCAGAGTTATAAGACAGATTTAAAATGAGTTTGTTGAGGCGTGTTGCGTGATAGGCTATATCTATAATGCTCCACATGCCAGTCTTCACATGTGGGAAAAACCGGCAGTAATCTCGATCCAAGATATCGTGAACATATTCGATATAGAGAACGCAACATCCCACAGTCTGCATATGCTGTACTCATCATCCAAAATATCCGTGAATATGGACCACTCCAGGATATTGTGACTGTTCTACAACATATAAAAAGTTTTGATGTTTTGCTGCCTACGATATAAAAAAGGTTTATACATGAATACATTGGAACTGTTCTATATTCTGTCGTTTAACTATCAGAACAAGCTGATACCCGAACTACACCCTGAAGACCGCAACCCTCTCTTTGACTTTCATTACGACCTCCATTTGCAACACGTCCCTAAACGACGCGCTGCTAATTTACTTCGAACCACCTGTCTTACCTCCTCGGCTTCAGTACAGTGCTAGCTACCAAAACAGATACTTGCTGCTCCCTTGATACCGTATGTACAAACATCTCTTAGCTACATGTAATAGTTTTCGAATATTTGTAATTACATTTACATTTTCATATTACTTGTCATAACACTTCTAATTCTATAACTCTGTGATATTCACATTATGTGGACCAATTCTGTACATCTACTGCGAACTTAATGATATCCGCCAATTTTAAGGACTTAAATGTAATCTATTTGATAATTCATCTGTGTTTTATGTATACTTGTTTGATGTAAGACTCCCTGAGGATGATCTGAAGAAGACCTAAACATGTCGGAGTGTCAGTGAATTGTACGTAAAATTGTGTATTTTAGTACTTGTGCATATGCTGATAGTAAATAATAGAGTGTTTTAATTGTATCTGCTCTAATGAATGTCGAGGTTAATGAGAAGCAGCTGGCCGGAATATCATGTTGGGATGGATACGACATATTCCGAAAACGTAAATCTTACAAAACCCGTTTCTACTGTACGGTATGTAATGTTGTGGTCTACTCAAGGTGAATACCTGAAAGATGACTTTGACGAGAAGGTACTGGCTGCCTGAAGTTTTCTTGACCTGTCTTCGTTACTTTTGTTTATGAACTTATTTTCTACTTCCTCTAAGAGTTCATCTATATCCTCTTCCATAGTTCGTATATGCAGAACGATAGCATGCGAAACAAAGAATGTTGAGGGCTCAGGTACAAAGACTTCTCTCGTACGTTTCACGCGATATGCACCACCACCTCATGTACATCATAAACTGTACTGTTACACTCGCATATCATTGCTGCCAACGGACACAGAATTTTACTTGAAGCTTCACAGCAACGTGTAAAAATATTAGGCTGATTTTATATATAACCACTAAGAAGTTCTTTCATATGAGTCCTTGTCATTTAGGTATACGATACAGTCTGCTGCACCTCATGATGCACTTCTGGAGAGAAATTGTTGCGACGGTAAGCGATGTTGACGACGAGATTTCGCCCCCTGTATTTCTGTAGGTTTATTAATCAATAGTTGTCTTCCGTCACCTTGAACTCATGCGGAAGCGAGCCAAAGTGAATGCGTCATGCAAATGTAAGTACGTGCCACTTCGGCTGAAGAAAGTAAGGGTTTATACCACTGAACGACCGGGGTTCGATTAATGTGAGAGAAAAGAGGCGTGCGTTTTGCATCCACGTTCAGACCAGGTCTGGGGTCCATCCAGTGTTCTGTCTAATGAGTATCGGAGACTCTTCCATTGGGAATTGAACGGTAGGTTCGCGAAATTGCTCATCCAGTACCAGATTCTATAAAGCGGGGAGTTGAAACCCATGCTTTATTTATATCAGCATGGTAGCCACACAAGATTAATTGCACAATAAATAATAAAATAATTAACATAGCCCGTCAACGTAAGCTTTACTCTAGCGATTATAAATAGGTGCTGCGTGTTTCGGCTACAAAGTAGCCATAATCAGGCCGTATACGTCAGAAGTAAAGAAGGCAATTATATAACCTAATTGTTCAATTTGATACAATAATGTATGTATTTAAATGTCTTTTCTATTTTTAATCATATATACCTTTATGTGTAAGGCCGATTACAAATATATATAACTTTATATGTAAGGGCGATAACAACCGTATATACCTTTATATGTAAGGCCAATAGCAATTATATTTACCTCTATATGTAAGGCCGATAATCAAACATACCTTCATATGTTAAGGCTGAGATCATTTGTGACTCTCTGTAAACTACACGTATTTAATTTCCTTGTATACTTCTGATATGTACAGCCTGAAGATGTCTACTGTGTAGCCGAAAATTGTAGCTGCCTTTTATAACTGCTACAGTAAAGTTGTGCATTGACGGGCTATATTACTTCTGTAATTGTGCGTTCTAAGCACAACGGGGATACCATACCTTAAAATTATGAACAGTAAATGACAGATTCGAATATTGAAAACGACATGGCATAAACTGATAGCCTACACGTCTTTAAATTGTTTCTTTTTCACCGTACACTTGTGTGTGTCTGTATACTGTGTTGGCCTTTAGCGCAGAATTTATTAAACTTGTCTCTCGAAACATAGTCATTCAGACTGGTACTTGTACTCAGGTCAAGTGGACACTTGCAGCAGGTTCTGTGAGCGCGATATTTAGTGAAAAAGCAAGATAAGGACTTTTGTACTGGGCACAGTTTTAAATGAATCACCCTGTACAAGTCGTTCAGAAAATTAAATTTACAGATTCGACAGAATATGTTCGGGCTAGCAGCCATGTCAAGTGTTTGGCTGTCCAGCAAACCGACGTTTCGGTGTTCTCGAAACGGCGGTTTCTCGCCATTCAACCACCTGATGCGGCTACTAGCTTGACAACATTTCATTACACTTAGTCGCCTTGCATGCTTCGAATTATACAAACCACAGATATCAGGCCACGGACCAAAAACTTGGCTGCCATATTTTGAAAGTGATAAGTCGCTGTACATCCTGTGAAGGCGTATGGTAGGAAAGGAGGTACGCTATAGCCCCCACGCATTCTTAACCTCGGCACTACATGTCTTCACACCCCGGCCGCTCTGACCTCGGGGAAAATCTCTTGTTTTTGCTGGGAGTCAGACAATGGAAAAAAGTCATGCCCATGACGGGAATCGAACTACGAATCAGCGCTCGCCCAGCCCTTACCTCTACACTTCGCCGTATAATTTTACCCTCGATAGACAGTAAACACTTCGTGGTGCTGTGCTTAATTGGGACAGGCCTAAGTTCATTTGCACACTTACCTTAATAACAGACATCTAACACAACGAAGTATGGAATAATGAAGGCATGAACCTAGTTCCACATATTCTTAAACTAGATACTAGATGCAGACAAGTGGTCGGCTATACAGTTTAACCTCGGGGGAATGAGTTTACGGTGCAAACTGGATGGGAAGCTGTGGACCCCACATTAGGTCTAAATAGTGTACATAAAGAAGGCGTGTTATTTCAGCATTAATAGAGCCCCGGTCCTCTGGTCGCCAAGTGACCGTACTCAGATGGACCGATATACTTCGGCGTTAACATGAGGCTCTTCCTGTGCTTAACTGAGCACCATGCCATGAAGACGCGTGGGTGAGTGGATATACAGCTCCACGCGTTATTAACCTCCACACTAAATGGACGTGAATAATCAGCTTCAGACTCCGGCCACTTTAATTTCAGATTCAGGACCCCTGGATCCTATTAGATAGGTTTCAGAGCTGATCTGGGCTTTAGGAAGAAGACCATAATCTCTTGGCCTTGTCAGGAGTACAGCTCTGCTTCCACAGATTGCTCAGAAATCGAGTGTACAACATGGTCACTACACCAACCGAGCTATCCTAACTCTCTGGCTTACTTACTTACTTACTTACTTACTTACTCCATGGAGCAGAGTTCTTCTTGAGAAGCTAACTGGTTCTGCAGCTAGTCAAGAAATTCCCCGCACTTTATGGAACCCGAAAGTTCATCACCGTATTCACAAGT
>Ga0123355_10005859_pt1 | contig 18083 bp, 11 predicted proteins | sample TergutEmb28metaG_3_FD_89872 | JGI IMG/M metagenome (GOLD analysis project Ga0123355, IMG submission 89872) | Embiratermes neotenicus P1 segment gut microbial communities from Petit-Saut dam, French Guiana - Emb289 P1 | ecosystem: Host-associated > Arthropoda: Insects > Digestive system > Gut ... | reverse complement strand
TCACAGATGTGAAAAGTGTGTTGAAGTAAAGGGAGATTATATTGAAAAACAGCAAAGTTGTTTCATTTCTGTCACCTTTCAAAGTTGGTCAGGCCGGAAACTTATGGACCCTACCACGTACTTCTTACTGTATATAAGTCTCACAGCAGAACCTTACACTCAATATGGCAATCAGAACGGGTCAAAATACTGACTCTGTTCACATTCCAAATAAAAATTCAACTTGCCAAGTATTTCTTCACAAGACACTGCATACCCAAGTGAATTGCTTTGCACTAGCAAAGATAGCACAACATACATGACAAACAGCATCCCTTGTTTCTGTGTTCTTCAGACTATGAACTGCACACCACTGCCATTGCACAAACCTATTTTCAGCAATCCCAAAAGTATAAGAGACTATTTTACTTTTATCTGTAAAAAATACCCAATTTTCAATAAAACTAAACATACTCTAAATTAAATTACATTTATTATATTAGGCCAACACCACTGTTTATTGTGACATGTGCTATGCTTATGACACACTGAGGTTCAATTATCTAGTATCAATAACTAGGCCTACTGCATAGTATTCAGTGACCTGGCCTGTAGTGATTTCTGAATGTAAATACAGGTTACACAAAGTGGATGTGCTATAAAAAAGGGACAAAACAGCCATTAATATTAATGTATAAATTCAGAAAGCTTTTCCTCACAAGTCAACTTACGATGGATGAGCCTTTGAGCCCTGGTGATTACATCAATGATGATGTGGTGGAGGGAGGATGAAACAACACTTAAGGACAAAAGGTACAGAACACTCTGATCAAAAATCATTAGGTGAAGAGACTACTTGAAGACCAAGGTATTGGGATCATATCAAAATTATCTTGCAGAAACAGGGTGAGTGTAAATGTAGTGGGCAATGTATCAAATACAAAATCCATGGAAAGTGTTGAGAAAAACACCACATAAAAAAGGCCTAGTTTGTAAAGCATGACAGTTAAAGAGCTAACCTGCAGCATCAGGTACATCTTGCATGCAACTCACAGATTGGTGTGCACAGTTCACAGACAGTGGAAATCAAGTTGTTTTGGCACCTGATACAGATACATGAAGTGTACTAAGTTATACAGGGTAAGTCTCTTGCTACAGACCCCAAACTGTTGTCTATGTATACAGTCGAACAGCGCGGGCTTCTTGTTTGTAAATACTGGCAAACAGGTTCATTTAAAGCATGCCAGATGGCATTTCGAACGGAATTTGGTGAAAGACATGCACCAGTGAATTGTTGCATCCAGAAATTGGTTAAAAAGTTAGAGACAAGGGGAAGCCCTGCCGACTTCTTTCTTTGGGGCCTACTGAAGGGCAAAGTGTACAAAAATACACCCCGCACAATCGAACAACTCAAAGACGCTATACACCAAGAGATTCAAGCTGTCAATGTCGACACTTTGGGAAAAGTATTCCAGAATTTGGAGAAATGCATTCAAGTGTGCTTGGATGTGTAAGGAGACCAGTTTCAGCATCGATTATGAGCAGGTCCTGTTTTGCATCGTTCCCGGTATGTGTATATACATTTTTAAGTCATTATCTCAATAGCATAATTTTTTATAGACAATAGTTTGGGGCCTCTAGCGAGAGACTCACCCTGTATTTTATACTTCAGTCAATGTGATGTCATGTGGTTTGATAGAGAGATACTAAGTTTTCAGAGGCATCTGTTACTTCCATTCGCAGGGTCGGTGATTGTGCTAGCAGGTTCCTCCCTAATTCGTAGTTCCTGTCTTTACACTACATGGTGTCACATTCCACATGACTATACTTAAGCTCACTGCCATAAGAACATGAGATATGATAAAACTGCCTTTCACTACACCCCCCACATAAATCCTTTAATTATTTTCCTTGTACACTAAATATTGCTAAACCATATGTACGAACTCCATACAGCAGCATCCTTCACGAGATAAGCAGTTCCTCAGCTAATCGAGGAATTACCCACCTCTTTTGGGACCCAAAGGTTCACTACTGTGTTCACAATGGCTTGTCACATGTCCCTATCCTCAGCCAGATCAATCCAGTCTATACCTCTGATCCCTTTTAATATCAATTTCCATCTATGTATAGGTCTTTTAAGTGGTGTCTTTATTTCAGGTTTCCCCTCCAAAACCCTGTATGCATTTTTATTCTCCTCCACATGCCCTGTACCTCTCAGTCTCCTTGATTTGACCACCCAAATAATATCTGATTGGGAATACCTATAACCAAACTTTTCAGTATGCAATTTTCTTTCCTAGTTTCCCATTATTTCCGCTAAGGCTCAAATATCTTCCTCAGCACCTCCAGCCTACAATGTGACAGACGAAATCTCACCCCAGTAACAAATGCTACGCAAAATTAGTTCCGCGTATTGACTCAGACAAAGGAATGACTAAAGATTCCAGATAGAATCATAGCGCACACACCCTGAATTTACAATGATCTCTTAATTTCTTCATGCATGCAAATTTGATTTGTTAGTATCATTCCCAAATAACTGAATTGTATCGCATTTTCCAAATGATTTATTAGTTATCTTTACACTATGATTTTGTTCCACATTCTGTGCAAGAGACAAGAATATACGCTTAAGTTTTCTCTGTATTTACTTCTAGACCAATCTTCTTACTACCAGGCAATAAAGTTTCTGTGTTTTTCTTAAAAATATGTATGTTTTCATCAAATAAATTAATATCATCAGAAAAGACCAAAGCCACTCTGTCCCATTCAAATGAAATCATCAAACATGCAGCGAAGATCTCAACCATGTAAAATAAACTGATTTTATTCAACCCCAAAATTCTGAAAATAAAGCATGACAGGGAACAAAAAATATATGTAATGTGGCAGACTGTCCTGCATGCTTATGAATGACTAACAAGTATGCTGTGACATACCTGTACTCATGTTGGAGTCCTGACTATGAACTGGCTGGCCTGAACTGACAGTAGCCTGTGGTGCCATTTGAATTTGAGACCCAGCTGACATCTGGAACGGACAAAAATTAATCAACACCTCACTAAAAATCTGTACTTAAATATCCAAACAGTAATACTGGATACTGTTATAGGCTATCTATAGGGGTCAACAAATGGTGACTTAGTTCACTTGACAGAAAAAAATTCCACCTGCCAGATATTTTTTCACAAGACAGTATGTGCCTACCCACACCACTAACTGCTCCACACCAGCCTACTTACTGTCACATAACATACAGGATGCATAAAATACTGTCCTGTACATAATGCGTAGGCAATATTTCATTTACTTTTTGACATTTCTGGGGGGGATCCCCCAAAAGAGAGAGAGAGAGAGAGAGAATGGGAGTTCATATGAATACATAAATCCAGAGCTTCCACTCATTGGCCTTAATTTTTCACTTGTCAAAGACATGCCAATGAGTGAATCTGTTCAGCCCTATACAAAGACTTAACAATGGTAACGTAACAGTCAACCAAAAGACACAACACTCTGGCACTTGGTTCAAGTCCACATGCTCACTGCCTATTTTCTTAAGGCACATTTTATAACTTAACATCCCATCACTTTCAAGTCTTCCTCGCCGACTCTTACTATGCTTTCCAAGTGGTTGCCTTCCAAAAAAGTTAATTCCCATGCTTACATCCTAAATAGGCATCTCTATTGGTAGCCGTGTGTAATTAAACTAACAGTTACATGAATGTGGATTACTAGTTAATACTGTGGATGAATACTAGGTCATTCCTGAACCCAAACAAAAGGAGCTATGTGTGTCTGTCCAATAGGAAGCAATAGTGCTGTGACCTTGATTTGGTGCTAGCATCAGTAGCATGTCAATCACATCACAGAGGCTATGCTATGTCTTTATCTACAGGAACAAAGGCATGAAGCTTCACTTAGTGCCCAAGGTATTCTTTCTGGGCACAATCATCTACTGAACACACACAATGCTGACAAAATTAAAAAAAAAATATTAATTACCAATACACAAGGCCATCCTTCATGTTATGAATTTACAAGGAATTTAATTCTCTCATATCTGTATTTATTTCTTTTAATATTAACACCCCTCAAACCTGAAATTAAGCCAGTTCCTACCTAGTACCCTAAAGATGCAACCACAGGAAAAAACAACCCTGGTCTCTTATAAAGTCACACCAAAACCACAACACAATTGTCCAATCCATGGCACAATTTAATGAGAAGGCCAGGTTAAATCCTTTGCTCCGAGTCCAGTGAAGTATAAAATCTAAGACAAAGTTCCAAATAAAGACCTAACTTATAAAAAGGTGCTGGCCCACTGAATACTTCTGAGGCCGTGTTAAATGAGTTCAGAGCGTGAGTGAAATAAACGGCAGGAAAAAAACAGACATTCTCAAACCAGAACTGGCCACAAGTTCCTACAATATATCCCAAGAAATAAGAGGTTTAGAAGGCAATCAAATGGTTAATGAAGCAATACAACCTGAGAATCCATCATAACATTTTCGTATGCATTACTACAGAAATGGAATTTCACAGTGCTGCTTAAATGATGAACAAATCTAACAACCTCCACAAAGTTAGAGGATGTTCAAGTAAGGTTCTGTATGTCATATACATTAAGCGGTAAGCCACTAAAATATTAAATGTATCTCATTTATTCCACCTCCCAACACAATTGCTCAGCACAGTAATGTATCTGTGCCAAGATGGCACAAGTCTGAAATCCCATCATGGTAGAAACTGGGTTCAGGCATTCACAACAATTCACATAGAGCCATTTACACTTCCTCATTATTATGGAATTGGTGTGTTCAAATTGTGACTTGCTTCTGTAACAAGAAAAAAGTCTTCCACTTCACACCTGTCCTTGATGTGCTCGGCAGACAGGTGTAATGATCACCACAAACGTCCATTTTCTGCACCACTTTCTTATATGCTGCATTCTCATGAGGCCATCACTAAATGTCTTTATCAACTGGCAGTGAATTTCAATGGTGGATACACAGAATCACACTGTTAATATCTTTGTGGTACCAAGTTTCCAATGTATTGCCACTGCATACTGACTTATCCCCTGAACAGCAACTAACAAACTCTTGCACCATCTGTTGCATGTACCCCTACCAAAAGAACTACTTCCTACAGAAAAATAAAATGTTTTCAACACAAATGTTGCAGTGTACAATGGATTACTTATTGAACATGCCACACATCACAAGTCCAACACTTTGTACGCTATTCTTTACAAATAATGCTTCTAAGTTAAATTAAATTTAAACTCTTTAAATGGTCACATCAAACATGATTCAATGATTTGCAGGAGTTTTATATTACAATGCTATGTACACACTGTAATTTCACTAACTGTATTTTTATGACTTCACTTTAAACAAAGACTGTCAGCATCAGTTTCTGTATTCTCTGTCTCACAGTGTGATGTATTATGCTTTGTCTCACATCAGAATGACAAAGCATTTTCCATCACCTGATAAGAAGTTTCCATGGCAGAACTCTGCAGGCCAGCCATTTTCAAAGACCTACTTCACCATCTCGCTAATATGTACACCTGGTTACCTACAGTGTTTCCCTTAAAGTCTTCCAAAAAAAACTGTGTACAAGATCTTAGCTTCTCATTGCAAGTTCCTCCAAAACAATGGTACATATCCACCATAACACAAGGTGACCTATCCCAGAGCAATATAATCTCAAAGCTGTGCATGCACTTACAATTTCTCTGTATGTTTCATGTTCAAAAGATACTAATGCCTCGATATGTGTGACCACTGATGAGCGCCGACACATAAATGACACGCCTCCTGACTAGAATACACCAAATTCCTGGTTATGCAGCACTCCAGGGGTAATGCAAAATGAGCACAAAGCTGACTGTTCACCTATAATTATTGCTGAGATTAAAACTGTACTGAGTTTTGCATCCACAACCCCAATACACTTTCACAGTGTGAAGTTCAAACATAGAAGTATTGGTACATGTCACCAATCTTCATAATCAAACAAAATTCTTCCTTCACTTTAAATGTCTTCCAAAATTACCTTTTTCCTTTTGCAATATGTGGTTGGATGCATCTCATACTCAATAATAAACTGTGCCTTCCCATGACATAAGCCATTTTTACTTAAGAAAATGACACCTGAGTCAATGCAAAGCATAAACAGGTCACCAAATGGAGGAGCATGAGATAGGCAGGACATGTGCCATGTATGTAGAAGACAAATGCATACAAAGTTCTGGTACGAAAACCTGAAGTAAAGGGCCCATTCGGAAGACCTGAATGTAGATGCACCTTAGAAACAGGATGAGGTGGTGTGGCTTGGAAACCAGTTCATATCTTGTGTGGGACAATGCTCACCAATATTTTTTGTGATTTTCCTTAGTCATGCCAGGATGACACCTCAAACTAGGTCACGACAGCTTCCTTCCACATCTTTTCCAATTCAATGTTCACCATCATCCTACCATTCAGTGGTAGTCTGAGTCTGATAGGATTATTAAACAAACCATTAACAATCATGTTTCTGAAATGACACCCCCTCTGCAAAGAAATGAAAGGAAGGCAGAATAACTACATATTTAAACTATGAACTGGAATTGGTTAAAAAAATTACGAAGTAAAATAAAATGTGCCAGTATATTTTTTTCTGTCTAAGTCCATAAAAGGCTGTAAGATTCGAAATCCAAGACAAGCAATTAGTACCAAGGCCTTCTGGGATGTAAAGCCATGTAGCCTAAGAGACAGTTATTAAGTTCTATCAGAACCTCCTGCATCCATCTACATGGTACAAAAGTGAAACATCAATAGCCAGATACCTGACTACACAGCACCACATCCCATAAGACGTTTTCTAAAATCATGCTTCATATTTTTCAGGGATTCAAGAAGTACTGCATACATGCCATGAAGCTAGGAACCAACAAATGCTCATCTGTCTAACAGTGTCTTCCAGAACACTATGTAACAGAAGAAATAAAAAATGATTTTTATTCTCCCTTCAATGACAGCTCAAATGTTTTGCCTGGAACTGGCCACAAAGGATCAGTGTACCTTAAACACTGCATCTTCATGTGCACCAGAACACAGAAGTAGGTAGATTCAGTGTCAGAACTGAGATAACCATATTGTGCTTTAGTATGTCTCTAAAAAAAACTTTTTTATTAATACTTCTAGGTAATGTGGTTGCAATTCAACCTGACTTGCTTCTCAATCAGGATTTGCTATGTAAACTACAAGGCACAAATTCAAAATATTATCTGGAAAGAGTTTCATAAGTTTTTACTGGTAATAAAAATATATTCTGTTGAAAAGTACCACACATGGGCTGGGAATCTGCAGTGCTGAATTGACTATGTATCAGATAAAACACTGGCTAGGGGGAGGGGGTTTCAAATCATGACAAAAGAAAAATTTTTTTCCTTCTGTTGCCATACCAAGAGTGGCTGTGAGAGCCACTCAGACTCTGAGCGTACAAGTAAAGCAGCTTTTTTCCCCATAAAGCGGTGGATTCAAGCAGCAAGTATAAAAATTATGACTTGCCTCCACCTAGCACCATGGTTAGGAACACAAGCTCTACCTGAAACTATTCAATACACACTTTCTGGCATAGTCTGTTTAAATGCACCCCTTTCCCATCCTGTCAGAGAGAAAGAGGCTTCCAACAATGTTATTTTCCCATACATGTCCACTGTCAGGGGTGTTCTTTGAACAAACCAACAAATCCATGGCATATAATAATTGCATGCTGAGTATTACAGCTTTTACACTTCCTTCACCAGCTCTTGTAGCAGACTGTGTTCAGGAAAACCAGATGGCAGGAGACTTGCAGTTTCCCAACGTGGAGAGTTCATTTAAATTTTTGAACAAAAGAAACCTGCTGGTAGGTGTGAGATTGGGAATTAAAACAATGTGTGTGTTAAGGAGTAACATGTGGAACTGAGACAAACAGCATAGTGGTGGTTAGGGTACTACTGCAACAATTCTGGCAGTTCATGCCAGTGAAGGCCCCCCTTTGCAACACTACAACCAATCATCCAACTCACTAAAATTCACTACAAGCATCATGAAAAACATGTGAACAACCCTCAGAAGAATGTTTCATATCCTACAGTGTTCTTCTGATAAACACAGACACACACATACCATGTGATACCAGCTTATACCTCTCTCAGGAAACTAATCTGACCCTGACATCTAGGTCAAGGCTACAGAATATTCCTTATGAACAGTATCTCAAAAATGACCTCTCTCACTTCCAAGGATGATATTAGGCAAAATCTTCCAATAAATCCAAGACAATTGTTTCCACAGAGATTTTTGACAAACTGCTACACTCAGATATTTATGCAGAAGGTAAACTAAAACATGGTAATCCAAACAAATTAATGGACCAGTTACTACTAAATGACAATGTAGAAACCAGTAATTGCATGATATTAGTATTGATGAGAATATATGAAAAGACTAGAATAATATGGGCAAGAAACCTACAGCAAATGTGGTCATAAAGAGTTGTGTGCATTACAAAACCAACAGGGAATAATTTAAAACCTGGGTTGAGGAAGAGTGAGGTCAGGATATGAGTTTTCAGTCATACGGAAAGTATTTTCTTTGTGGTGCAACAGCCCCACTCAGGTCTCAGTCACCTCATTCTTGAGGTATTCAGATCACACAAAGTTACCACACCACACTTGGAAGGACTCCCTGGATGGGAGAAAGGCCTGTGGCAGAGACCTCTACCTGACAACACACAACATTCATACAGGAAAGACATCCATGCCCCTGGTGGAATTCAAACCCACAATCCCAACAAGACCAGATCAGACTATGTGACCACTGGGATCAACCATGAGGCCAGTTGTTTTTACAAAATGTACAGGTGTTACAATACTAATGGAGTTTCTTAAACAACTATGATGCATAAAATGGTAAATCTGCAACTCTGCAGTATCCATCTTCTATCTGCACACCCAATCATATTCAAAGACAATTTCAAGACAAGATTCACAAAGTTTATCTCCTCACCCTTGACATATCTCAAACATTTGGAACTTTATACACACACACACAATGTGCTATATAATGATTTTTGGTGGTGAGGTTTCATACCTGGTCTGACTTAGTGAACACTGATGCCCGCTGATAAGACTATATGGCAGATGTGATAATATAATGAATAATGTATTAGAAAGGACATGGAACAAAACAGTTGAGGACTAATGTGAGCTTCATGGGAACAAGGATGAAGGAACTCAGAAAACCATAATATCAGTCCAGATAGTCAGTCTCCTCGGTTATGACACTGCAAAACATGGTAGGTGAGAGGCAACGTTTCAGAGGAACATACTGCCTCAATCTTCGCCAAAGATGAAGAGAGAAGACCACAATAAGGAGGAGAAAGTGTGTTTCTGACTTGAGGAAAACCACACATAAGCACTGTCAAAACAGCCAACCTGGCCAAGACAAAACTGCGTATTTCTGAAACACAGTTTGACACCATTACTGCTACAACCAGGTTGATAAAATTTATTTACAATAGAAACATGTGGTAAGAGTGGTGCAAATTCATATGTCAAGAGCACAGTTCATGCATCGAAGTATGAAGAATCTTTTCAGATCTGACAGTCAACTTTCCAAAAAGCGCGATACACCCACATTTGCACCCCAAAAATGCAAAACGATATACAGTACTGATCTCAACATACATGACCTGAGGTCAAGAAATATAATCTTTAACACCAAAATAACTTGGAAAGTAAGTAACACCAAAATCACTCGTCTGGAATGTGATGCCATGTAAATGTGAGTTATTTAACAAAGCTGTCAACTGCAATTATTACAGGGCATTGGTGATAAATGAATTAACAAATGTTGAGCACTGAGGGAAAGACACTGACAGGGGAAAACTGAAGTGCTCTGACAGAACCCTGTCCAAGTACCACTTTGTACAACCCAAATCTCAGACAGATTGGGAGGTCAGCAACCACCTGTGCAACCTGTGATGCCTGCATCCTCAGGGCAGAAGTAAGCTACTTGGCATACCTTAGCTTATCTGCTGCACTAGAATGGCACGGCATCTCACAAGACCGTATCTTAATATACCCTGCCCTGATAACCAAACTACGAATCTGTAACACTAAAATGCTGCAGATGCCATGAAAGCATACATGAAAAGCAATGGTATAGCTCCATTCATTCCTAAACTTGGCACTGGAAGGAGATGAGTTACGCTGCATTAACTGCACATTAGTTCCATGGGGTAATATACAAATCAGACACTCCACTATATTTCTACACTTTTCACCAATAAGTAATTAATCAAACCATCTTATTTATCATACAGTAATAAAATCGAGCACTGTCACATTACTTTCCAACCCATCTGTAGTCCCCATCAAAACATTAGTAATCTACATAATTTTCACGGCCAAAATGCAGGGCTGTCATGTCAGAAACAAAAACAAGTTGCATGACTACACCCAACTGCTATAACCAATGGTTGCTCTAGATAGACTATCCAGGAAGGAACTGATCACTGTAATCAGGAATCCATTTTACAGAGGCACCTAACATTGGTACAATGGCTAGACAGCACTCCGAAGTTGCATTCTAGAGGTCACTACTTGGTCCAGTAAATGATTATCCTGACTCAAGATTCTTCTAGTCTTCTCATACCTGAAGATACATACCAACCTATGCTTCATTATGCACCATGCACAATGGGAAGTGGAGGTACAGCTCCATGCATTCTTAAACCTCCATACTATATGGGGACAAGTAATCAGCTTTACATCCTGGCTGGTTCACACCTGTCAAAACAGCATGCAATACTTGATGAACAGGAGGCTAGGTGGACCCCACAGAAAGTCTGGATGCAATGAATTGAACCCTAATTTCATAGTTGTTCGGCCCATACCTAGCTGTTCTATCAAATGAGGAGCTTCTACTACTTCTTTCCACATCTTTTCCACTACCCCATTCAGAGTTAGCCTTTAAAATGACACAGGCCTGATGTACAATGCCCTATATCCCGCAAATGTGCTACATATAGTACACACATATGGTAAGATCCCTAGATATTTTTTAAATACATATTTAGACAACAGAGATAATCACTGAATTGTTAAGACAGATGCATAACATTTGTCACAAAATGCCATAACTTCATAATTTTATATTTTTTTTTGGTTCAAATACATTACAATTCCATTAACCTGGCAGAGAGGACTAGGCAGGTGCTGTAATCAGACACTCCGGATTCACGGACAGTACCTACACTAACCTAAATTCTTTCAAATTTCACAGCCAATCACTAGAGAACATGCACTCATCAGTTACTTTCATTTCATCATAAAAACACTCAGGTGTCTCAGTTATCATGTTTTTGGAATGCACTGCTGTCGACCTTTCACAGCCCTTGACCAATTGTGCTAATTTCAATTCTTTCAATATCTGTCACTTAACAATGTCCCACACACTTTCACTTGATGACAAACAACTGTAACTGGTCCTTCAGTTTTTTTTTAAATATCATAAATGGCTGATGATCTAATGCTGCAAGAAGCCATACCCTCTCTTCGATTTTTGCCACTTTCAGGTCTCCTAATTATTTCAAGTTTCTGTGGAATCATTACAGTTTCCTCTTGCCAGCAGTACCTTGTTTAATTGTATCTGGCTCTTGACGCCGATATGACAGGTCAAACAAAGAGTAGCATGTGTCACACATAACACAATGGAAATAGAATTCACAGTCACAATCTGGATTGTGCCAAATAGGCGGCATGACCCAGCAGTTGCTTGCGAGCCACCAGGGTGTGGGGCAATATCAAATTATGAAAACTCAAAGTATCCTGCTTGGACACAGAGTATGTGCTAGCAACACAATATCTGGATAGCCCAAGATAAAGCCTCAGAATTAACAGGCATGCTGATGATGGGATTACAATCCTCTAGTGCTGGATTATCAGATGAAGGTTAACAGGGATTTTGCTATTAACATTTACGTTTCTCACACAGCACATGTTACAATTTAAACATCCACCCTATCACATAAATGTTAAGCACACCAACAGTTAATCTTTTCAAAAGAGTATATCGAAGAATATCCTCTGTTTAATCAGCTACATATCTATGAAACTGTTGATCGAAACATTCCCAACACACATAAGATTTGAAATTTTTATGATAGTGATGCCTCTAAAATGTTGGAACCTAGCTGCTAAAAACTATGCAGTGTCACATCACCAAAGACCACACTCACTATCTTCTGAACACTTTATCACGGAGAAGGATGGTTCTAAAGCAGCCCAACATTTACCAGGCATAAGGGGTAAATTTCCAGATGCTTATATAAATATAGCCATTGTTAATGAGAAAACAATTGAAATGTGATGGGTAACATTTAAACCAGCACATAAAAGCATCCATGTGCCTGCGCACACATTACTTCCAAACCATTAATGTACTGTGTGAATTTCTTTACATGTGACACTTCAAACACAATACAATGACTATGATACTTCAATCTGTGCACTGATTTTATCACATAATTTACGAAACCATCGGTGAAACTCGGATTTTATACACAAGGACAACCAAAGCCTAACCTCAAGGCTAGTCTTCACTACCTTATACATTTTCTCTTACACATACTGCAAAATGACTAATGTTTTATTAGGAATATCAAACCCCAAAGTTCACTATGTATGTTGGCAACACTGCTTGGTCTTCTGTGATCACCACCATAATTTGCAGAATAAAAGCAACACAGAATCAAATGCAGATATTACGATGTTATTTGCATTTGCACATTCTGCTTTCTTTTGTCATAATATTATGCGGAACAGTTTGGTAATGAAGAACTGTGAACAGTTAGGTGTTAGAAGGATAATTAGTGCTGCAATGATGTGCACACACTATAATACATTGGTGCAAAGCATAAGATATTAAACTGCACTAGTGTAGGTACGTGGTCCCATGAACTTGTGAACAGGTTGTTACATCCAACATAATATAATGCCCAATCGATTAAAACAATAATTTGTTATTTAGCAATTACCTGTTGAGCCATTAGATTCAAAGTGCATGATTCACTTGAGAAATCATGACAATGTAAAGTAGGTTACATTGCAAGTCAAGTACCACTGCTGCATACAAACACTGAAGATGTGTAGCCAGTAACAGGAAAATTAAAAATTCTGAGCTGATTAAAATATGGCAGTTCATAATCACAGAACACATTCCATAACTACATACAATTTTGAACAAATGTAACCTGGCCTGAAGGGCAGTCTACAAAAAAAACGTTCTCTACACTTTATGAATTAAGTTTCTGTGCTACAAGCTTCTTTGCATTCTTCAAATATAAAGGCAAAATGTTTACACAATTACAAATTGCAGAGTTGCCACATATAAACTCCTAAAACCTTTCAAAATGTTTTCAAAATACAATCCATATTCATCCAAAAGATGGCAAAAACCTCAACGAAAGCAATGACTGTCATTAATTACACAGAACTGTTTCCAGTGACATTCAGTTTCACAGATCTCTAACCATGGATAATAACAGGCTTAAATACCTCTATTATTTAATGGATGCGAACTCGTTAGTTAAATCAAGTGTGATTTTGTACAACGTTACAAAACGTAAATATGGATGCGGGTTGACAATGGCCGGCTCTATTCTTCCTTTTCCCTGAACTGTGTAATGGAACGTACTTTTAACCCGTTACAGTAGTGCTGACCATGACAGCTGATACAATATCAAATCTGAACCGCGACAGGAGTTACGTACTTTTAAACCAAACGTTAACTTGTACCTGGACATGAAGTATAACACATTCCAAACGTGAACTAGTTTGCTCGGCTTAATACACCTGTCACGGAAAACAATTAACATCAGCAGACGTCGTATTACTTTTAGTGGTTTAAAGCTGTATAATTAAAGAAGAAGAGGCAATGAAGACACACCTAGCCGTTTTGTTCGACAAATGCAACATAATGTGAGAATAAGAACGATCACATGGAATCTGTTAATTACGTCACATTCGTGACAAGTCAAGTTGGATTTACGTCTAATCGGTCAGGGAATCACGACAAAATGGAGGAGGAGAGATCAATTGGGGGGAAGGGTGAGATACACATAGTACAACTAGCTCTCCACCAGACCCTTGATTCTACACTACCAATCTGGCTGCTTCCACGCACCCAAATATCACTGCACCCTTCTTACCGCAAACCACAACATATTTCGGAACAACTAAACGAAACGAAAGATGGCCAAGCGAAACACGGAAGTGAGTGTCGAACACACAGAGCACACACCTACGAAAATACCAGACGATAACATAAGGCTGCACTGTTGCCCCAATGTGACGGCCAGAAGTGACATACTGGCGGCGGCCATGTTACAAGCGGCAGTACTTTAAAATTATCAAGGTGCATGTTGTCGGCGGGGTCGGGGCACCACAGTAACACATTGATGATGATGACGAGTCGTATGAAAAGAAGCCAAGATGTCGTCGATCCATGCCACCACCACACTCACTCACTCACTCACTCGCTCGCTCGCTCACTTTGGGGCTCACGGTAAATACGTAATGTTAGAAGACAGGCTTGCTCCTTCCGCCCCCCCTCTCTCGGCGGTTCCCTAAACCACCGGCCGTGCCGAGACAGAGAAGGAAAACATTCCTACACTGAGGAGTGAGAACTGTAAAATCAATGTGGCGGCCCAGCGGTACGGCCCGGCCCCCTCTCGCGCAATTTACACATTATAATACGCTCCGACTAGGTCAACAGGCTACCCGTCTCACCATGAATTAAAATATCGCACCAAACACACAGACGAGGTTACCTTCTGCAACTGCCAACAGGAGAGCAGCAAAGTACGAACCATCCCGTCCATTAGAACGGAAATGATTTAAATCTTGGTTCCATGAAGTCATCACGATTCTGCCGCCCTCTCATAACAGATCTACTCTAGCCGGTCTCCATTGTGACGTATTACAAAAATAAATATAACTTATATCATTAGCTCATCGCCATATTGCACATATTGAGAATTCGCCACAGCGACACGAAGGCCGGTGTTGGGTTGACACAGCAACACGACCAGCATTGTACAGCACTGTTATACCAAAACGATCTTCTTCTTCTGTGTAATCTCTATGCAGGTTTCCACACATGCAAGAGCGCTGATGCCACGTTCCTCCTTGCACCGTGCCTCAACCCGCAATGCCATTCACTCCGTCCTCAGCAACTCCCGTATCTGGCAACACTGCCCCCTCCTTCACTACCAGCTGGCTGGGAAGGCGACGTTGCTACGTCGTCGCTGCACAAATTCGCACCCAACAAAATCATCAACACACATAATACCGCCCTTCGGTCACTAGAACAATTACTATGACGACGAAGATAAATTTCCGGAATTCTCGTACGCTGTGTCTTCCTGTAATAGGCCCTAATAGCACAAAGGTACCTGAATGATTATAGTCGCACACACGAAAATGTAAACCGATTATTGCCAGTGACGTGCAGTTTTACAAACTATTCCTGACAGAGTAACAAAATCACGTATGAGAGGAATTGTGTAGAAAATGCATCCCTACAAAATATTCGCTGGAAATCCTCAACGGAACAGGGGGCAGAGAGAACATAAATACGGAACTGTAACTGTTCTTCGAATTTGAACATGTTAATACATCTCGCCCCGCCTCCATTAAATGTGTACTTTCTTGTAATATGGCAACAGCGGGGCTCACATATCAGTGTTCAAGGTGATGATATAACATTTCTGAATAGTTTAAGTCCGCAATCATGTGGGGAAGAAAGGTACTGAAGCAAGAACAACCCCCAAACCCTCAGCGACCGGTCCTTTCATGCCTCCTTACCTGCAGGCTTTGTCAAATGGATGATGCATACACCAATTCATATGAACACCACAACACTCCTGACAAAGGGAAAGGAAGAAAAAGGGCCAAGTTCCCATGTAAATAACGTCCACTTTCCTACGAATCCAAGCCACTGCAGCCAATTAAACAAAAACGGTACGGAAACACGTACAATAATGTACGATGAATTCCGTCACAACGAATTTGGTTCTGGTGTTCCTTCATACATTACCTTCATAAGCGTGGGGCACTCGATCAAATGCCTTTCTCAATCAACAAGCATCAAAGCATACGTCTTAGAGAACCTCAAAACACTGGAACACACTACGCACTGTTTTACGAAGTCTAACTAAATTCTTCTCCATCTACTAACTACGACGTCCCCTCTCAGATAATTATAGGAAACACAGTACGAAACACGGACATATGAACAGGAAAAATGATATTCAAACAAGGTGTATATAATTTTCCGTTAAACACAAGCTTCTCTTCGTTTCAGCGTTAACAGTTTTGAAAGCAAAACTGGACAGAATGGTCAGATGTGTGGTTATTACTGCCAATAAAATACACGGCATTACCGCCACCAATGCATTTTAACGATTTAGACATATATACGATACGGGGCTACCACGACCTTGGCGATGGAAGCTGTTACGTTCCTCCGGCACATCGGTGCGCCACCACCACATGACGTGGTATCATAACCCACAAGGCCAACACGTGAATTTACAAAATGCTTTTTCTTCATTCCCCAAAAGAAATGAGGGCCAAACAAACCCCCTGAGCGACATGCAGTTACGAACCCGTAACAGAAGGTGATTAGCATACAGTTCAATACTGCCAATGGCCAAATTTGTAACTGCAGCAATATTCATTGTAAGTTATGGGTACCAGAGAAATTCCCTGAAATGCAGCGCTTTACTTTATTCCAGGTTCTGTTTGCTGAGAGATTTGGCTGCGTAAGATAACACTGAAACAAGCAGGCAGTAAGTCGCATAAAAATTAAACCGGAAAAAATACCATTTCACTTTGGTTAGCATAATACAACGGAATTTCATTACTTATTCAAGATGTGAATACTGACGTGATCCTGCCAGAGAATGACATGGCTATGGAACAGATTCCCTAGGTACTCTGCTGTTTATGTTTCGTTTAACGTAAACTAACATAAACAGTCGTACTGTATAAATAAAACATAACGACAATACAGTCCTGTGTTACAGAATAGACGCCAGCATTAGAAAAGACGCCATTGCTCTGAAGCGGGAATATTATCACATTACACTATGTAGTTCTATATTAAATATTGTATAACGTAGCCCAGTGCGATTTAATAAACATCAGGTTTGTCACTAATGATGAAGCACCTGTCAAGTATTTATTTACTTAGTAGATGCTTACACTAAATGTGCTGGATTTCAGCTTTGCAGTCGCGAAGTCCCGTGTTAAAATAGTGAACAGTAGAGCTGGTAGCATCGGATGTCGCGGTTTTACTCAGTCATTTCTTGCGACTACTACAGCAGTACCTAAAATCAACCCACCACTTCCAGCTACGTCTTTGCCAATTCGTCATAACATCTCTGGGCCAAATACAACATACGAAGCCGATACAGCGCTATTTAATATATGAACAAACAACTCATTTATGGAAAAATGTCAGCACTGTAAACTAACAAATAACCTTGGATCGCTCTCAGTAAAAACAGTAGACAGACTTTACACAACAGTTAACATACGCGATTAATACCGGGACCGGGATATAAATCGTACTACAAAACAAAAGCAATCAAAGCGCGTGATGCAAGGAGAAGCCACGTTAACAATTTGACCAATGACACGCTAGCAGACTTTCAGTAGAATCGTGTTACATTTGAGAGCCTGGTAACATCATTTGCTTCACTCGTGTTTCTTCGGCAATTGTGACGTCATATCACATTAAGTCGCCACACACCAATCTTCCGTTCCACTAATCTTGGTCGTAACCAGTCCCACTGGGCGAACCTAAGAAAGATACGTGACGTTCAATAATGCCGTATTTTACAGTACCACACTAACTTACTGTTCATTTGCGTATACAGTCAAACCTCGGTTCACGAACTTAATTCGTTCCTGAAGGTCGTTCGTAAACCGAAATGTTCGTAAACCGAAACTATTTTCCCCATAGGAATTAATGTAAAATGGATTAATCCGTTCC
>Ga0123355_10005858_pt1 | contig 18083 bp, 20 predicted proteins | sample TergutEmb28metaG_3_FD_89872 | JGI IMG/M metagenome (GOLD analysis project Ga0123355, IMG submission 89872) | Embiratermes neotenicus P1 segment gut microbial communities from Petit-Saut dam, French Guiana - Emb289 P1 | ecosystem: Host-associated > Arthropoda: Insects > Digestive system > Gut ... | reverse complement strand
GCTGAAGGAGCGCAAGCACCGCATCGAGGACGCTGTCCGCAACGCCAAGGCTGCGGTCGAGGAGGGCATCGTCCCCGGTGGCGGTGTGGCCCTGCTGCAGGCGGGCAAGGTTGCGTTCGAGAAGCTCGAGCTGCCGGGCGACGAGGCGACGGGCGCGCAGATCGTGCGCCGGGCGCTGGAGGAGCCGCTGAAGCAGATCGCCGTCAACGCCGGCCTTGAGGGCGGCGTGGTGGTCGAGAAGGTGCGCGGTCTGACCGCCGGCCACGGCCTGAACGCTGACGCCGGCGAGTACGTCGACATGTTCAAGGCGGGGATCATCGACCCGGCGAAGGTGACACGGTCTGCGCTGCAGAACGCCGCGTCGATCGCCGGCCTGTTCCTTACCACTGAGGCAGTGATCGCGGAGAAGCCGGAGAAGGAGAAGGCTCCGGCGGCTCCGGGTGGCGGTGACATGGACTTCTGATCGGGCCGGCCCGCTCGGGCCGCTGTGATCGAGTCCCATCACGAGGGCAGTCCCCCGGCGCAAAGCGCCGGGGGACTGCGCGTTTCCGGGCTGCTGCCACCACGGGTATTTCGTGGCCCGGGGTCCGTATTGATCGGGCGCGCCGGCTCCACAAGGGAGCCGTGACGAGGGATCATCACCCCATGAGCCCCCCCACCGAGCAGCTCATCCGGGATTACCTGAACCGGCTGTCGGTTGCTGCCCGTGATCGGCTCGGTTCGGAGGACCGGCGAGCGCTGGTCGATCGCACCCGCAAGCTCATCGAGCGGCGGGCTGACTTCGCCGGCCGCCCGACGACGCTGGAGGTCGGCAAGGTCCTCGCCAGGCTCGGTGACCCCGCCGTGCTGGTGGAACAGGAGTGGCGCAGGCTCGCGGCCGTCCGACGTGACCTGCCGGCCGGAACGCCGCAGCCGGCCGAGTCGTGGGAGCCGGCGGAGCCGGCCGAGGCCGGCACTGGCCGCGGTGGTTTCCTCGCCCGGGTGATGCGCCGTGAGCCCGGACGGATGTGGCGCACCAGCTCGGGCTGGCCCACCGCAGTCGCTACCGAGAACGGTGCATCCCACGACAGCGACGCGGCACCAGGCGCTGAGCCGCCGAAGCCGCAGTGGCCGTCCGTCGTCGCCCGGGACGGCGGCACCGCGCCCTATCCGAGGTCTGACCTGCCGGTCCGCAACGGCACAATGGCCGGCGCGGAGATGGCCGCTGCGGATGCGGGCCAGGCGGAGCCCGGAGACGGTACTGCGGCAGCAGCGAATGGCACCGGCGACGCCACCAGCACCGCGGGACCGGGCGCCGAGAGCGCCGATCAGTTCGAGGCGGCCCGGTTCGAGATAGTCAGCAGGGCAGTCAGGCAGCTTGGGAGGCTGGCGTCCGCCGCGTGGCAGCAGCCGCTGGAAGCAACCGCGATCATCCTGCTCGGGGTGGGCGGCGTGATCTTCCCGCCGGTGTTCCTGCTCGGCGCGGTGGTCGCGCTCGGCTCGAGGTTGTGGCACTACCGGGACAAGTGGGCCGGACTGGTGCTGCCCCCGCTGCTGACGATCATCGGGGTTGCCGCTGCCGTCGCTATCGGGGGCAGAGGCCAGGGCCTGCACGACGCCTGGGTCTCCCTCAACGTCGTCAGCAGGATCGCAGCGCTGCTGGGCGCCGGGTACCTGGCCTGGCGGATGGGGCCGGGCCGCCGGCCGCCGCCAGAGCCGCCGTGGCACAAGCCCCATCGCGCCACCTGATCCTGCCGAGGACCGGCCGGCTGTACCGCCCGGCCCGCGCCAGACAGCGGAACAAGTCATGAACGGATAGCCTTACTCGGGCAGCTACCAGCGCCTGCTCGTTCCCATTCCTCCTGGTGTAAGGTCTCGCTCGTGCCTACTGGCAAGGTCAAGTGGTATGACGCCGACAAGGGATTCGGCTTCCTCACCCGCGATGACGGGGGCGAGGTATTTGTGCATTCGACGGCGCTCGAGTCGTCCGGCACGCCGCTCAAACCTGGCCAGCGGGTGGAGTTCGGCATCGCGGAGGGCCGCCGCGGGACCCAGGCACTTCAGGTTCGCGTCCTTGAGCCCCCGCCGACGGTCGCCAAGGTGGCCCGCAAGAGCCCGGACGAGATGGTCCTGATCGTCGAGGATCTGATCAAGCTCCTGGACGGGGTGTCCACCACCTACCGCCGGTCGAAGCACCCCGACAGCCGCGACGCGAAGAAGATCGCTGCCGTGTTGCGCGCGGTCGCCACCGACCTCGAGAGCTGACCGAGTACAGCTAGCGGCCGCCTGCACCGGCCGCCCGGGGATCAGCCTTACCCGAGCGCGCGGGAGCGGCCGGGCCGCTGACCGTCGGCCGTGCTCGCGCAAGCCGTCGGCGGCGCGTCACCAGCAGCCACAGCAGCGCGAGCGCCAGGGCAGCCGCCGCGATGGTCAGGCCGGCGAAGCCACTGCCGGTCAGCGAGAACAGCAGGCCGAGCAGGCCGCCACCCACCAGCGCCAGCTGGTGCACGGTCTCGCTGAAAGCGAACGTGGATGAGCGAGTTTCCTCAGGTGTCTCGCGCTGCAGGATGGAGTCCAGGCCCACCTTGACGAGCGTCTGGCTGATCGCCGCTGCCAGCGCAATGACCAGGACCGACGGAAGCCCGAACAGGATCGCGCAGGCGATGCTGGCGAGCGTAACGATCCCGAGCACGGTAAAGATCATGGCCTGTGGCCACCGAGACCGGAGGGCTGAGCCGATGGCCGTCCCCAGCATCCCGCCAGCCGCGATCGCGACCGCCAGACCGCCAAGCGCGATGGTGTGAGACACGTGCCCGAAACGCTCGGTCTTCAAGATGAACGTGAGGAACAACAGCAGGAACCCGTAGAACGCCCGGATAGCTGCGTTGGCGCGCATCGCCTCGCCCACGACGGGACCGACCCTGGGGATGAAATGCGCGCGCCGCTCGGTGGGACTGGCCAGCGACCTGAGCGGAATCGTCGAGTTGCTGTCGGAGCCGGCCGGCGTCCGCGCACCGCGTCCGTTTGCGCCGCGCGGAGAGTCACCAGGGAACGGGGTCGTATACCGCGCGGTCGGCTGGTCTGCGCGGCCGCCGCCGTTGCTGCTCGCCTCGTCCCCAGCAGGGGCATCGACCGTGCTGGGCAGGCGCATGCCGGGAACCATGGCCAGCAGGTAGATCACCGTAGCCGCCCGGAGCACCCAGGCCGCGCCGTGTCCGTCGCCGCCCATGACCTTGTCAACGCCCAGGGCGATGGCCGCGCCGAGGCTCGTCGCGATCAGCGAGGCCATGTTGGACCGGGCATTCGCAGAGACCAGGGTGAGCCGCGGCGGCAGCAGGCGCGGCGTGACCGCCGCCCTGGTCACCACGTAGGCCTTCTGCAGCACCAGGATGCCGAAGGCGGCCGGCAGCAGCATGACCGGGTCGTTGACGGAGCCTGACATCCCCCAGCAGAGCAGGGCGCGCGCGAGCAGCGTGCCGGTCAGGATGAACTTGTTGCCCTGGCGAATGCGGTCGAGGAGGGGCCCGATCAGCGGAGCAAGAATGGCATACGGGGCGATTGTGACCAACAGTGCGAACGCGGCACGGCCCCGCGCTTCGGCGACTGATGCACTGAAGAACAAGCTGCCCGCCAGCGCGACGGTAACGAACGCGTCGCCGAAGCCGCCTGCCGCGGTCAGCTCCAGCAGATGGGAGAAGCCGGTCCGGCTAGCGCCTGAGGCACCGGAGAGCCGGTGCACGAAGCGGCCCGCGCCGCCGGTCGTGGCGGCGGCCATCCGGCCGGCGCGTTTCGATGCTGCAAGGATCGACCGGCCAGCCTGGCGTGCCCGCCCGGCTGTACCCATGTCGTCCATGCCTTAAGTATTCTTCCTGCGCGGTACTGCACAAACACGGCGCGCGCCGCCAGGAGGCCTGGATGATCCGCCCCCGGCCCGGGCACGCCCCCCGATGAGGGACAATTGCGTCGTGAGCCCAGTACGTACCCGTGCCGCCGCGCTTGACGAGGCCTGCGCCGAGGCTACTGATCTAGCCCGCAGCGCGGCCGTGGAGCTCGCCGGAGCAGATGTGGTCGGCGAGCACGCCGGCGTCTTCGCTGACGACGAGCGCGTCGCCACTCACCTGTTCAGCTGCCTGGACCGGGCGTACGGGGGCTGGCGCTGGGCCGTCACAGTGAGCCGGGCCTCTCGCGCGAGGATTGTCACGGTCAGCGAGACCGCTCTGCTGCCGGGCCCGGACTCGCTGCTGGCGCCGCCGTGGGTGCCCTGGAGTGAGCGGGTTCGGCCTGGCGACCTCGGCGTGGGCGACCTGATGCCCGCGGATGAAGACGACGAGCGTCTCGTCCCGGCCGCGGTGCTCGAGGGCGACGAGGGCCTGCTCGACTGGGGTGTGGCGACCGAGCTGAGCCCGGCTGAGGGCCAGGCTCCGGCCGAGCCGGCGGCGGATGCCGGAACTTCCGGCCTGGCCGAGGCATTGCCGGCCGGCCGGGCCAGGGTACTGTCGGCGATCGGCCGCGACCTGACCGCTGCGCGCTGGTACAGCAGTGAGCACGGGCCCGGCACCCCGCTCGCCAGGGCTGCGCCAGGCCCGTGCCTGACGTGCGGCTTCCTGACCCCTCTCGCCGGACCGCTGGGCCAGGTCTTCGGGGTCTGCGCCAATGAGTACGCCCCGGACGACGGCCGGGTCGTCTCGCTCGACCACGGATGCGGAGCGCACTCCGAGGCGTTCTCCGGCCGGCCGGGGGCCGGCGCAGTTCCGCCAGTGATCGACGAAGTCGGGTATGACCTCGTGGACATGCCGGGAGTCGCGCTAGCGGACACCGTGTTCGAGTCGCTTGATCACGAGTCCTGACCAGAGCCTGGCTGCCTGCGGGCCACTCGCCGGCGCTCCGCGGCCCGGCGCCGGGACCGCTTGAGGTACGGCACGTAGATGAAGCCGAACAGTCCCATGGCCGTGCCGAGTGCCGCTACCCACACCCACCACCGGTCCGCAGCGGGTAGCTGACCGCGCACCGCCAGCAGCACGATGAGGGCGATCGCAAATCCGGCGGTGATCACCCCGGTGATGAGCCGGTCATCGCCCTCGAGCGGCGGTGGTGCCGGGCGCAGCGGAGGGGTCACCGGGCCAGGCTATCCGGCGCTCTCCGGGTCAGCGTGCGCGAAGTACCTAGCGAGAGCGCCGGCGCATCCGCCGGCTGCCCGCCAGCATGAGCAGCCAGCCAGCGCCGGTCAGGCCGGTGCCGATGGCAGCGACCAGAATCCCGTCGAAGCCCGCCTCCGGCAGTTGCCGCGGCTGGTGCGGCTGGCCCTCCCTGACCGCCGCCACCGTGCTGCTCGCAGCCGCCCGAATCGCTGCGGCGCCATCGGCCGAGCCCTGCACCGGCGCCGCGATCGCGCCTGTTGTACCGAGAATGGCCTGGCCGCCTAACAGCACGCCGGCTGCAACCGTTACAGCCCGACGCCGCCACCGCCGAGTCACCATGCGGGTTACCCCCAGACCACGGCCGCCTGACAGACCTGCCCCGGGTCGGTCTGCTGCGCACCGCGCATACTCGCAACCGTATATCACGCACGGTTACGAGTGGTAGCTTAACGCGACGATTTCCAGTTCACGAGCCTTTTCCGGCCTCTCCCCGTTTTGCCATAGCAGCGCGCGGCCTGGGCCGCGCGCGTGATAGCTGCGCCAGGCCTGCTGCCGTGCGACGATGCTGCAGACCGAAAAGGGATCCGCGGAATACTGCGCCCTTGCGCATAGTTAGCAAGGGTAATGAGTCAGGTTAATGAAAATGACAACGCCACACCACACCAGGTCGGACGCGGGCCTGGCCACTGCGCTGCGGATCTCCGTGAGCCGGCTCGCGCGCAGGCTCCGGGCCGAGCGGTACACGGCGGGCCTGGAGCCAGGGCTGTCCGACACGCAGCTGGCCGCGCTGGCCACCCTGGAGCGGCGCGGCCAGATGACCCCCGGCGAGCTGGCCGATCACGAGAAAGTTCAGCCGCCATCCATGACCAGGGTGATCGCGGCCCTGGAGGAACGCGGCCTGGTCCGCCGGGCCCCGCACGCCACCGACCGCCGACAGGTCGTGCTGACAGCGACCGCGCGCGGCCGGGCGGTCGTCGAACAGTCCCGGCAGCTGCGGGAGGCGTGGCTGGCGCTCCAGCTGCGAACTCTGACGCAGCAGGAAGTGGCGACCCTGCGGGCGGCCGCGCCCATTCTGGAGAAGCTCAGCCAGGCCTGACCGCCGGGCGCCGCACCTTCGACTCGCTGCGGTCGGCAAACTTCCGGCTCTTCGCGGCTGGCCAGGTGGTGTCGAACACCGGCAGCTGGATGCAGCGGGTCGCACAGGACTGGCTGGTGCTGCAGCTGACCCATAACAGCGGTACCGCGCTGGGCATCACCACAGGCCTGCAGTTCCTTCCGCTGCTGCTGTTCAGCCTCTGGGGCGGAGTAATTGCTGACCGCTACCCCAAGCGGCGCATCCTGATGGTGACGCAGACGGTCATGGGCGCGCTCGCGCTCGTTCTTGGCGTCCTCTCGCTCACCGGCTCGGTCCGGATCTGGGAGGTCTACGCGCTGGCCTTCGGCCTGGGCCTGGCCACAGTGGTGGACAACCCGACGCGGCAGGCCTTCGCGGTGGAGATGGTCGGGACGGAGGGGATGGCGAATGCCATCGCGCTGAACAGCGCGGTCTTCAATCTGGCCAGAATTGCCGGGCCGGCCGTCGCCGGAGTGGTTATCGCGGTCCTGGGCGTACCGGCTGCCTTTCTGCTCAACGCCGCGTCGTACGGCGCCGTGCTGGTCGGGCTGAAGCTGATGCGCACCGCGGCACTGCACCCGGCTCGGCGAGCCAAGCGCGGACCGGGCCAGCTGCGCGAGGCGCTGTCGTATGTCCGAGCCCGGCCGACCCTCTGGATGCCGATGATCCTGGTCTTCTTCGTCTCCACCTTCGGCATGAACTTCCAGGTCACGACGGCGCTGATGTCGCGGACGGTGTTCCATACCGGGGCCGGCGCCTTCGGGCTGGCATCAGCCATGTTCGCGGTCGGGGCGCTTGGCGGCGCGCTGGTCGCGGCGCGGCGCGGCCGGCCGACGCTGCGGCTCCTCCTTGTCACGGCGCTTGCCTTCGGTGTGCTCGAGGTCATGACGGGCCTGATGCCGGACTATCCAGCGTTCCTGATCGCGCTGGTGCCGACGGGCCTGGCAATGCTCGTGTTCACGACTGCAGCCAACTCGAGCACCCAGCTCGCTACCACTGCGGACATGCGCGGCCGGGTCATGGGGCTGTACATGCTGGTGTTTCTCGGCGGCACTCCGCTCGGCGCGCCGCTTGTCGGCTGGCTTGCAGCTGCATATGGCACGCGGCTAAGCCTGATCGCCGGCGGCGCGATTTCGGCGGCGGCTGCGGTCGTCATCGCGATTCTGCTGGCCAGGCGTCGCGGAGTCCGGCTGCGCGGCTACCTGATGCCCGCGGGGCTTGCCCAGATCACGTCCTGACCGGCGTCCGCTGGCATCTGATGCAATGGCGGCATGAGGCTGTTCGTGGCCGTGGTGCCGCCGGATACGGCGCTCGCCGAGCTTGACCTGGCAGTAGCCCCGCTGCGCATCGCCGCGCCAGAGCTGCGCTGGACTGGGGCGGCCTCCTGGCACCTGACCCTGGCCTTCCTCGGCGAGGTAGGCGAGGAGGTTCTGCCGGAACTGCAAGTGAGGCTGGAGCGCGCGGCACACCGGCATCCGCCGCAACTGCTCGCCATCGCAGGCGGCGGCGCCTTTCCGTCATCCCGGCGGGCCCAGGTGCTGTGGGCGGGCATCGCGGGCGACGGCAGTGCCCTGGCCGCCCTCGCGGACTCGGTGGCAGCGGGTGCCCGCCGGGCGGGCGCGCCGCCGCCGGGGCAGCACCGCCGGTACCAGGGGCACCTTACCCTCGCCCGCTGCCGGGCCCCCGCAGACGTATCGGCGCTCAGCCGCGCACTGGCCGGGTTCAGCGGCGCCTCGTGGACGGCGACCTCAGTGCACCTGATCCAGAGCCATCTGTCGGCCGGGCCGCCGCGCTATGAGGAGCTGGCGGCGTGGCCGCTGCAGGGGCGGCCGGCTCAGAGGCGCTCGAGTACGAGTCGCTCCAGTATGTAGTCGATGCAGCCGATGAGCGCCTCGACATCGGACGGCTCGACCGCGGGGAAGGTGCCGATGCGCAGCTGGTTCCGGCCGAGCTTGCGGTAGGCGTCGGTATCGACGATCCCGTTAGCCCGCAGCGCGGCGGAGATGTCGCTCGCCTTGACCTCGTCAGCGAAGTCGATCGTCACGACTACCTGAGAGCGCTGCGCGGGGTCGGCGACGAAGGGCGTCGCGAGCGTCGACTTCTCCGCCCAGTTGTAGAGGATGCCGGACGACACCGCGGTCCGCTCAGTCGTCCAGGCCATGCCGCCCTGGCTCAGCATCCAGTCGATCTGCTCGGCCAGCATGACCAGCGTGGCCACGGCCGGCGTGTTGTAGGTCTGCTGCAGCCGGGAATTGTCGATCGCGGTCTGCAGCGACAGGAACTCAGGGATGTAACGGCCGCTGGTGGCAATCCGGCCGGCCCGGTCGACCGCGGCCGGCGACAGCAGCGCGATCCACAGGCCGCCGTCGGATCCGAAGCACTTCTGCGGCGCGAAGTAGTACGCGTCGAACTCAGCGGGATCGACGGGGATGCCGCCTGCCGCGCTGGTGGCGTCGACGAGCACGAGCGCGCCCTCATCGGCGTCGGGGATCCGCCAGATTGGCATCGACACCCCGGTCGAGGTCTCATTGTGGGTGAGAGCGTAAGCGTCGATGCCATGCTCGGCGAGCCCCAGCGGGTGCGTTCCGGGCTCTGAACTGATCACGAAGGGATCGGCAAGCCACGGCGCCATCTGGGTCACGTTCGCGAACTTCGCCGAGAACTCACCGAAGACCAGGTGCTGGGCCTTGTTGCTGATCAGCCCGAACGCTGCCGTCTCCCAGAACGAGGTCGTGCCGCCGTTACCCAGCACCACCAGGTAGTCCTCCGGCAGCCCGAACAGCGCGGCAATGCCCTCCCGGACCCGGCGCACGAGCCCGCGAACCGGCGCCTGGCGGTGCGACGTGCCGAGCAGATTCCGTCCCGCCGCGGTGAGCGCATCGAGCTGCGCGTCACGGACCTTGGTCGGGCCGCTGCCGAACCGGCCGTCGGCGGGCAGCAGCTCGGGCGGGATAACGATCGCGCTGGGCTCAGACATTCTGGTCAACCACCTCGTTGGCGCCGGGGACATCGCGGACGGAGCGCTGCTTTGGTCCTACGTAGTTAGCACTGGGCCGGACCAGCCTGCTGGTCCGCTTCTGCTCGAGGATGTGCGCCGCCCAGCCAGCAGTGCGCGCGCAGGTGAACATCGAGGTGAACATGTGGGCGGGTACCTCGGCGAAGTCGAGGATGATGGCCGCCCAGAACTCGACATTGGTCGCCAGCACGCGATCCGGGCGGCGGGCGTGCAGCTCGTCCAGGGCCGCCTTCTCCAGAGCTTCGGCGACCTCATAGCGAGGCGCGCCCAGCTCACGGGCGGTCCGGCGGAGTACCCGGGCGCGCGGGTCCTCGGCCCGGTAGACCCGGTGACCGAAGCCCATGAGCCGTTCCCCGCGGTCCAGCGCCTGCTTGACGTAAGCAGTAGCGTCGCCGGTCCGCTCCACCTCCTCGATCATTCCGAGGACCCGCGCCGGAGCGCCGCCGTGCAGGGGGCCGGACATCGCGCCCACCGCGCCGGACAGGGCCGCCGCCACGTCGGCGCCGGTGGAGGCGATGACCCGGGCGGTGAACGTCGATGCGTTCATGCCGTGCTCGGCGGCTGACACCCAGTACGCGTCGATCGCCTTAACGTGCCTGGGGTCTGGCTCGCCGCGCCACCGGATCATGAAACGCTCGGTGATCGTCCTGGCCTCGTCCACGCGCTTTTGGGGGACCATGGGCAGCCCGAGCCCGCGAGCAGCCTGGGCGACGAACGACAGGGCCATGACAGAGGCCCTGGCCAGGTCGTCGCGGGCCTGCTCGTCGCTGATGTCGAGGAGCTGGTGCATGCCCCAGGCGGGGGCCAGCATGGCCAGCGCGCTCTGGACGTCGACCCGGATGTCACCGGAGTGCACCGGGATCGGGTAGGGCTCGGCGGGCGGCAGGCCGGGAGCGAACTTGTTGTCGACCAGCAGCCCCCACACGTGGCCGTAGGAAACATGGCCGACAAGTTCCTCGATGTCGACGCCCCGGTACCGGAGCGCGCCGCCCTCTTTATCTGGCTCGGCGATCTCCGTCTCGAAAGCGACGATGCCCTCGAGCCCAGGCACAAAGTCGGACATTCGTGCTCCTCCGTCTCCTTGTCGGGGACAGGCCGACCGCTGGCGGGGAGTCGGGCCGCGTCTCGGGCGGCCGGGCCACTGTGTCGCGAGCCTGCGGCACTATTCAACCTCGCGCCGTCTGAGGCCGGATAACCCGGTCCGGTTCGTGCTCGCTGGTCACGGCCGGCCCGCCGCCGGTGGGACTGGCATGGCGGCCCGGCCAGCGGATGCGAGAGGATCGCTACCCGTGGAGCCAACTCCGTACGCCGCCGGCGGGGCCGGACAGCCGGCTGAACTCGGCCTGCCAGGCTCGCTCGACGAGGACATGCTGCCCGCGGAGCCGATGGATCTTTTCGACTGGTGGATGGCCGACGTGGTCAGGGCCGGCCTGCCGGAGCCGACGGCGATGGTGCTGGCCACGGTATCGGCCGACCAGCGGCCGCGGGCCCGGATGGTGCTGCTGAAGGATTCCGGCGCGACCGGATTTACCTTCTACACAAATAGGGCATCCCGGAAGGCTAGCGATCTAGCCGAGGTACCGCAGGCGTGCCTGGTGTTCCCCTGGTACCCGCTGCACCGGCAGGTGATAGTCGAGGGCCCGGTGACGCCGCTGTCGACGGCCGACAGCGAGCCGTATTTTCACAGCCGCCCGCATGGGTCCCAGCTGGGCGCCTGGGCGAGCCGGCAGTCGACGGTGCTGGCCTGCCGTGGCGACCTGGAGCAGCGGTACGCAGACCTCGAGCGGCGCTGGCCGGAGGGCACGCAGGTGCCGATGCCGGAGTTCTGGGGCGGCTACCGGCTGCAACCCGAGCGCATGGAGTTCTGGCAAGGCCGGCCGAGCCGCCTGCATGACAGGTTCCGGTTCACCCGGCAGGGATCGGGCTGGGACGTCTGCAGACTCGCACCCTGAGGTCGGCGGGCGGCCCTGCTGACCGGTACACCGATGGCTCGGTGCGGCATAGCATCGAGTCCGGAGGTATTGCTTGTGACGGCGCACGGCCTCATCGATACGACCGAGATGTACCTTCGCACGGTCTTCGAGCTCGAGGAAGAAGGCATTGTGCCGCTGCGCGCGCGGATCGCCGAGCGGCTCTCGCAGAGCGGGCCGACCGTCAGCGAGACGGTCGCCAGGATGGAGCGTGACGGCCTGCTGCGGGTCGAGGACGGCCGCAAGCTCGCGCTCACCGAAACCGGCCGGACACTGTCGACCAGGGTCATGCGCAAGCACCGGCTGGCGGAATGCCTGCTTGTCAGCGTCATCGGGCTGCCCTGGGAAGAAGTACACATTGAGGCGTGCCGGTGGGAGCATGTCATTTCCGATAGCGTCGAGCGCCGCCTGGTGGAGTTGCTCGGTTATCCGGTTCGGTGCCCGCACGGAAATGTCATCCCCGGGCTGGCCGAGCTCGGCGTTCCTGACGATGCGAGGAAGCGGGCCGACGCGGCAACGACCGCTGACGATATCGCGATGACCAGCTTCGCCATTGCAAGCGGCGATCAGGTTGTGGTGAGCCGTATCAGTGAGCAGGTCCAAAGTGACGCTGCGCTGATGCTTAGACTCAAGGCCATTGGGATACAACCCGGACGCGAGGTTACGCTCGCGGCCAGCGATAGCGGTGTACGGGTGACGGGTGTGGACAGGGTCGGCGCTGACGGGGTGGATTTGCCCGCAGAGATTGCTGCGCACGTCTTCGTCACGCCCGCGTGACGGTGACCCGGTGATGACGTCGCAGGGCCAGGCACCCGAGCCAAAGCTAACCGCGAGTGACGTTCTCGACCGCGTATCCACCGGCGTCGTCGTAACCGACCGGGACTGCGTTCTGCTCTACGCCAACTCCTTCGCCGTGACCCTGTTCGGCTTTCCGGACGCAGCCGAGCACCTGACGGGCCGGCCGTTGCTCTCGCTCGGCGTGGAGCAGTCGGACGCGGTGACGGTACAGCACATGGCGGACAACGTGCTGCGCGGCTGGCCATGGGAGGGCACCTTCGCGAGCCAGCGGATGGACGGCAGCCGGGTGTTCGTCCGGGCGCACGCCGCGCCGTTGCGAGGGAGCCGGGGCGAGATCACCGGGATCGTGATCATGGCGAGGGAGACGTCCCGGCGCGGCGGTCAGCGCGCCAGCGACCGGATCGGCCTGCTCGAGCGGATCGGTGAGCGCCTGGCCAGCTCGCTGGAGCTAGACGTCACCTTGCGCCAGGTCGCGGAGACGCTCGTGCCCCAGTTTGCCGACCACTGCTTCATCGACCTGCTGCACGGGGACACGCTGATACGGCGCGCGGAGCGGCACGCGCGCGGCTGGGTCGCCGAGCCCGGCACCTGGGCTCAGGTGGGCGAGCCGATCAGGTACCCCAAGGGACACTTCTGCGAGCTGGCCATGTCGAGCCGGGACACCGTCGTCGTGGCAGACATCAACGCGGGAAACTACCCGGCGCCAAGCGCGGAGAGCCTGCGGGCTGGCAAGAGCGTCGGCCTCACGTCGGTGATCGCTGCCCCGCTGATCGCGCGCGGCCAGCTGCTTGGCGTGATGAGCCTGGCGCTGTCCTGGCTGACCGAGCGCGATGACCGGCACTACGGCGCCGACGACCGTGACTTCCTGAGCGCGATCGCCGGCCGGGTTGCTGTCGCTATCGACAACTCGCTGCTGTTCGAGGAGGAGCGGCGCACCGCGCTGGCGTTCCAGACGAGCCTGCTGCCCAAGAGCCCGCCGTTCGTCGACGGGCTGGAGGTCGCGTACAAGTACGTGCCAGCCAAGCCGCTGGAAACCCACGGTCAGGGTATCCAGACTCAGGTCGGCGGCGACTGGTACGACATCATCCCGCTGTCGGCAGGCCGGGTCGGCATCGTCATCGGCGACGTCGAGGGCCGCGGCGCGCGCGCGGCTGCGGTGATGGGCCAGCTGCGGGCGGCCCTGCGGGCCTTCGCCCAGGATGACAAGTCGCCCGCTGAGATCCTGCGGCGGCTGGACGACTGGGTCCGCTCCCTCGATCTTCCCGGTCCTGACGGACGTGGCGACGCGGCAGCCGATCCGCCCACGGTGAGCTGCACGTACCTGGTGTACGACGCCTGGTCCCGTACGCTGTCGTTCTCCAACGCCGGGCATGTCCCGCCGCTGATCATGCGCGGCCATGAGGTGAGCCAGCTCGAGATCAGGGACCGCGGCGTGCTTCTGGGGGTGCGCGGCAAGGGCGTGGCCGGCCTGCCTACCTACCGCGAGGAAATGCGTTACCTTGCGCCGGGCTCGACCCTGGTCTTCTATACGGACGGGCTCGTGGACCGGCGCCAGCGCGCCGACGGAAGCGGAATCTACACCGATTCCGAGGTGCAGCACCTGCTGCAGCGGGCGGTCCGGATCGCAGCGGACGGCACTGTCGATCAGATTGCCGAAGCGGCAGAGCACGCGGTGCCCGGCGAGATCGACGACGACATGGCAGTGGTCGTCGTCCGGACGTCCGAGGCCGATCTGGCGTCCTGGGAGGCCCAGTTCCCGGCCGAGCCCGTCCGCGTATCGGAAGCCCGGCGGCTCGCCCACCAGACGTTCCTGAGCTGGGGCATGGACCTGGACCAGACCGACCTCGCCTGCCTGCTCGTCTCCGAGGTCGTCACCAACGTCGTGCTGCACGCTGCCGCGGCGCCCGCGCCGCGGCACGAGTTCGTACTGGAGGGCGCGGGTCCTGGCCCGCTCGGCATTCTCGGCGACTGGGAGCTGTCGCCGTATGACGACGGGCTCGGCGTGGCGCCCGGCAAGGACTTCACGCTCCGGCTGCGGCGCGGTCAGGAAGCCATCTGGGTGGAAGTCTTCGACTCTGACTTGCGCTTGCCCCGGATCAGGAGCGCGGGCGAAAGCGACGAGGGAGGCCGTGGCCTTTACCTCGTCGACCAGCTCGCGACCCGGTGGGGATCGCGACCGACCAAGGACGGCAAGGCAGTGTGGTTCGAGATGCCGATCAAGGGCGGACCAGGCGATCTGCTGGTGTAGCGGCGGTCAGTGCCTCTGAGCCGCCCACGCCACGAGCACTGCGATGACCACACCCACGACGACCGCGATCCACGTCCGGCCGGTGACCAGCAGGCCCATCCGGCGCCGGGTTCTCGCGACGACATAGGCAACGATGAGCGCGATCACCACCAGCAGGACGATGCCCGAGCTTGTCATTGACGCCGCCGCCTTTCGACTCTCGCGGACAGCATAGGGCGCGGCAGGACTAGTTACTCACTACCAAGTCGACGAGCTGATCCGTCGGTAGCCCCCATCCAGCCAGCACCTCGTGCAGTTGTTCTTTTTCGCCGGTGGTTACCGGAGCTCGTGTCTCTCGCAGCGCCGCAACCAGCAGGTCGAGCAGTTCATCCCACTCGCCGCCAGCTGCCAGGGAGCGGAGCGGCCTGAGATCAGCCTCCGGCAACCGGTCGGCGAAGATCTCGGGCAGCTCAGCCGTCTGCCCAGCTAGTTCTGCCTCGTTCATGCTGCCCCTGCTTTCGGATTCTGCCGGACCCCCGCACCGCCCGGGTGCGGCCACGCCGTCCAAATCTGGCCGTCAGTCAGGACGACCGCGGATACGCGGACGCCGTCCCGGTCGCCGGTGACGAGCCAGCGGTCGGTGCGCTCTCGCAGGACGGAATCGGGGTTCCTGCTGACATCGACAACGGTCTGCCGGATCTTCTCGTCCGACCAAGTCTCCGGGAACTCGGTCTTGCCCGGCTTGTTCGTGCCGTACCGGTGACCGCCGCCTGGCTTGCCCTCTCCATCGCCTTCGAGTACGTGCCGGTCCCGGTCAGCTGACAACTGGATGTCGCCGTCGGCGGGCCTGTCCGAGTAGTCGCGGGCGGACGGTGCATCCCAGCCCGAGCCAGCTCGGCGGGTCGCGTCACGGCTCTCCTCGCGGTAGTGGTCCGACGACGGGTGCGCGTCGGCTAGCCGGTCAAGGCGCTGCCGCAAGTGATCACGAGCATGCTCGGGTGGCCGCCCGGTCGTTTCGTCCGGCGCGTCCGGGCGTCTGATCCGCTCCTGCACGCGCAGGAGGCTACGGGCATCGCAGTTTCGGTCGGCTTACCTGGGCGTTACCCCTGACGCCGCTGCGCCCTGGAGGCGTGCTCCTGCGGTCACGCGCCGCTGGCGGCGAGCGAGAGCACAACGGCGGGATCGGCCTCCGCGGCGGCGACGGTGCCGAGGACTGCGGACACGGGCGGGTCGCTGTCCGGACCGCGCACAGATGCCTGCAGCTGACGGAGTACCGTGACCTGCCGGGCCAGCGCCTCGAGCTTCGCCTCCACCAGGCGAGCCGCAGCATCCCGCTGGCCCTGACTGACGGTGCGTCCGGCGGCGAGGCGCGCGAGCGGCTTGACTTCGTCGAGGCGGAAGCCAAGGTCCTTGAGGGCTAGTGCTGCGGCGATGTACCCGCCGTACTCCCGCGGGTACATCCGGGTGCCGCCCGGTGACCGCCGCGGTTGCGGCAGGATGCCCAGCTCCTCGTAATACCGGATGGTCCGGCTACTGACCCCGGCAGCTTTCGCTAGCTGGCCGATACTGACCAGTTCGGCGCCGCCATCGCTCAGCTTCGTCATGAGTGCGCTTCCCCGTGTCCGCGTCGACCATGCACGATTAGTTAGCCCGCATCTACGGATAGTAGCGGTAGGGGAATGAGGCACGTACGCCTTTGGCCGAGGAAGCCCAGTCCAGGGGCTATGGCGCGGGCCAGGACGCGCGGTAGCCTCGAAGTGGACGGCAGCGTCCGCAGGCGCGCCCATAGCTGCGTCGCGGCGGGCCGCGGGACCGGCTGTGTCCTGGAGGTCGCGTGGTGTCTGAGGCATACATCGTCGGAGCGGTCCGCAGCCCGGTGGGCAAGCGCAACGGTGGCCTCTCGGCAGTCCACCCGGCGGATCTGGCATCGCAGGTACTGCAGGAACTGATCGCGCGCACCGGCGTCGACCCGGCCGCGGTCGAGGACGTCATCATGGGCTGCGTCTCGCAGGTTGGCCCGCAGACGGCGGACATCGCCCGCACGGCCTGGCTGTCGGCTGGCCTGCCGGAGAGCGTGCCTGGCGTCACGATCGACCGGCAATGCGGCTCCTCCCAGCAGGCGGTGCATTTCGCGGCCCAGGCGGTGCTGTCCGGCACTCAGGACATCGTCATCGCGGCCGGCGTCGAGAGCATGAGCATGGTGCCGATGGGGAGCACGGTCGCTCTGCACAAGCAGGGCATGGCACTGCCCTTCGGCCAGGGCTGGCGCGACCGGTACGGAGACCAGGAGATATCGCAGTTCCGTGGCGCGCAGCTGATGTGCGAGAAGTGGGGCATCAAGCGAGCTGAGCTGGAGGAGTACTCGCTGGAGAGCCACGCCAGGGCTATCAGGGCGATCGACGAAGGCAGGTTCGCCCGCGAGATAACGCCGGTTGGCGGCGCAACTACCGACGAGGGGCCGCGGCGGGACTCGACGTTGGAGAAGCTAGCGGAGTTGCAGCCGCTGCGGCCCGGCTGGGAACTGACGGCGGCGACAGCATCCCAGATCTCCGACGGATCGGCGGCGGTTCTCATCGCGTCGCCCGCGGCTGTGCGCCGGCACGGTTTCGCGCCGCGAGCCCGTGTTCACGCCCTCGCCGTGACCGGGGCTGACCCGGTCTTCATGCTCACCGGGCCGATACCCGCGACCGAGCGCGTCCTGGAAAAGGGTCACCTGAGCATCGACGACATCGACGTGTTCGAGGTCAACGAGGCGTTCGCGCCGGTGCCGATCGCGTGGGCGAGGGAGACCGGCGCGTCGCTGGCGAAGACCAACCCGAACGGCGGGGCGATCGCGCTGGGTCACCCGCTGGGCGGGACGGGCGCCATCCTCATGACCAAGCTGCTGCACGAGCTGGAGCGGACTGGCGGCCGGTACGGGCTGCAGACCATGTGCGAGGGCGGCGGGCAGGCGAACGCCACGATCATCGAGCGCCTCGCCTAGGTGTACTGACCACGTTGCTTCACTTCGCTGCCTCTCTATGGCAGCGCTAGCCCTGTGACGTCCTCAGGGGCTGCGCAATGACATGCGACCGCGGCTAGATGACACCCCGTTCCCATGGAATATATAACACCCACTACAGGTTTGCTCTAACGAATGAGCGAGAAACCCTGGGCCTGTGCCTGGGGAAACAAGGAGGGTGAAAAGGGACATGCTGCTTACATCGTTTGACCCGTTCGCAGAGTTCCACCGGGTGCTGCGGACCGCCGACGGCGGGCACGCCGCGATGCGGATGGACGTCATCCGCCGTGACGGCGAGGTCGAGCTACGGTTCGACCTGCCCGGCATCGACACCGACAGCATCGACGTGACCGTCGACCACGGCTGGCTGACGGTCAGCGCGAAGCGGTCGGAAGAGTACGCCGAGGGCGAGAAGCCGTTCGTGCGGGAGCGGGTCATGGGCTCGTTCACGCGCCGGATCCGGCTGTCGGACGTGGTGGACGCGGAGAAGATCTCGGCCGCCTACGACGCGGGCGTGCTGCGCGTGACTGTGCCGCTGCAGGAGCGAGCGCTGCCGCGAAAGATCGAGGTCAGCGCGGGGGCTCAGGCCGCCGTCGAGGCCTGATCGCCGCAGTAACCTACGAAGGGCCCGCGCGGCGCTGACCGCGCGGGCCAATGACCGCGGACCGGCCCGAATGTAGCTGTCCGGCGCCCCCCACCCCGTGGGCGCGGGCGCACCGGGCCGCAGCAATTCCGGGAGGTAATTATGGCTCCGTTCCCCCTGGACGATGAGAACATGCCGCTGTTCACGGTCGGCCAGGTTGCAGAGATGCTGGAGGTCCAGCAGGCGTTCCTGCGGCG
>Ga0123355_10005857_pt1 | contig 18084 bp, 17 predicted proteins | sample TergutEmb28metaG_3_FD_89872 | JGI IMG/M metagenome (GOLD analysis project Ga0123355, IMG submission 89872) | Embiratermes neotenicus P1 segment gut microbial communities from Petit-Saut dam, French Guiana - Emb289 P1 | ecosystem: Host-associated > Arthropoda: Insects > Digestive system > Gut ... | reverse complement strand
GCTACGGCAATGCTAGACCCAAAAGGTCGCAAAGAGGTTTTAGATACGGCATTGGGGCTTAGGCGAGATAACGGAATAGCCGTTGTTTTAATAACTCACTTTTTAGAAGAAGCATTGGCGGCAGATAAGGTTATTGTAATGTTTGATGGCAAGGTTGCCATGCAAGGCACTCCAAAAGAGGTTTTAACAAAAGGCGAGCAGTTGACGGCACTAGGGCTAGATATGCCTTTTGGCGCAAGAGTGGCGAGTAAGTTGAGGGTAGGCGGATTAGAGTTAGACAAGGGAATATTAGAGGCGAGTGAGTTATTACAAGCAATTGCAAAGTAAAAAACAGTTTTTGTTAGGTGCGTACTTTCTGCGGAGTTTAAAATATTGCTCCACGAGGAAATCTAATGGGCTAAAGGTTGGATAAGTGTATTTGTGAATATGCTTGTTTGGGTGTGGCGATTTATGTTTTACTTTTTTTCTTGTTCTAATTTTTTTGTCGCCAAATTTATTGTAAGCATGTACAAAAACAGCCATTACTGCCACAGCCGTTTCGATTATTCTAAAGAAAATTTTGCTACGTCTTATAATGTCGCACATCAGAATTGACGCTTTCTATAAACCAAGTATCGTCTTTATTGGAGACATTACGATTGTGGTCTTGGGGACGGGGGTAGCTGACAACTTCTTCCTGTTCTATTTTACTGTTTTTATAAGTTTATAAAGCCTTTCCTTTTGAGACTTTTATTCAATCTAAGTTCCGTTTCAATAATATCAACCAAAATTTCAAGTTGTCAAACACCCTCGTCCCCTATACCACTATACCAAAAGACTTGGTCAATGACTTGCCAGATGTACCAAGTTTGCCATAAACGACTATGAACTCTGTTCCAACAATCTCAATGCTCCAAAAATTTTGAGATGTTCCCTCTTGAAATACAAAAAAACGCTTCACTATTTTTGCTCCTTCGCCGTATTTATACTGGCAATCAAAATTCGTCTTATTATGCCATATTTAAGTCTAAAACTTTATTTTCTTTTTTGTTCATAAGATGAACATATCTTATAAAGTGGAATAAAGTCAAATGAAAATAGCGACTCCAAAACATTGGTTTTTCAAAGTTCATATAATGGTACTGAAAAAGTATTTTTTATGCAGGAGCACCGCATCCACGACAATTTAGAACATTATGGGGAAATTTAGAATTACAAAAACGACACCTTTCTGCGAAAACTTGCTGGGCTGGTGGTGGAGTTGTCGGAGCTGCTCCTCCAACCTGTGCCGCTCGTGAATTGCTAGCCTGTGCCGCTCGTGAAGTATTAGCAGTTACCACACGAGTTCGCGGTTCTAACTCTTCGTCAATAACCGCTCTTCCATTATAGAAAATGATTTTAAATTCTCGCATTTTTGCTAAACGGTCACTTGCCTGTTTGCTATAATTTATTAATGACCTTTGAATATGTGACGTTCCGCTACAATCGTTATAAGAGAATGTTATTTTATATTTATTATCAAAAGTGCTAAACTGAGACGATTCAAAATAGCCGATACCTGGTTTGCCTAACTTTATAATTTTACGGACTATTAAAAGTCTATTGACAATTAAACCCCAGATTGGCAGCATTGACATAGAGAGGGCAAAAAGGACAAAGCCACCAAATAAAAGATAAAAATAAACATCCCAAGGGAGAAATGCCCTACTAATAAACATAAATATGCCAATAAGACCCAGGACGGCAGCAAGTATTAAAATAATAAGATTTTTTTTCATAATAATGATTATATCTCACTTTCGCCTAAAAGTCAAGAGTTTGTAAGATTTTTTTGCGTTTTTTAGTGAGAATATTTTGTCAATTTTGATAAATTAGGTATAGAATAATACGCAGACCAAAAAATTAGTTTGATTAGTTTAATGCAATATGTTACTCTTACACTATAGAAATTATGGTGTAAGAGTTTTTAAATTTATGCAAAGCAAAAGATAATTTTAAAAGTACAACTAAAACTATCTTAATTTTAAGATTTAGAAATAAACCGCTCACAGCTAGATTGCTTCGCCGTCATAATGCATTAAATATTTAAGTTAAGTCGGCTCGCAATGACGGTCGCAGATTGTAGGTTTTTTTATTCATATATTCAAATTTCGAAACAAGTCTATTGCGAGGCGATAGCAAGTATCCAGTTGCTATTAGTGCATTAACGCATAAAAAAGTGTTTTTACAAAAAATTTAAAGCTAGCTATAAATCAATAATTCAGCATTACAAAAAATGCCCATACAAATCGACAACCTAACATACACTTACGGGCGCAAGACACCGTATCAAAAAACCGCGCTAAAGGATATATCGCTTAACATACAAGAGGGCGAATTTTTTGGTATTATAGGACATACGGGTTGCGGCAAATCAACGCTAATTAGCCATTTAAACGGCTTAGAGAGGGTGCAAGAAGGGCAAATTACAATCGGCGATATTGTGCTAACCACTAAAAAACCAAAACGAGCGTTGCTACAACGATTGCGCCAAAGAGTGGGAATGGTGTTTCAATATCCTGAGCATCAACTGTTTGCAGACACTGTGCTTTTAGATGTTAGCTTTGGACCAAAGAATTTGCGACTTGATAAAGAGGAAGTTTTTAACAGAGCTAAAGAGGCTATAGAAATGGTGGGGTTGGATTTTGAAACTATTAAAGAAAGAAGTATTTTTGAGTTGTCGGGTGGTCAAAAAAGGCGTGTCGCTATTGCAGGCGTTTTAGCTATGCGACCCGAAATTTTGGTGCTGGATGAGCCTACAAGCGGACTTGACCCTAAGGGCAAAAAAGAGATTTTAGATTTAATTTGCACAATACAAAAATCCATGTGTAAAACAATTATTATGATTAACCACAATATGGACGAGGTGGCAAGTCTTGCTGACCGCATTGCCGTTTTAAGCGACGGCGAGGTGGTGTGTATAAAAACTCCTAAAGAATTGTTTGGCGTTAGAGAAACCTTAAAAGAGCTAAATATCGCCATGCCAAATTCTACTATGCTAGCCAATGAGTTGGCGGATAGGGGAATTGACATTGCTAGGGATATAGTAAGTGAGGATGAGTTGGTGCAGGCTATTTTAAAAGTTAGGGGAGGGGTATGATAAATGCGTGATATAACTTTTGGCGCATACTATGCGTCCAACTCTAAAATTCATAAAATTGACCCGAGAATTAAAATGCTTATTGCACTAATGTACATGATAGGGTTGTTTTTTATAGACACCTTTTTTGTATACGGAGTTATGCTTTTAATTGTGCTGACTATCGCTCTTATTGCCAAATTACCGCTATTGCGTGTTTTAAAATCCATTAGAGGAATTTTAGCACTACTACTAGTGTCAGTCCTTATAATTGTATTAGCAAGTACAGGCACAGTTAGTTATACCTATGGCGGAACTCAAAGTGCAGAAATCCCTCTAGCCTCATGGTTGATTTTTAGCATCTATCAATCTGCGCTTATAACGGGCGGACTTATGGGTAGTCGTTTATTACTGCTAATGCTGGGTCCCACAATCTTAACCCTTACCACAACGCCGATGGAATTGACCGATGCGCTGGATAGCTTTATGACACCCTTAAAGTGGATTAAATTCCCCGTCTATGCGCTGACTCTTATTATGAGTATTGCTCTGCGATTTGTGCCGACATTGTTTGAAGAAACCGATAAAATTATAAGGGCGCAAAAGGCGAGATGCGCAGGATTTGATTCTAAAAACATTTTTAAACGGGCAAAAGCTATGGTTGCGGTGCTTGTCCCGCTTTTTATTAGCGCGCTTAGACACGCAGGCGATTTAGCCGACGCTATGGATAGCCGTTGCTTTAAAGGTGCGGGGCGCACAAGACTTAAAAAATTGCGGATTGGCGTGTTTGATTGCTTTGCCCTATTAGGCTCGGCATCTTTACTTTTTATGACACTTCTATTTAACTACAACTGGTGGGAATGCGGGTGGCTGACTTTTATGCGGAGTGTAGTGATGTAGTTGCACACCTAAAGAACTTTAGTTTAAAAATAATGAGGCGAATGAGGAATGAGACGAATTAATGATAGTAGGTTGTATAAAAGTTTGTTAATGTTTTATTTCAGTTTATAAATATTTTTACAAAAGTTTTCAAGTTAGCAAATTATTTAAGTCGCTCAACAATAGTTCGCCTCATTCGCCTCATTTGAAAATTTATGCGTCTAAAACTAACACTATCATATAACGGCACCGCCTACTACGGTTGGCAACGCCAAAACGATAAACCTACAATCCAAAGCGAATTAGAGGAAGCATTTTTTAAAATTTGCGCTCAAAGAGTAAGCATTGTCGGAAGCGGCAGAACTGACGAGGGAGTACATGCTATAGCTCAAGTCGCACATTTTGATTTTAAGGGCGTAAAAAGCTCGTGTGATACGGACTGCGTGTGTCATTTTGTCGCTAGTCGGGACTTTTTGTCCTCTTCTACGCTCCAAAATGCCACCTGCTGTCCGTCTGACACGGCTTTTTACGCCCTTCAGCAAGCAGGTGAAATTAATAAAAAAGCAATTCAAATTGATAAGTTAGTCAGTGCGTTTAACTTTTATCTTCCTAATGATATTAGAGTAGCGGCGGTAGAAGCAGTAGACGAAAATTTTAATGCAAACAAATCCGCAGCTAAAAAAACTTATATTTACGATATGTATATCGGTGCACCAAACGCATTGTTAAAAGATAGAGCCTTACATTTAGATAAAAAATTAGATTTTAACGCTATACAAAAAGCAGCAAAAACATTTATCGGCATCCACGACTTTATTGCATTTAGAGCAAAAGGCTCTAGCGCAACCACAACAGTGCGCACAGTATACGATTGTAACCTGCAATCTATCAACATATATGGTAGTGAAGGTTATCGCCTAGCAATAACCGCAAACGGCTTTTTATACAAAATGGTTCGCATAATAGTCGGCACTTTATTAAAAGTAGGTGAGGGTAAATTAACCTCTGCCGACATAATCACTCTTTTAAATTCTGCCAAAGAGTGGGACAAAAAAATTCCCGCTCCCCCGCATGGACTGTATTTATGGAATGTAGAGTATGAATAAAAAACTTGGCTTTAAAAGAAATACGTTAAAAATTGTATTGCTTTCAGTCGCAACCTTGGGAGTTTATTATGTTTATTGGTATATAAATTTACAAAACCAAATTTATAAACAAACGGAGCAAGGTTTTAAGGGTGCAATTCATATAGTATTATCATTTTTTACAGGGGGAGTATATGCTGTATATTGGCATTTTGCCGTCGGCAACTATATTAAAAAATGCGGAGGTAGAAATCGCAGCTTGTTATACGGGTTGCCTTTTGTTGCTGCATTTGTAATAACCTTAATGTTTTGCATAACATTTATACGCAACGCCATAGGAATACCCACAGCACCATGGCTGTCTTACCTTATCGGTGGATTAGTAATGTTTATTACAATGCTTGCTTGCATGGCGCTGATTCAAAATGATGTCAACAAGCTTTCTTTAAATATAGACGCTTTAGAAGGGCAAGAACAATGATTATAAAATAAACTAAATCATAAAAACGCTTGCGTTTCTGCAAATTTAGAAAGAGGCTAATTCTTGTTTGATTTTTGCATGTAAATAGACTATACTTATTTTGCTATGGGCAAAAATTCTCCTATAAAAATTGTATCATTGTTTTCGGGAGCAGGCGGGCTAGACCTTGGGTTTGAGCAAGCAGGCTTTTCTACTGTTTGGGCAAACGAGTATGATAGGACAATTTGGGCGACATTCGAAAAAAACTTTCCAAACACTTTACTTGACCAACGAAGCATAACAAATATATCGCATAATGAAATTCCTTATACAGACGGTCTTGTTGGAGGACCACCTTGTCAAAGCTGGAGCGAGGCGGGTGCAGGTCGTGGCATAGATGATTCTCGTGGCAAATTGTTTAGAGATTATATACGAATACTCAAAGAAAAAAAACCAAAGTTTTTTTTATGCGAAAATGTTGGAGGAATGTTACTTGATAAACACAAGAAAAATTTTGAAGAATTCATAGGCGAGTTTGAAAAAGCCGGATATATTGTTTCTTGGAAACTTATTGATGCAATAGATTTTTGTGTTCCACAGAATCGTAAGAGGGTTATCATTGTAGGTTATCGCAATGACCTAAACAAAAAATTTGAATTTCCAAAACCTATTGAACCAAGGTTGACTTTAAGAAATGCGATTTGGGATCTCCGCCAAGCACAGCCAGCGAAAAAACAGAATAAATCTTGGGGCGATGAATTACCTGTGTCTAATCATGAATATATGAACGGAGACTTCTCAACAATTTATATGTCAAGAAATCGTGTTCGTAGTTGGGACGAACCGTCTTTCACGATACAGGCTGGCGGGCGTCATGCGCCTATCCATCCGCAAGCACCAAAAATGCTGTTTATTGAACAAAATAAACGGGTATTTGTTCCGGGTAAAAAAGATGATTATAGGCGTTTGTCAGTTCGTGAATGTGCAAGAATACAAACTTTTCCAGACACATTTGTTTTTATATATAATTATATTTCGGACGGTTATAAAATGGTTGGAAACGCTGTACCAGTGTTGCTTGCTAAAATATTAGCATCTAAAATAAAAGAGGATTTATACAAATGATAACAAGGTCAACAATAAACTCTACAATTAAAGGCAAGGCTTACGAATATGCTTGTGTTCTAAGTTTGGCGGACTTACTAAAAGGAATCCGTCCTTTTGAAATTGTAGAAAATGAAAGTTTGCGTATTGCCAAAATACGGTTTGGCGAGATAACAGAAATAGAGCGTGAAAATATGTTAAAATCCTCTGGTGCAGGTATTAAAGAAATCATCAAAATGGAGCCAAGGATAATTGAGGATGGAACGGATTTATTGGTCATATCCCTGCAACCTGATACAGCTTCACAAAAATACGGTGACATAAGAGATGTGCTAATAATTCGCTGTGCCATTAAGTGGGAGATTGGTGTTTCGGTCAAACATAATCACGCAGCATTAAAACATTCGAGGCTGTCTCACAAAATAGACTTTGGAAGTATTTGGTTCGGGGCTTCTTGTTCTAAGAATTATTTTGAAACTATAAAGCCTATATTTGATAATTTGTCAAAACATAGGCTTAATAGAAAACTTTGGAGCGAAATTGACAAAGAGACTGTATATGTGGGAATACTCAACGCCTTTAGAGACGAGTTTATAAGTATTGATAAAAACAATGAGAATGTGACTGAAAATTTAATCAGGTATTTACTTGGGAGCAACGGCAGAGATTATTACAAACTAATTCACAAGAAAAATCGTACTGCCTCAATAATTCCCTTTAACCTTTATGGAACACTAAACAAAAATGCAGGGAGCGTTTCTCCTAAAATAAGCATTCCATCTTTTGAGTTGCCAACACGCATTATAGAGTTTGCCTATAAAGAAAATTCAAAGACCACACTTATTTTAACCATGAACAACGGATGGTCAATTTCTTTTAGAATTCACAATGCTTCATCAAAAGTTGAAAGCAGTTTGAAATTTGACATAAATCTTATTTCAAAACCAGAAAATATGTTCTACATTGAAGTTGAGTGGTAATTTTTTGCCTCCCCCAGTGTCGCGGGCATTCGGGATAATACGGGAGCAGTTGCAAACCTAAAAAGAGGGTAAAACTTTAAAAATTGGCGGCTTTTGTAGTTTTATCGGTAATATTTTTTGAATAATTGCAAAATAAGACCAAATTATTGCTGATGTAGAAAGTATAGAAAAATTCTTAGCGAGTAATTAAAAATAAAATTTCTTGCCGTTCTACGACATGTTCAAATTTTAAAAACCGCCTTAAACGGGCGGTTTTTTTGGTGGTGCTTTTTTATTAGTTGTTGGCTTTTTTGTGCCTTGCGGGCTTTTTACATCATCTTGCGTAGGAGGCTTTGACCTTTTTTGCCCTTGCGGTGTGCTTTGCTTTTCGGGTTGCTTTTGTGCGGAACTTGGCTCATGTTCTTGTTTATCAGGCACTTGCTGCACAGCCTTATTTTGCGGTTCGTCAGCTATGCTGGCCGACGCCTCTTTTTCCATTTCGTCCAAACGCTTAACCCAAAACTCTAAATCAGCTTGGTACTCGGGGTTTTCGGGATTATTGCGGTAGATATTAACAAGCTCTTTTATACAACCCCAGTGACCTTCAAATGCGTTTTGACGTAATAATTCTATAGCAAAATCAGGGTCGTTTTTCATTGCAAGTACGGCAATGCGGGGTAAAACAGAATCCTCACCCTTAGAGTAAGCGCGTGCGTACAGCGAGTAGGCTTCCTCAAAGTTTTCTTCCTCCTCGTAAATTTTAGCAAGCTCTATGTGTGCAAAGCGGTCGCCCAAAATACTGCTAAGCGTAAAAAACTGCCTGGCCTTTTTATGGTTTCCGCGCTCCATGTAGCGGCGCGCTTTTTCACGCATGGCGGGCGCATTATCGTTAGCTACAAGTTTATTTAGCTTTTCATCTGCAAGTGAGGATAGTGTAATCATTTTTTTAATTCATAGTGCATAATTCATAATGCTTAATTTAATCTTTAATTATGCATTATTATTATAAATTCAGCATTATTTTAAATTGCTTTGCAATTTAAGAAACAAACAAATCGGCTGTTTCTAAAAAGCAAATTAAAGGTTTATTTTTGTCTATCTCGGCGTGCGCTAAAATAGATTTACCTTTATAAACGTCCAGTAATGTGTAGCCGTGCTTTAATAAATATTTTAACGATGCCGTACCGTTACTAAAAGCCGTACGGCATGCTTTTTCTAAAAAGAGGGGCTTTCGTTCAAAGCTGTAACCGCATTCGATTAAAAGGTCTAAAATGTCAAAATAACCGTCATACACAGCTTTGGCAATGCTTGCATCACTGGGTGTAAAATATTTACCCTTAGATAACATATACTCCAGTACTACAAGCTCGTTAGAGTCCACCGCACTATCAAATGACTTTTGGTCAATCCAAGATTTATGCCGCTCAATAAACTCCAGCATACCCAAATGTTTATTTATAATAACCTCGAATATAACACGCAATTCTATTACATCTACTATTTCTTTTTCTGTTAGATAATAGCGTTTTTGCAAATCGCGGATTTTATTTAATTTGCCATGCACTACCATATTATTGATATAGGGAGTAAAAAGCGTCATAAAATCGCCGACCCGGCTGTGCGTAATATCTAAAATCTCAAAAAATAAAGGCTCTATTTTATCGTTGAATTTATGGTCGCACATTTTAGATATATGGCGGCGGGCATTATCGCAAGATTCCAGCGCACCGTTTGCGATTAAAAACTTAATCAATTCAAAATTATTGCGACGTGTCGCCCAATAAAGAGGAGTCGAATTTTTATGATGAATATCCGCACCGCTATCTAAGATTGTTTTTACACTGTCTAGGTTAGCATGAGGACTTTTACACTCGGCGACAAGTAATTCGTTAAGCGCTTTTTGTCTTTCGCGTTCTAATTGTTTTTGCTTATGAGGTGTCATATTATATGATAGGTTTACTCCCTTTTAGTGTCGGTAAAAGGGAATTATGTCCATGTATTGTAATAGTATACTATATGTGTGGGATAATGTAAAGCAAAAAACAATAGACTTATTTAATAAATAAGTCTATTTCTTTATTGCAAGATTTGTTTGCTATTCCTCTTTCTTTTTACGGGCGGGCTTTGCAGGGGCTTCAACCGGTTCGTCGGCATTTTTTTCCTGCACACCTACAACCACAGCAGGGCTGGGGTTTAGTGCCTTAGGAATAGTAAGCCCTGCCATACCAAAAAGCTCTTCAATCGGCGGAAGTGATTTTAGCATACCCGATATAAAGTTTGCCGTAGAGGTTTTTCCGTCTTTTTCGCCGCCGTTATCCCAAACGGTGATTTTATCAATTTGGATATTTTTGATAGCTTCGACCTGCATTTTAACTAAATCTTCAAGTTTTTGCGATACAATTAGTCTAAATGCGTCATCAGCATTGCCGCCGGATGCCATTACAAGGTCTTTTATACCCTGCGCTTGCTTGGTTAGTACCTCTTGAATACCGCGCGCTTCGGCTTCCATTTTCATAAATATAGCGTCAGCCTCACCGCGTGCCGTACGGCGCAGCTGCTCGGCTGTTGCCTCGGCATCAATTTCTACGCGGCGCTTTTCAATTTCTGTTTTAATAATAATATCCGCTTCTTGCGTGGCTTTTTCCCTTGCGGCACGCTCTACCTCTGCCAGCTTTTCGGCTTGGTATGCCTCTTGCAGAGCCTTAGCCTCTTGGATTTTCTCGGCAGAAACAGCTATTCTAAGTGCTTCGGCTTGCTTTTGTCTTAACAACGCAAGCGAATCGGCAATCTCCGCTTTCGCTTTGTTTTCGCCGTCAATCGCCGCACTCTCTGCGCTTGCTACACGTATACGTTTTTCTCTTAAAGCATCTGCTTCACCGACTGCACCCATTCTTTCAGCATCGGCAACCTTAACGCGCGCATCGTTTATTGCGGTTGCGGCGGCCTCTCTGCCTAGTGCCACAATGTAGCCGGATTCATCAGTAATATCGGTTACGTTTACGTTAAACAGCTTTAAGCCGACTTTTTTAATTTCGCTCTCTACATTTGCCGTTATTTCACTAAGGAATTTATCGCGGTCATTATTGATTTCCTCAATACACATATTAGCTACAACTAGACGCATTTGACCCATTATCATCTCTCGTGCGAGGTCTTGAATCTCGTTTATTTGACGGCATCTAAGCCTTTCAGCCGCATTTTGCATAACGCCGGGCTCGGTAGAAATACCTACAGTAAACCGGCAGGGTACATCAATACGGATGTTTTGCTTGGACAGTGCCGCTCGCAATTCAACAACAATTGCCATCGGCGTTAAATCTAAAAATGCGTACTCTTGTATAAGAGGCCAAATAAATTTTGCTCCGCCGTGTATACAAAGCGCAAAATTAGCAGAGCCGTCTTTGTTACGCCGCGTTTTACCCGAGATGACCAATATCTTGTCGGACGGGCAGCGCTTGTAGCGCACAGCTACCATAATCGAGCTGATTATTAGCAGTACGGCAAATACGCCTACCGCTAAACCTATAATTACACCTATGTGCATTTTTCTATGTCTCCTTTTATTGTGAGTGGATTTTTAATGTATTTTTTTAAATTTTTTCAACAACGTAAATGTTGTTTTCGTACGCTATTATTTTAACCGTTTCGCCGGTTTTTATAGCGTCTGCCTCTTTTGTTATGGCATTTGCTTCTACAATACGCCCCTGCAAAGATAAAGAAATTTTACCGTTGCCTTCTGATTTTGGGGGAATAAACAAATATACCTCTGCGGTTTTGCCCACACCGTTTTGCATTTTAAGCGTGCCGTCAGCCTCTAGCTTTGTAGCGGCTCGATATAAAAGCATTATAATTGCCATACCCACGATGCTAGCACCCAAGCCGATTAAAAGCGATTCCCACCAGCTAAGACCGGCTCTAGAGGTAGCAAACGTTACCCAGCCGCCGATTGCTAATAGGCAGATAAAGCCTTGGAATATAATAACAATAACGCCGCGCCCCAAGCCAAACATAATATCCGTTATATCGGATATGCCTATAATAAGCAGGATAATTTTAAAAAGTAAAAACGCACTGCCTATTATGGCAACTATAAAGGTAATTTGTTCGATAAGCGCTAAGTTAGTAAACCACATGCTTTAAAGTCTCCTCTTCTTTTATACATATTATATTTTACCACTTTTATTGCCTCTTGTCAAGCAATTTAGCATTTTATTTTTTGCTTAACCAAACAGTCTTGTGTTTAGTGATGCCTAGTCTCTCTTGATGACGTAGAATAATTTATTCACTATTTTTAAAAATTAAAAAATTTTTAGCTATGTTTTTTAACTTGCCAAGTAAATAAGAATATGATAGATTATTATCAGTCAAAAATGTCGATAATTAAAAATTGCAAATTTGGAGTTATAAAACATGGGTTTTTTAAAGTGGCTGTTCGATAGCGATAATCGCAGAAGCCTAAAAAAGTTTACGGCAATAGCCGAAAAAATAGAGCTGCTAGAAGAAAAATATTTAGATTTTAGCGACGAAGATTTAAAGGCTTGCACGCCCGCCTTTAAAGAAAGGCTAACAAAAGGCGAAACACTGGACGATATTCTGCCCGAGGCTTTTGCCGTTGTGCGCGAGGCCAGTAAGCGCGTACTAAGTATGCGCCATTTTAAGGTGCAATTGATTGGCGGAATTTGTTTGCATCAAGGCAGGATTGCAGAGATGCGTACGGGTGAGGGTAAAACGCTTGTGGCAACTTTGCCTACTTATTTAAATGCGTTGGCGGGCGAAGGTGTGCATATTGTTACGGTCAATGATTATTTGGCAAAGCGCGACGCTGAATGGATGGGTAAGGTTCACCGTTTTTTAGGGTTGACAGTCGGCGTTGCAATCGCAGGCATGAAGAATGAAGAAAAGCGCGCCGCATATAATTGTGATGTAACTTATGCTACAAACAACGAGCTAGGCTTTGATTACCTGCGCGACAACATGGTTATCTATAAGCAAGACTTGGTGCAACGCCCTTTAAGCTACGCTATTATCGACGAGGTTGACTCTATCCTAATTGACGAAGCGAGGACTCCCTTAATTATATCGGGTAAAGGTCGTAAATCAGATGAGGATTATGTAACGGCTAACCGCTTTGCCCGTACCTTAAAAGCTCCCGTTTTAGATGTTCAAGGCGAAACGATAGAAGAGGGCGATTTTGAGGTTGACGAGAAAAAGAAAACCATTCACCTAACCGAAACGGGCGTAGATAAAGCAGAGAGGTTTTTTGGTTTAGAAGATATAACGGCGGTAGAAAACGCCGAAAAAAACCACTATATAAATAATGCCATAAGGGCACATTTTATTATGAAGCGTGACAAAGACTATGTTGTGCGCGACGGCGAAATCATTATCGTTGACGAGTTTACAGGTCGACTTATGATTGGCAGACGATATAGCGAAGGCTTGCATCAAGCTATAGAAGCTAAAGAAAATGTGCGTATTCAAAACGAAAATAAAACGATGGCAACCATCACATTCCAAAACTACTTTAGACTTTATAAAAAGCTGGGCGGAATGACTGGTACCGCTAAAACAGAGGAACAAGAATTTAGAGGCATATACGGGTTAGACGTTGTTACTATCCCTACAAATGTGCCGAGCCAAAGAGTTGATGAAAATGATGTTATTTATACGACTGTTGGCGGTAAAGTCGACGCTATGATAGAGGATATTGCCGAGTGCTACGAGAGGGGGCAGCCCGTTCTTGTGGGTACCACTAGTGTAGACAAATCAGAAGAGCTAAGTTTAAAATTAAAGAAAGCTAAAGTTCCGCATAATGTGTTAAACGCTAAAAATCATGAAAAAGAAGCGGAAATCGTGGCGCAAGCGGGCAAGATTAAAACGGTTACCGTTGCCACAAATATGGCGGGTCGCGGTACGGATATTATGCTTGGCGGCAACCCAGAATATTTAGCCTTAAAGCGTATGCGAGACCAAGGTATGGCGGAAGAGCACATTTATCATGCCACAAGCTATTTTAACACCGAAGACCCCGAAATTTTAAATGCACGCAAAACCTTTAAGCAGTATTATGACGAGTACAAAGTCGGCACAGAAGAAGAAAAGCAAAAAGTGCGTGAGGTTGGCGGACTTAGGATTATAGGCACAGAAAGACACGAGAGCAGGCGGATAGATAATCAGCTTAGGGGTCGTGCGGGCAGACAAGGCGACATCGGGTCAAGCGTGTTCTATTTATCTATGGAAGACGATTTAGTCAGAGTATTCGGCGGAGACAGAATGAAACGTATTGCCGAAATGTTTAAAATCGACGACGATACCCCCATGGAAATGAAAATGCTGACTAAGCAAATCGAAGGCGCACAGCGCAGAATAGAGGGCAATCATTTTAGTACCCGTAAGGTAGTATTAGAGTATGATAATGTTATGAATGCTCAGCGTACTACGATTTATAAAGAGCGTAATGCGGTATTAAACGGCGAGAGTGTTCATAACCAAATCTTAGATATGATGCAAGAAGTTATATCTAATACTGTAGATGTTTATGTTGACCCTAAAACCGACTGGCCCGAGTGGGACTACGAGGGGTTAAATAAAGAAATAGAGCGATTATTATTACCCGGCGATACTGCTTTTTTAAGTGAAGAACGTCTTAAAAAATGGTCGATAGAAGAAATTAAAGAGCAGATTTTTGAAGCTATGCAGCTATACTACAACGAAAAAATAGCGTTGGCAAAAGAGGCTAATATCGACTTTGAAGAGGTAGAGCGTGTAATATTATTAAAAATTGTCGACAACAAATGGCAAGACCATATCGACATGATGGACTCTTTAAAAAAGGGTATCGGGCTAAAGGCGTACGGTCAGCAAGACCCCGTTACCGCTTACAAGCAAGAGGGCAGTCAAATGTTTTACGATATGGCGCGCCGTATTCAAGAGGAAACTGTAGGGCTTTTAATGCGCGTACAAGTAGAGCGCGCCCCGATTAAACGCGAGGGTCAAGACCAAGGTCAGCTAATAATGAGCCGAGGCGACGGCAGCCGCCCTAAAAAGCAAGCTAAAAACGTAGTAGTTAATGTAAATAAAGCCATCGGCCGCAACGACAATTGCCCATGCAACAGCGGTAAAAAGTATAAAGTCTGCTGCTGGGAAAAAGACCGCGCAAGCTAAATAATCGGCTTGTTTCGCCCTACGTTTGCCGTTTTTGCTTCCTCATGTATTTTTTGAAGCTGAGTAACCATAGGCTACGAATGCCACTAAGTATGTTATTTAGCCGCAAAAACGGCAACTACTATCCGCTTAGCACGCATTTTTTGCTGGCTCTATGTGGGACCTTATGGCAGCTGCGAGTAGCAAATGATAAATTAAGGTAAAATAACGCTAACCAAAGCTTAATTTACGCTATAAATAAGTTAGGTGAAAAAACTTGCGGAGCGGCGGGGACTGGCTTGTTTTTTTGGAACGATAACAAAAACACAAGATGGCAACATTCACAAAAAATTGTACCTATCTCCAAAGCGTTACGGACTGCAGTAATTCAATAAAAGTGCCTGCCGCCGTTTGTAGTGCAGTTTATTTCAACAGGATATAAAGTTTATGAAACACATCAAACTGCCCAAAGGGTTTAGCATAGGTCACGCAAATAACGACCACACAGGCGTTACAGTCATATTAGCCGCCGATAAAACAGTCGGCGGTGTTTGTGTGCGCGGTTCGGCTCCCGGTACAAGAGAAACCGATTTATTAAAAGCAGATAAAGCCGTTCAAGAAATCAACGCAATAGTTTTGACAGGCGGTTCAGCTTTTGGATTAGGTGCGTGCGATGGAGTTGTTAAATTTTTGAGTGAACAAGGCATTGGTTTTGATGTTGGCAAGCACAAAGTCCCGTTAGTGGCTGGCGCAGTTATTTTTGACCTTAAAGACGAACTTGTGTATCCGACAGCTGATATGGGCTACAAGGCTTGCAAAAACGCTAGCGATAAAAATTTTAAGTGGGGAAGTGTAGGTGCGGGGACCGGTGCAACTGTCGGCAAAATTTTAGGACCGACATTCTCTCAAAAAAGCGGTATTGGTGCTATTACAGTGGAAGCGGGGACTGGCTCGCTTTTTGAGGAACAGCAAGTCCCTTCACAAAACAAACAAACTTCACTCAAAAAGGTGCCTATCCCCATTTATTGCGAAACCACCAATGTCCCGTTTGTCACTGCTATTACTGTTTGTAATGCAGTAGGTGATGTAGTGGATAAAACGGGTCAAATAGTTGCAGGAGTAGGGGCAGAAGGCGAAGATAAAAAAAGGCAGTTTGTAGGTGCCGGTAACATGATACTAGCCGGCGCAAGCGGAGCAAGTGTCGGCGGCAACACAACTTTAACTTGTCTTATTACAAATGTGAAGTTAGATAAATTACATGCAAACAAATTAGCAAGTATTGCCCATAACGGCTATGCAAAATCTATAAACCCCGTACACACAGACTATGACGGTGACACAGTTTTTGCCCTAAGCGGCGGAGATGTAAAATTAGACTTTACCGCTTTAAGTATTATGGCAGTAGAAGCGGTTTGCGAGTCGATAGTAAATGCAGTTAAAATTGAGAATTGAGAATTATGGTCTTTATCTTTAAAAAATAGAGAGGTGCTTTTATTAAATAATTTGACTGACATTCTCAATTAAAAAAGGGAGCAACGCGACCATGATAGGTATAGATATAGTAAAAATAGAACGCTTAGCCGATAAAATAACCTCGCCCACATTTTTGGCAGGTGTTTTTACCAATAGCGAACTAGACTACTACAATAGTACTGGTAAACGCCTAGAAACGCTTGCAGGTTTTTTTGCGGCTAAAGAGTCAGTAGCAAAAGCCCTAGGTACTGGCTTTAGCGGTTTTAAGTTGACGGATATCCAAGTCAGCCATACCGAAAAAGGCGCACCGTTTATTATACTGCATAACAAAGCAAAAGAACTTTTAGACAATAAAAAAATCCATATATCAATTTCGCACGAGGCAGGACTAGCCACAGCGATTGCTATTATCAAAGAATAAAGCAACTTATGCTAATCGGACTTACAGGTCTCTTCTAATATAATTCTTAATAGAGTCAGCATTTTGGATAATGTTGTTTCTATTGGTTCTTCAAGTGGCGAATTTTTTAAAAAATAGTCGGCGATATCATAATCTAATTAAATGACATAATGGGGCATATTTTTATAATTCCTTATTTTAATATGCTCATACTATAGCTAATAGATATATAGTAGTCAACTAAAAGCACCTAGTTAGCATAAAAATATTTTGATAACATAATGATTACACTATAATACCTAGGAGTAATCTATGAATTTAAAACCACAGCGTCCTTGCAGGCTAGATGACGAGCTTTATTTAAAACTCAAGTATATTGCAAAAGAGCAAAATCGCACTTACAATAATTATATAGAAACCTTGTTAATGCAAACTGTCAAAGTCTACGAAGAAAAATACGGCATAATACAAGTTGATACGGACACGCTGTATCAATAGTCTTTTTGATATTTAGTTCAGTAGTTAAAAACCTTGACAAGAGCATTTAAAAATTCTATATTACTAATAATGAACACTCCAAAAAAACAACAAGATAAATTTATAAGCGATGTAGTAAATCATATTTCACAATCACTAGATGTAGAAAAAATATATCTTTTTGGCTCAAGAGCATACGGTACACCAAAGCCTGATAGCGACTATGATTTTTTTATTGTATTGCCTGATGACGGTATGCGCCCTATCGATGCAATGCAAAAAGCCCGCACAGCATTAAGACCTTTAAACGCCATGGTATGTGTTGATATTTTAGCAAACTATAAAACTAAGTTTAACGAGCGCAAACAACATTTTCCACTAGAAAGAAAAATCCACAACGAGGGGGTAGTAATATATGATAGAGCAGGAAATAATTAAGGAGTGGCTAAGATTTGCAATAACCGATTACGAAATGGCGGTTACTCTTTTTAAAAACATGCACCCAAAGCCTCTAGAGGGAGTTTGCTATCATTGCCAACAATCAGCAGAAAAATCCTTAAAGGCATATCTCCATGCCAAAGACGGTGATGCCCCTTGGATACATGACTTAGAAAAACTTTGCAGACTTTGCGCCAAGCACGATAAAAATTTTTTAGAACTTTTACCACAGTGCGAAAATCTTACAACTTATTCTTCTATGAGCCGTTATCCCAATCAGTTAGAATTAGTGGAATCGCACGCCGTAATTGCCAAAAAACAAGCAAAAGAAATTTACGATTTTACAGTATCTAAACTATGAAAAAAATCACATATAAAACACCAATTGTAGAAATGCAAGGGGACGAGATGACCCGCATTTTGTGGGACTATATTAAAGAGATTCTAATCGAGCCGTTTGTAGATTTTAAAACGGAGTTTTTTGATTTGGGTTTAGAAAACCGCGAGGCAACAAAAGATAAAGTTACGCTTGGCGCTGCCGAGGCTATAAAGAAATATGGTGTGGGTTT
>Ga0123355_10005854_pt1 | contig 18085 bp, 9 predicted proteins | sample TergutEmb28metaG_3_FD_89872 | JGI IMG/M metagenome (GOLD analysis project Ga0123355, IMG submission 89872) | Embiratermes neotenicus P1 segment gut microbial communities from Petit-Saut dam, French Guiana - Emb289 P1 | ecosystem: Host-associated > Arthropoda: Insects > Digestive system > Gut ... | reverse complement strand
TATATATATATATATATATATATATATATATATATATATATAGCGTTACTCTTGCTGCACCTTCGGTAGTTCTGATTGAACCTTATATTTTGGAGGCACTCCTTTGCAGGACACTTTTAGCACCACTTGTTATGGTTGCATGAATTCCATACAAAGCACAGAACAGCCTCTTCTCGTTAAGAACTTCGCATTAGTTCTTTAGGAATTCAGTGCCCTTTTTTATAATTTCAGACCACTCTCCTCTTACCCCTAAATGTAGAAGATATGCAGTCCTCTAAGCAGATTACGTGACTAGGAAACGGATGTATTTATTTAATTACACAAGTGGGATCTGTGTAGTTTTGGGATCTGTGTAGTTTTGGGATCTGTGTAGTTTTGGGAACTGTGTAGTTTTGGGGTCTTTGTAGTTTTGGGATCTGTGTAGTTTTGGGATCTGTGTAGTTTTGGGATCTGTGTAGTTTTGGGATCTTTATAGTTTTGCACTCTACCGGTGTTTTCGCACCACAGGTAGACTAGTCGATTTCATCTGCTTCTTGCTTCTCGGACTCAAGCAGGTGTATTTGGCCCAATACTGTTTTAAACAATATATCTGCAGTGTTAGTATGTAAAGAGATAATTGTCAAGGCCTCCCAAAGGCACAACTGAGAGCCCTACCAGCTATTCAGCTGGCTGTTTCTAGGTCCATCGCCATTAGTTAAGATTGGTCACCCATCGCACGGATCTGCGAAGTAATAACTTGATGCAAGACACTTGCCAATGGTATTCACGACTAAAAATGGATGACGTCACAGCAGTAACACATTTGTCAGTTCATTACACGTTATGCTGCAAATCCTTCTGCAGCATACACACTTCTTCAACTACCCCCTTTCTTCCGAAATGGTACCTTCAGTGAACAATTGTGTATTCTTTCGCATGAGAAAATTAATCTAAACTATATAAACATTTATTTCTTACGCTTCATAGAGGAGTCTGTGACGCTATGTATATGGCTTATAAAACTGGTAATGGTGTGCAGGGACATAATCACTCTTTACTGTAAGAACAATTAGCAACCACACATATGGTATGCGGACAAAGTGCAGATGTTTCAAATGTTAGACGTGTTGGTAGGTATAATAACCACTCAGACTGGAAGGTGTAAATCAATTATGTGATTTGTGAGGGCCGTACAATGCGTGGAATACATATTACACGCTTTTTCACTTCTGAAAACCTGGAAGACAGAGATAAACTCCGTAAGGCACAGGTGTGCGGTTGGTGGTGTAAGTACACGTATCATAGAAGTGGATGTCCTCTGCAAGCTCTTGACCTGGTTCAGGACCAATACCTTGTCCACAAACTCCATTACCGCGTTATTATGACTATATTTAATTAAGATGAAAAGGTAAATTTAAAAATATAGGCGAAGAAATTGCACGCATGGTGTGATGGTTGTGTTTAGAAGAAATAAAACTGTAGGAGAGAACTGTGCTCTTTTGGGTCTTTATGCAGGGAGTAATAGTAACTTCATACCGACCTCTCGGGACAAACTATCGGTCCCACCTTCAGGGGTCAAGAATCCCTTGATCCCTGAAGGTGGGACCGAAGTTCGTCCCGAAACGTCGGTAAGAAACTACCACTGCTCGCTGCGTAATAACCCACAAGAGCGCAGATCTCATCTGCTTCGCAGCGGAAGCCTGAAATCACGCGAAGAAAACTTTAGTCGGAGAATATGGTCTAGATTTAACTGCCTTGGGTTAGGAACCAGAGAATGGATCAGGCACAAAGGAAAACCAAACAGTGGACTTAGTAAAAGGTAACAAGCCTTGACCAGGTTATTCTGATCCACGGGAAAGAGGAATGACAGGTTTTAGTATTACATTCTTGTGAACATTCAGACGAAACCTTTTTATCGATAACAACAGCACATTTCTGAAGTATGAGCTATTTAATGGGTGCCGGAATCATGGTGTCTTCTAGCCTAGTATGTGTATCCGAACTATTCGGAAAAACACAGGCCTATTACCTTAATCTTGATGATCATAGGAATATGCAGAACTGAGAAATATGATGAACGCACGTACACGTACGTGGCCACTAGAACTCGTGGCACCCCGAGGCTGCTTTCCGTTATTTGAACAGTTTTATTATTCCTGTAAAATTGTCCCTTCCAAGTCAAACGAAATAATAATTTCCTCACATTCCTATTGCTGATTTGAGAGCTTACGTTCTTTCCTAAAGGGACTCCGAGTTCCTGGAACTAGATACACTTCGTTGTTGTTTCATTCTTTAGTGCATTCCATGTAAGGTAGCGAGAGGACTATGATTACTGAAACAAACTTAGGTTTCTGGTATTTGTAACAGCACCATACTATCTGCTGGGATCATTTATCATAGAATATAATGGGGTAAATGGAAGAGGTAAAATCAGGACTATCAAGACGAGTGTAAAAATTAAGTCGTCTTGTGAAATGACTTCATGTTGATCGGTAAACTGTTGTTGTGTTTCGGAGGAACTACAACCTCTACCTTCAGGATAGTCGAAAAATAGAACCTGAGAAGCCCTGAAGACGGAGAAGGTTAATTACTCCGAAAGGAAGCCAATTAATTACCAATAAACACAGCCTTATCCCAGAAGAATGTAATTTTCATCGACGTTGTAAAATTTCAAATCACACACGAGGTTTAGCTTATTTCAAGGTAATATCAAATTGTTGCTTTATTTTTGTAATTAGGACTATATCGCGTGTTCCATAAAAAATTTAAAAACATATTTTAAATTTGTTTTCCTTCGTCGGTGCTAAGTTCTTCCAAGTCAGAGTTGCACCATATTTCCAAAAATCTAAGAGCCACCTTTAAATTCTAGGCGCTATGTCCGTGACACGTAGTATGGTCCACACTCTAGATCCGCTAATATTATGCGCAGAAGTAAAGTAAAAGATAAAAGGTAAAGTGCACCCTAGAACAGACCACGAAGACCCAGAGGGGTAGTAGAGGTATAGTTCTACTCTTTCTTTAACCTCGGCGATAGTTGGGGTGGGTTGTCAAAGCCACGCCCCGGCCCCTTTACCCCCGGGAAAAACCCGGTGCTCATTGTACAGGAGGCAGAGTGGGCCTTAGGGCCGCTCTGGAGAGGTGCGGAAAATCTCGCCACAACCGGGATTCGATCACCGGACCGTCCAGGCCATAACGAGTCGCTATACCGACTGAGCTATCCCGGCGCACTTATGTTCAGAAGTACAAAATGTAACAGCCACGGAAACCTGAAGCCCTGAGTTTGTATACCCCAACACTAAGTGTCCTGCTTCCTGTCCTGTTCTGTCCTGTTATTCTACTTGATAATTTAGGGTTTGCACTCTCCAGTTCCGAAATCGGCTCTCCTATGTACGTCATTAAAATAAGCTTTTTGAACTTCGAGTATAATAATTCAGTGACTTTTCGAATGTTTTGTCTTAAGAGTGTAGAACCTTTCACAAATTACCCATAGTCAACAGTATTTTTGTGTCAAGAACAATTTAAAAATTGTTTCAAAATACTCCAGAAACTTTATCAGAGAAATTGCAACATGGATTCCTTCAGAAATTTTCGGGCACAGATTATATAAGTTTGCTCTGAGCCTTGCATACGGTCATGACTTGAAGACTATAGAGTTAACCGAAGTCTTTTTAGCTTCAGTGAAAATTTTATGTCGACTGATTCCATAGTAACTCCCCTCTCCCGGTATGTTTCCCACCCAAATAATTCAGAACTTACAATTAACAGAAGGTGCCTTTGAAACCTTTCCTAAAATTTCCCTGCTTTATCGCTACTACTGCTTGCACTATCACATGTTTGCCCTCTTCGGCTTCTTATACCTGAGGCCGAATCCCAAACAGACGGAAGCAGAGTGCTTTACACTTTTCCCCAGTCTGATTTTCCATACTTCTAAACCTGAAATCTTCATACCAGCTCCACTTCTGCTACTCCCTTTTACCTTACATCCATTATGCTACGCGTTTTGGCCAAAGAAAGTACTTTTGCAGAACTGAAGTTTTTTTTTTAACATATTACTGCTCAGCAGACAGAAAGTAAGTGATTGAACGTTTCACAATACTGTCTGAAGATTACTCAGCACTTTTTAAATTGCAAAAAACAAAATCGAATTTCGTTCGAATTTCACAGAATATTTTGATTTTGTGCTGCATTAATAGACTCACAGTTTTATTGGTTATATAGAACATCGTTTTGCATTTCAGCAACTATATATCTCTTTCCGAACCTAATTAAAATACAAGAGCAACAATAACTTCTAAAAATTTGGAATAGTACAGTAGAAGTACATTCCGTACTACTCAATATATAGGTAGCTATTATGTGAGACACGTGGGCGGATGCGAACTCTTGTGCATTAAATGGCGCTTCTACGTAAGCGCCAGCGCGAATGAACGAGGGACATAAACCACGATGTATGAGGGTTCTCAGAGTACTTTTCCCGTGAACAGGCGGAACTTCAATGAGGTAACCAGTAAACGAGAAAAGAGTCTTGTACAGAACAGGACTCGAATGATAGGTGAATCTGCAGGCGTACCGAAATGCAAACAAATTACTATTAGGATGCGGCACATACAAGATTTGGTGATGGGGACAAGTTGTGAGAAGCAACTTACCATCACAGTGTTGCCGCCAAAACGTACGTCCGCTGGATGGCAATTCTAGAGTTTATGTGAATGATAAAAAAAAGTCACCAAACATTTGTTTATCATGGGGATTACTATTGGCGAATACTCAGATCTTCAGTGTTTGAAGTTTTTTAGCCATCAAGGAGGGTTTTAATCCATAAAGATATTCAGGAATGATTTTTTTAGAAGAACTAGGAGCCCCAGTTGGTCTTGTATCACCGTTGGATCCCGGACAGGCGGCATCACTTGCACCTGTGCAAGCAACAACTCTCCAATGAAGAAAATGTGGGGGTGGCTTCACTGGAAATCTAGATGAAACTTCTTCATCATCAGACAATAATAAAAGGACAAGATTTTCTCTAGAACAGAAAAATTAAGTTTTCAGAGTGTTGAAATCAAGCATACTTAGGCCAAAGAATTCAATTCACGACCTTCATGTATTTTAAATTATCAGTTCATAATCTGAAGCAACTTTACAGCAACAAAAAAGTTCCTGCATCACTTTAACAAATACCAATCAGTTAATACTGTGTATTGAAATATTAGTTGTTTACTGCTAGAATGATACGAAGTTAATCAACACACCGCAAACAGCAGAGCTTAGATGTTAATGTAGATGGCGCTTCTGTGCCTTCAGAGGTTTAATGAAAGTAACAGCTGTTGACATTTCCACGTGTATTTACTGCAGGCAGGCACAGCCCTATAGCCCTATTCAGTTCTTTGTAGTAATGGTTGACCATTGTTTACACTTGTTTGCAAATGTACGAATCACTCTGCCCTACTTCCGTTCATAGCGACATGTTTAAGCACGCGTGGCACCACTCAGCCCGGTCAGTGATGGTGCACAGTTTGCACTCGCTTACTGCCTTATGAATCACGTTGCTGCTATTGTCGACAGGTTCCATGTGTATCGCTTTATGCAGGACAGCCTGGCACGCACTGTGATAATAAAATTTTGTGCAAAACTGTGACAAATTGACAAACGTCATAAGTCACTCTCGCTTATCGCTCTCTCTCTCTCTCTCTCTCTCTCTCTGTCTCTCACACACACACACACACACACACACACACACACTTTTTACACGCTGGGCAAATATTGTACAAAGTAACGGTTTTCTCTGTGCGAAAGTACCGAGCTGTGAAAAGGTAATCCAAGAAATCAAGGCTTTGGCTTTATACAGAATTTTATAGTCAGTGCGTTATTGCGGCCGCTTTATTTCTGGGGAAATAAGATTCAAATATCCTCAGGCGGCACGCAGAACGCAACAATTACGGACCCTTCCTTCAATTTGTTGAATAACCCCGAACACTTTTCGAAACATTTGGCGGATTTGTCGTGTCGCTTATGTCGGTATTCGCCGGGTTCTGACTGTCAGCGCGGAAGACCAGATTCATTTCCAGGCGACTACATGTGGGATTTGTGGTGGTTAAGGTAACGCCAGCACAAGTGTTCTTCAGAGTTCTTAAATTTAAATTCTGTCCTTATCTTTCTATCAAGTTTCCATTTTCATTCATTCATCTATCATCCACACTATATAATCTTAGCAATTATCAGCCTTATTGCACACAATGAACACAAATATATACGGACACTGTACAACACACTTAACATAAACATATATGGACAGTCTGTACAACACAACAGAAACATATACGGGCAGTCTGTACAACACAACAAAAACATATACAGACACTCTGTACAACGCACTTAACAGAAACACATACGGACAGTCTGTACAACACAACAGAAACACATACGGACAGTCTGTACAACACAACAAAAACACATACGGACACCCAGTACAACGCATTTAACAGAAACACATACGGACAGTCTGTACAACACAACAGAAACATATACGGACACCCTGTACAACGTACTTAACAAAAACACATACGGACAGTCTGTACAACACTTATGGACAGTCTGTAAAACGTAACAGAAACACATACGGACAGTCTGTACAACACAACAGAAACATGTATAGACTCTCTGTACAACAGACTTTAAAGAAACATGTCCGTACACTGTACAACGCACTTAACAGGAACATCTATGTACACCTCTACAACACCAGAACAGGTTTTCTCAGCTCCGATAAATATTTAGCTAGTTACGCTCGACAAAGTCCCACAATTTCAGACTGGTTTTCACATTTTCATTCAACTTTCATCGAAGTCAGAATTACGTATTTTAGTTAAACCCCCCCCCCCCAATATCAGACTCCATAAATATCAGTTCGGTAAGGCCGGTCTTTTAAATGTCAGGTGTGGCTAGCTAGACGAGCTTCGAGAGCCGCCAATTTAAGAGTCGTCTAGGCAAGACACTTGTATTAACAGCTCTGTTGTATTTGATGTCTTTCTTCCGTTCATCCAACTACATTAAGTTGGATTAACTAGTCAGACGTCTCCTTTCTTTAGATAACCTTTCAAGACGCCTTTCACTCTCAACCTTGTGTGCAAGTGACCTACACAATTTTAATTTTTTACAGCCAACTTGCACGTGCCGCAATGGGACCAGCCCTGTTGTATGTAGACCGACGGACGGACAGACAGACAGACAGACAGACAGACAGATAGGCGTAATGAATCTCATGAGCGCATTTCTTTGATATTCTCGTTACAACCGCCTCAAAAACTCCCTGCATTTCTATGAATGGAAACCAGGTCTTTCAGCCATTCGCTACTCACATACAGAGGTTAAACCATCCGCATCTCTCTTCCTTAATTCAACCATGGATATTGCCTCGATAGTTCCAGTAGTCCAAACTTGTCACAGAGCTTTAGTTTTTGCTATAGACATTCCAGCACCCAGTCTACGTCAGGTCCACACACCTTTGTCGAGAAGAATTCTTAAAACTGACCCAATTCTTTAACGATTTATTCTTGCAACCCGTAGGAATCTGCTTGACCTCTTCATTTGGCTTAACAAACTTTAACTATAAGCCGAACTTATATAATAAAAATTCAGTTACTGATTTTACAACACGTGATATGAACATTAGGGACCGTGGTGGCACAGTGGTTAAGGTGCTGTGCTACAAATCGGAAGGTCGCTGGTTCGATTCCAGGTGGTGTCGTTGGAATTTTTCATTCACATAATCCTTCCGATCGCACTATGGCCCTGGAGTCGACTCAGCCTCTAACAGAAATGAGTACCAGGAGTATTTCCTGGCGGTAAAATTGGCCGGTGTGTAAGGCTGACAACCTTGCCACCATCCTGGGCCGTTGTCACGTAATCTGGGAACCTAAACTTCCTGGAACCCTCTAGGCACCTGGGGCCTGTAATGGGACTGATTTACCTTTTTATTTTATACGAACATTAGGTTCTTTTTATCATTCTCTCGTCATTGTCTGTAGCTTACTGTCGTAACAAATAAAAGCATGGCAAAAGCGCAAACCTACGGGATATTGCAGACTGTGTCTTTCCATGTTAGGATAATGTGTAGTCTTGTTGTTAAGTAACAAAGTTTCGGAGGAGATTTCTACCTCCATCTTCAAGGCTGGTGTTATATTGTAAATATTAAATAAGAATAGCACTCATTCTTGGCAAAGTCCCTAATACAGTAGGTTTATGAGGAAATCCAGTGTAAAATGGAGAGATGGAAGAGGAAAGACAGGGTTTCAATTCAGACCGTTCTTAATTGGACAGCTTGCCAATAGCTATTAGCAAGCATTGTCGATGTGTGCAAAAGGAAAACCCGAATGAAAATAAGTACGGTAACAACAGCGGTAATAATTAATGTGATCAGGAAATGAAAAATATTCCCCGTGAAAAAGAAAGTGGGTTTTTTTAATAAATCTACAAACTTTCAGATATTTTTTTTCACATTGGTGGCCCACCCATTGAAGGAAGAATCCTGGGAGCATAACTCTTATTAATAGTGGATAATTCTTCAGGCTGCTCAATCGATAAACAAAGAGTACGCGTAATCAGACGAGAGCCGATATTATGATTGTCAACGATAATACAGGATAGTGCATTAAGTATTCGTCGTTAGAAATTAATAAGTTCTGAGATTTAATTGTTTCGGAACTGAAACCTACTAAAGGGGAAAATCGAAATTAATAGAAAAGTGATAGTACAGTTAGTAATTTTAATAATAATAATAATTGGATCCGGATTTTACTTACGTGTTACTCAGCAGCTATGTTGTTAATTATACATGACAATATACGGTGTAAATTGTGTAATATGCAATATATTCTATATAGTCTATATATATTTTAATGTACAAGAAGTAACACATAATACATGCCGGATGATTAGAACATTTTTGGCAGAATAATGACTGAGAAACGCTTGGTCCAAGATCCGCTGTTTTTGAAACCGGGTAAGCTGCTGTAAATTTATTATTATTATTATTATTATAATTATCGGTCTAAGGCAATGTCGTAAAAATGTTATTAAGAAAAGGATAATCTCCATTGTAATTGTAAAATTTACCGATATTCATCGCTATATTCAAAATAGTTTGACAACAGATGTTGTTATTAGAGACTTGCAGATCCTATCCATATTTTCAGACACTGCTGCTATAAAGTTCACGTTTACCAACTGAAATGAACTACTCCTCCCTCAAGCACCCAAAGCTTGCTACATGCTAGGCCTAACATTTCACTAAATGACAAACTTTATGCATCAAAGACTCAGCGTCGACTAGTCGTGGGTTTGCCATTTCTAAAGAAACCAGAAAAATCATTAATATCTTCACAGTACTCCACCACTGGTACCAATACGTGTATGTAGTCTAATTGAACTAACCCACACTATAACACACAATTTTCAGAGTCTGTTTTAATATTATCATCCTAACTGTTCGTAAATCTTCTAAGCGGTCTCTTCGTTAAGTTTTATTTACAAAATTTAGTACATTTTCTAATCTTTCCCACACGTGCTATAAGCCACACCCATCTCATCCTCCTTAATCGACATCCTCGAAATGCGACGATGAAACTTCTTACGTCGCGTCTGGACCGAAGGACGTACAAGGATAATCGGTTTGCAGGCTTCGACACGTGCAATGTAGATCTATTTAGAAAACCGTCTACTTTATTGAAACTTTTTTGCCAGTCATCACTAATTATTTAGCCATTAATCTACAAAAGCATGGTATTATCTTCAAGTACGCATTAAAGAAGGGAATATATTTAACTCTTTCTGTGAAGGATAAAAGCCGGATTATAGCAAAAGCGGTCTATAGGGAACGGCATAAGTTCAGCACACAGTGTTCCTTGAGCTTACATGAGTGTACTGCATGGAAACCATAGAAATTACGAGCTTTGCTTTCTGGGGTGAGACACCGTGCAAAATGACTTTTCGGAGAATTTAATTGCCTATAGGAACATAGCGTCAAATTACAATAGGCGGTAATCTTAGTTTTCACAGACATCACACCTCATATTTTAACGTGCAACCCGCCTAAATGATAACTTATTAAAGTAACGTAACTAAACCACACACCAGTCCTCGAACGTTAATCCTGTGTTTTCATCCCACGCCCCATCTATCTTAATCTGATCATCATAACAATACAAAGGCAACAATCCAGGTAATAAAAATGCATTTAATTCTCTACGTTCTTCTGTTACACAGACACGGTATTTTACTCAGTAGCTGCTTTATTGCTAACGCATGTTATTTATGACAGTTATTAATCACCATCAACACTATTACTTAACGTTCTATGCTTAACATGACAAACTCTTCTACACCCACATACATTTTTTTGTTTTGTTGGCCGTGCATTTCGATACATCCGTGTAATGAAAATCAACTTGATGCACTGTTGATTCACAATTTATTTCGTCAGTCAACCTCTACATGTTTCGGGCATATCTGTAGCCCATCATCTCAAATCGGACAACAGACAGTCAACTAAAAAACACAATAGTACCAATTTCTGTATATATATATATATACAGTATACCTCCTGATGATGGGCTACAGATACGCCCGAAACATGTAGAGGTTGATTGACGAAATAAATTGAGGATAAACAGTGCATCAAGTTGGTTTTCATTACACGGACCCATACAAAAATAAAATAAACTCCTACCACGCAAATCCAGTAGCCCTGTGAAAACGTTCCATTTTTGACGTTCATATTGTTTAAATTTCTGTCCTTATCAATGAATGAGATTTATTTCAGACAATGGCAGGCGAAAGTTTATGTTAAATGTTTCAATTTTTACGCGCGTACGCACAATTTCGAAAAAGTCTATTAGCTTCTTCATGTCTGTCTGTCCGTCCGTCCGTCCGTCTGTTCGTCGGCATGGAATAATTCTGCTCCCATTGGAAGGATTTTCATGTAATTTAATATTTGCTTATTTTCGAAAATATGTCGAGAAAATTCATACGTTAATTAAAATCTGACAATCATACGGGGTACCTTACATGAATACCAATATAAATTTTTGATCATATCTCACTCAGTTATTCTTAGAATGAGAAATGACTCATAAAAGTTGCAGGGAAAATAATAAAAAAAATGCATGCTCAATACCTTCCCGAAATTCGTGTCGTTTATGAGATAATGTGGGGAAATACGGTACCGCTGGGCAGGCAACAGATGACGATATGGTGCATGAGCAGTGCATGCTGGATACCTAAAGCTACAAACACACACTCACAATATGTAACATTTATTGCATTTCCACTGCAACAATGGTTGAACTAACGCGCCTCAATGTTACGTTATACGTACATTGCCTGTCTTGTTACTTTTAATAATACTAAGTAACAGTCTTCTTAGAGTCTCACACGTCGGCCATGCTAGAATTTATCTAGCTGATTTACGGTTCCATCCTCTCCATGACGAAGCATAAATTAATATACACTTAAAATCCAGCTCGTACCAAGCTTTAAACATACCCCGTCTCCATTATGAAAGCCTCCTAGATAATGCTATAAGAAAATACGATTTGTTTAATCTGGACACAATATAAAACACATAAGCGCAATTTGTAGGTTCATAAAGTGACCACTAAGCTTTAAAACATTACGACTCTAGCAGTAACTCAAATTTTGTAGCGCCGAATGTTACGACAATATGTTGATAGTGAATTGGATATGAAGTCGAAGCAAACCGTTGTAACCATCATTGAAGCAGATCTACAAACTTTTCCCAGCTTCGAAGTAGGTCTACAACATGTGACAAGTGGTGAAGCAGACATACAACCTCTTCCCAAATTCGAAGCAGCACTAAAACCTGGCATATTCCGTGGGCTACTGAGGAGAACCACAGACAACTTCAAGCCTAGACAGCCATTCTCCGGGCATAAATAATAAAGCAAGCAATATGAATATTCGATTTATATATAAACTTTATTCCTTTCCCATTTTCTGACAACGTAGTCTGTATAGCAACTAGGCTAGGGGCTGCAAGAATCGTGGCTACAGATCTTTCTTACCTAGAAAGAGTCCAGACCGCCTGTAGGGTCCAGCCAGCCCTCTTTTCACTTCCACCTACTGCCGAAGTTAAGAAAGACCGGAGCTTATACCTCCACATCCCCTTATGTGATTTATGCGAAGTGATTTTATTTTGAAGTTAAGCGAAGCGAGTTACGGTGAAGTTCTTGGGGATGAAAGTGCCTTATACTGAGTGTACTTGATTGTATTGTGACTAATTCATTTGGTGTGTATCTTGTACTGTATTTGTTTTAATTTGTAGCTTGGTTGTTTTAACTTGTTTTGTAATTTTTAGGTATGTGAAGGTGTGGGTTTTGTAATGTGTGGGTGCTTTGGTAATATGTGTACTTGTATTTACTGTGTTTTCTATTGTTTGTACAGCGTTGTTTTGTATTGTTTCGTTTATGTATATTTATTTCATTTGTAATAGTGTAAGGACTACTGCCACCGAGAGACAACTCAATTGTACTTAGTAGTATTAATAGTAATAGTAGTAATAGTAGTAGTAGTAATAGTAGTAGTAATAGTAGTAGTAGTAGTAGTAGTAGTAGTAATCTGTAATTCTTGGCACATGTTCAATTGTTAGAAACTTTTTAAACTACAAATAAGACCACCGAGCCTAATCCTGTTGATTACTACATCCCACGATAGGTGAATATTTCCCAGCCAAAGCTGAGAAGTGAGAAATTGATGATGATGATAATGATGATGATAATAATAATAATATGGGGACCGCGGTGCCACAGTGGTTAGGATATTGTGCTACGAATCGGAAGGTCGTTGGTTCTATCCCAGCTGGTGTCATTGGAATTTTTCATTGACATAAAATTCTTTCGATCGCACTGTGGCCCTGGGGTCGACTCAACCTCTAACAGAAATGAGTACCAGGAGCATTTCCTGGGGGAAAGACGGCCGGTGCGTAAGGCTGACAACCCTACCACCATCCTGTGCCGTTGTCATGAAAGCTGGGAACCTTAACTTCCCGGAACCCTCTGGGCCACTCCAGGCCTGTAACGGGACTGCTTTACCTTTACCTTTTAATAATATTAATAATAGTATAGCTTCATGGTGTGTACAGTGACATTAATTTTCCCCATTTTCTTCCGTTTTTCCATCTCTGGTATGGCTGTTAGAAGACAACTATTTTATTGGCGAATAACAAGATTGCGTCAACAGCGACAATGTTATTAGTCGTTTATGCACTACGCGGCATCACTGCAGTAAATAAAAGAAACGATGGATGTGCTACGTTACATGCTTCGTTAAGTATGAATTACAAGACATGGATAATTTAGTGTTTCTATCTTTCAGTATACTATGTCGGCTGGAATATTCATGACCCTAATATCAAAGATGTGCCGATTCCGGTGACCTCGCAGTCTAAGACGTAGATCTGCGACCGCCCGCTTGCTGGGATTGTGGGTTTGAATCCCACACGGGCCATGGATAACTGTCTCTTGCGAATGGTATGTGTTGTCAAAAAGGAGGACTCTGCGACAGGCCGATCTCTCGTCCAGAGAAGTCCCACTGAGTGTGGTGTGTCCATCTGTGTTTGATCTCGAAACCTCAACAATGAGGTGACCTAGCCAATATAGGGCTGTTGCACCACAAAAAGAAATGCAAGATGTGTGATGATTCAAGTATACAATTTGGAAAGGAAAATAATATAAACGAGGGAAATGAAGTGTCTTATACTGTATAAAGGTGAAATAGGAGATCTATTTCCAAAAGGAATTAGAATTTAAACTGCGTAAAGGCAGGAGAGGTTGAGGTCAACACAGAGTAATCATGTGCTGATTAATGGAGAATTCTTTAAAATACTTCAATAAAGGAGGTGATATAAATTTAGGCACAAACAAGACAGACGTCTGACTTTCATATATGCTGTAACTGGGGAACACACCCGTAAGATATTCCCATAATATTTTTGTTCTGAGGCGAAACATGTTCTGCACGAAAGTTCTAAAGGAAATTAAAATGAAACTCTATGTCCATTATTTCTTCTCCATAAAACTTAAATGTCTTATTCACACACTTGAACTTCAGGTTACGTGGGGGAGCGCTTGTGCAACCATTGTTGCAGTGGAAAAATCATAATCATTATATATTCTTAGTGTGTGTTTGTAGCTTGAGGTATCCTGTATGCAATGCGCATGTGTTAGATTATCATCTGTGGCCTGTCTGGCTGTACCATATTTCTCTAATTATCTCATAAACGCCACGATTTTCGGGGCAAGTTGGAAATAAAATGTCTGTTTTGATTTTCTCGACAATTGTGTCTGAAACATTTTTCATTCTAAGAGGAACTGAGCAATATATGACCAAAAACATACGTTGGTCTTCATGTAAAGCGCTCGTTATTCTTGTCAGATTTCAATGAAACTTGAAATTTCCCAACAGACAGATATGACGAAGCCAATATTCGCTTTCCGCAATTTTGCATAAGCGCCTAAAAAAACAGAAATTGAAGATGTTACGCCAGTTTCAGATTTCCGAACACTTGTATTTAAATATCAAATTTGAACACCCGAAAACTTCAAAATATTTCCTATTTCTCTTGTTATTTATGTCTCATGAATTCTGTCTCAAAATATTGCGTGCGAATTTCAAAGACGTCTTTTAAAATATTGACATATATCAGCGCCGTTGCCTAAATGCATTAATTTTATGCTATTTATAACAGTATAATAAGGCTTAGCTTAAACAAATTGAAAACACAGAAGAAACAATATATCGAAAACTCCAGAACTGGTATTGTAAGCTTAGTTTCTTAATTTGTTTTCGCTTCCTTGACGGCTGTACAACCGTTATTCGTGTTGACTGTTCATCCGTCGCTGGCACCGGCCAACTTGCTCAGATATATGACACTTTTAAGATACCAGAAAGAGAGCGAAGGTGTAGTTCCAAGCTATGCGGATGTAAAAACTGTAGAATAAGTGGGAGTGGTCATTACTTGGCAGAAATTAAAGCTGTTGATTCGATTTTTAATATGAGATCTGTCCAGTCGAACGTTTGTTACACATCTGGACAGAAAAAAAATGTTGCAAGTTTGCGAGGCTTCCATTGGTAAAGCTACCTACAGAAGGAAAACTTACTTTCAACAGCGACCTGTTGACTACAGCGAAACTGACCCATAAAATAAATTAATTTTTAAGATCTCTCGAAGCAGGGATGTGTTTGTTGGTTCCCTTTCCCACGGAAACCAAATACAAAATAGCCTCACTTATCTTGGACTGCTTCATCGTGAAATGAAAGCAATGTGATATTTCGAAACGTCGGAAACTACTTACCCAACGACTTATCCGTAGCGTGGACGACCCAAATATTAACGCCACTTTTTACAAACAGGGGCAGAAAATGCAAGAGAGGAATGGAGCTGTTTGAGCCCGTATGGTTGTGTCTCTTTTTGTAGAGATTTCTTTTCCTCTTTATTCAGTGTATTCTTAAATATATTTCGGTTACACCCATTATTAAAAATTTCGTTTATTACATTCTTGCATTAAATCAATTATACTAGTCCAGTGTTTACGTAGGTGGAAGACCTCTAGAAAATTAAAGCAAATTGCCTTTCAAAATATTGGTTCAGTTAAACCAATTAAACGGACATTAAATGTTATCGAGATATTAAGAAGAGAAAGACAAATCGTGTTTGCAAAATTGGCCGTGTACTGGATAACGGAAACAACCAAACAACCCAGCTACAGTGTTTTTGGGAGGTACCGTAGCCTGGAGGCAGAGTTTTGCAATTAGGGAGAGAACTACTAACGGAAAGCGTGGTACAAATTAAAAACAAATTTTGGGTCTTTAAACAAAGAAAGATGATTGTCTTCTATGATAACCTTCAGTTATCCCCGCAAAGTATCACTTCCTGTCATTAAAAACTTAAAGAAATTCTATGATAGTTGTGTAAAATAAAAAATCCCTATCAGGCCCTAGGCCTTTTGGTCGGTTAGTGAATGTTCTTTGGAAGATGTTCTGAGATCCTTGTAATCTCCTACTTATTCTAGGTTCAGCGTACGAACAAAACTGCTGTAGGCCTTTGTCTATGGTCATCAAGTGGAGATCATTGCTGAAGAGAGCCCTGCAGTGATATCATGTTTAAAATACCGCTGTAGAAACATCCCAAAAAAACACGCATCATTCGTAGTCGGAAGTCCTCTGCATCAAGTAGTCACGTTCAAGGTACATTAAAAAAACCCAAAGAACCCTCGCAGCAAACCCCAGACGTTCAAAATTGAAAATATCAAAACGTAAGATGGTTCATCCAACGACCATTATCACCACATATTTTCCTAATGTCTAACATTACTTATAATTATCTAACTCTCTGATAGCGGATCCCTTAGCAGCCAAAACCGCTGAAACCAAGCCCGCCACTGAACACAATTCCAAGCACGTTCCATCGAAATGTCATTTTTTGTAAATAATGTGCAAATTTTACTCACTGATACACTTCTGTTATTCTAAGATTTGTAAAGTCATAAACATAAAACTCCAGTCTCCAGACTTAACAATTAAAGACGAAAATGTCTAATGTTCCCAGGCCCAAACCTTAGGTCAACCTGTTAAATTAATTTGCTCAGTAGTTGATGGCGGGCTGTTTCCTTGAACAGTTTACGTGGTTAAAAAGAAGACCTAAAATGGTTGATCATATCGCTTACTTTCCTCAAAGTAGTATAAATTAATTAATTATGATTTTTTTCTCTCTCTCCACATGCCCCATATCCGGATACATGCAACTGTCTTCCGCACAATGTGATGTTCATTGTGTGTACCAAAATTATTTTGCGAAATTATTTATGTTCTTATGGATCCATACAGTCAAGGAGAAGAAGAATATCCTACACACACAATAACTGGAAAGAAAGCTAGCTTCAATGGTTACACCTTGCGTAGAAACTGGCTTTAAAACACATTACTGATGGAAAGATAGACTATAGATAGAAAGGTACACCACTGTGAAAAATTCAGATCTCGCCTAAATGTAACACATATATTTTTAAGACGGGACGTCATGGGTATAAGTGAAGAAATGTACAGGAGACGACGTTATAACAGGCTTATGCGAGCGTAGATTTAATTCACCCGACAACTTTCCGTTTTGACGTCATTAGTACAAAATGTTAATACAAATCTACTGAATTGTGTCGGACATAAAAATGTGGCTGCGGTAAAATGAAAAGAGGTTGGAGGTTTACATAGAAGGGACCAACAAGTTTGCTGTTTTAGAGACCTGATGCCTTATGGGTCGTTAGGTACATTACGACGTTTCAGGCGACATTGCTTCATCAAATATCAGGGTAGATAAAAAGTTGGCGTAAGTTGGAAGAAGAAAATTAGTCCGAAACGTCGGTTTATACGTATACGCCAGACTACACGGCATCACAGTCCAAAATTCGGTGAACATCTGAGGATACTGCACCCTCGTAACGTGTCCCCTTTATGCAATTTAAAATTCAGTAATTCTAAGAAGAAAGAGAGATGGTAGTCATACCAAGCTGAATATTGAAGTTAATATTACACAGAACAAAAATATGCTCACTAGTCAGGATTCAGATTAGAAAATAGTATTATTTCTTAATTTTAGTGTCTAATTTACTTTTTTAACTTTACAGTTACATATAAACTAAATGTAATAGACGATAATAAGGAATTTCTTTGTCAAGTTTCAGGCACTTAGTGTGTCGAGTCTTCAGAAATTCAATTCTTGGTCCAGAGACCTATTATCATGAGGTTTACCGTGGTTTTGCTTAGCCTCTCCAGGAACGTACCGGGACTTTACCTCAAATTAGGCCCCTACCTCTACTTGGTTAAACTTTCTAATTCATTGTTCACTAATCCAACAATTTTACATTATTTATATTTTAGTTTATTACAAAGTCGTTAAGCAAACTACGAACATACACTCATATACATACAGGCACACATACATACATACATACATACATACATACATACATACATACATACATACATACATACATACATACATACATACATACATACATACATACATACATACATACATACATAC
>Ga0123355_10005853_pt1 | contig 18086 bp, 10 predicted proteins | sample TergutEmb28metaG_3_FD_89872 | JGI IMG/M metagenome (GOLD analysis project Ga0123355, IMG submission 89872) | Embiratermes neotenicus P1 segment gut microbial communities from Petit-Saut dam, French Guiana - Emb289 P1 | ecosystem: Host-associated > Arthropoda: Insects > Digestive system > Gut ... | reverse complement strand
ACCCCCAAAAAAATAAAAAAAAAAAAAAAAAAGCCTGTCCCAGTGTCAATTTGTCCACCACAAAGCCCACGTGGACTTGACTCTAATTTCACCCTTGTCTCCGAGGTGAGAAGTCAGAAGTCGTATCCATAGGTCCATTCTCTAAAAACTGTACTGAAGTACCTGTACATTGACCGCCGGTGTTATGCGTATCGGATAACAGACTTACTTACAGCTCCAATTTACCGCCATCGGAATTCGATTTTTATTACTTTTATTCAATTGTTCACCGCAAGGGTGCACAATTCCCGGGCGCCAGGTGGCTCAGTCGATTAAATTTTGTACCGTGGCGCTTAATATTCGTGGCTCCTCAGTACTGACCTTGTTTCATGTCACCCTTCTGGCAACTAGATTTCTGCAATGGCTGCTAGATTTTTTGAAAAAGTTTGGACCCTGGTTCACCGTAAGAGGAACCTCACACTTTCTCTAATGATACTTTTGGACATTCTCAGACGTCAATACAAAGTCAGCACATTCTCTATTGCAAAAACGTAAAATAAATTACTTTTTTCTTTGCAAGTCACATCGATTGTTTTAGGTTAATCGTATGTCTGAATGTAAGAAAGCTCATCACGATGGAACTAAAGCAGAGGGTACAGACATCCGCGAGATGACTGACAATTCACAACGTGCCGTCGTCAAACTAGAACTCGGAGCGCACAAGGCCTTTACATAACCAACTGAAACGCGAATCAAGTAAACGTACCAAGTAATGTTACAATTCTTTGTAAGGGAAATGTGGCGTACATTGTAACTTGATGCTCTGATCCCAGCAAAACTAATATCTGCACATCACGTCCCCCAGTGACATAAAAGCGCTATAACACGAAAATTACATTCGGCCTTTTTATGCACGTGCCGCCGTACTCATAAACGGAGGTGATTTGGATACAGTTAGGACAGCTGGATAAGCACTTCGTATGGTACAGCCTTTGGCAACTTGACGCTGATAATTTAAACTGAACCATTTCCTGCGCAATTCAAGGCTGAGACGGACCTGCGTTGTGCAACTCCCAAATATTCTACCACCCTTTGCTCAGACCGTTGGTAAGACTGCTGAAAGCACATTCCACCTTAAAGCAAAATAATTTTACATGCTGAATTTTCAGTACGGTCATTAAGACCCAATGTTTTAAGCTCGAAGCAACAGCGATGCCAAATCTAATGCCCAAATCATGCAAAAAGAGACTCACGCTCTTCTATAGCACAACAGAAACCCGCATCCTTTGTTAACGGTCGACGAGAACCGAATCCTTGGCCACACGCTGAATCTGAATCAGGGCAATGCGTCACCAAAAACAGCAACTTCGACAAACGGACTTCTTGAGCGGCAAACAAATGACATTACAGGGTACGCGCCTGGCTAGTAAAGCAATTTTCAAGAATCTTCCAGACATGATAAAGACACTGAAAAACAATTAAATGCGCAAATAAAGCCTGAACACAATTTTCTTGAAGATGATAGCACTCAAGAACGGTTGCTGATTTCTAAAAAGTTTGTTACTTTAACTCGGAAATCGCACCTTTTCGTTTTCAAAACAGCAATCTCGCTCAACTGGAACGTCTCAGCAAATGAACTCCGGAACTTGTATTTCTTACCAGCAACACAGACCGGTAATGTCGACCTAGGTTGTTATCTGCGTGTCCATTATAACATTATTACTTTTGCAACTGTTGCATGCCCAACTGCATGAAACTGGAGTGCCCTCTATGTATAAGGATGTGACGCATAGCCAGTACACCCTTCACAATACAAAAGCCCAACAAAAGTACTCCCTAAAGGGCCAGGAATGTAATAAACGTTACTTCGTCAGTCGGAAAGTGTGCACAATACTGGAGGGGCGTCGAGGAGAAGCAAATCCGCCGATAAATGGATAAGAAGAGAAGCGGAATAACGCAGTTGCTGGCACGAAGCCTGCCCGAGTGCAATAATGGGATATGCCCCACAGCGAGCGTTAAAATGTGACACACTTAGGGGTATTTTAACACGAAACACGCGGGCGAGTGGTGAAAGGAAATAACTCCTACTACGGCTTAATTTTGCATTCTTGGTGCAAAATAAGTCAACAATACAACTGCTGTTAATATGCAAGCTGAAAAACTAAACCGTCGCCGTGGGGAACTACAGTGGGTAGCTACCCAAAAATGATCCCGCTTTATATACAACGCCAACATTCGTTAACTGAACCGGGCTTATCTCCAACAAGATGAAACCAGTCCACGCCTTATTTCTTAACTTCTATTTCCATATTTCTCTTCCATCTTACCCGCTCTCTTCCGTTCCTATTTTCCGCGTGCACTTCTGTACGAACTGGCTGGGCAAGGTGAATGTAGTCAATGAATACCGAATTTCAGCCGAAAAACATGAAGGCGAGAAAACATCGGAAAGCCGTGGGATGGATGAGTAAATCGTAAAGAAATGTGGTGTGGAAATGTGATTTGTATTTCGGGGCCGAGCTCCCCCGCCCGGTTTCCGATTCATTTCCCCAGTTGACAGCGACGCAAAGCTAAGTCCTGAACCTCATGTGGCTCGCAGCAGGGACCAGTGGAGGGATCTTGTAAACACGAGCATGAACTCTAAGTTTCCAAACACAGCTGAGAACTTAACTAGACCCCGACTAGCAGCTTCTATACCGGAGCTGTACTCCACAGACTTAATAAACGCATGGCCGTTGATTTTCTGTTAGTTACGTTTCACAATTTAGACGTTTTATAATATACACTCATCAAATATTTTTCGGATGATCAAATCATAAGGAGAAGGACGGGGCATGTATCACGTATGGTGGGCAGGAGAGGTGCATGCAAGATTTTGATGGGAAAACCTGAAGAAAATAGACCACTTGGAAGATCTAGGCGTACATGGGGAATGATAATAAAATGGATCTTGAAGAAGTAGAGTGGAGGGCACGGACTGGATTGGTCTGTCCCAGGATAGGCACAAACGGCGGGCTTTTGTGAATGCAGTAATGAACCTCCGGGTTCAATAAAATTCGGGAAATTTCTTGACTAGGTGAAAACCTGTAAGCTTCTCCAGAAGGACTCCGCTCCATTTACTTCTTAGTGATTTAGTTGGTTGGTTAGTGAGTTACACTTCACACTTCGACGTACTAAAATCTGCGATAGCAAATGGTGTGTGTGTGTGTGTGTGTGTGTGTGTGCAGTATGCAATTATTTTTAAGAGTGACTTCAGAGCTGATTGAGCAAGTGCAGAGAGTTACGCATTACTGATAAACCTTTCAAACCACCCGTAGCCATACCGTCAGCTTATATACCACAACCCTATGTTATAACGAGTCATTTAACATGCCAGTTACATGACTGACAACTCCAACAAAACGCTAGTTCTAATTAAATACACTTATCACTTCATCATTCAGTACTCCAGATCAGTCAGTCCGAAAACACAAAAACAACGCGCGTGTCATTTTCCTAGTTTAAGATTTACAGAGCAAAATGAAGAGGTCAATGTCACTAATAACGCTTACGAAACCACATGCTGACTGTTCGAGTCTCAAGTATGTTTTGTCTCATAGGAACACATTAACCCAGGAAGGTCGGTGATGTGATAACCCTCCAGACCGTGTTCCGGGAAGTACGGTGCTCGAATCTCGAAAGAACTACCGGATGTGTTCACCCTCTCCAAAAAATGTTGCTATACTACTTTACATGGCAGCGGGAACAAACATATCCTTTCGAATCCTCACAAGCAATCCATTATCATCTTCCCGTATCACTGGAGGTCACACGGACAGGGCTTCTAGACTTGAAACAGCATCATTAAATAACCCATAAACTAATTAATCAGGAATATAAGAACATTCTGCCGATCGCGGTGGCCGTGCTGCTTTAAGGCGCAGGTCTACGGCCGCTCGCTTGCTGGGATTGCGGGTTCGAATCCCGCTGGGGGCATGCCTGTTTGTCTCTTGTGAATGTTGTGTGTTGTGCAGATAGAGGCCTCTTAGACGGGCCGATCCCTCGTCCAGGGGAGTCCTACCGAATGTGGTGTCATTGAGTGTGATCAAACACAACAAAGAGTTAAGAATACGAAAGAAAGAACACTTTGCTATTGCACATATTTAACTCACTTGTTCTGTTTAAGGCTCAAATTTTGTATGCACACATATCAAAACAAAATGTAAAATTAGGTACAGAATGGTTATACAAACGCTCTTGATGTCGAGAACTTCATTCCGACTTCGAGGAATACATGGCACAAGGGTAGCAGATGGTCCACACCAGACTTCCACGTAGTCACCGTTGATATTTAAGCGTTTTTCCCTCCACGGCACCAAGGGTTCTAACTCGGCATAGAATAAATCTGTATCAAGTATCTGCAGTCAGGAGGTGACAGCTTGCTCCACATCAGCTTCTGCTGCAAACCGCTTGACACATACTTCTTGAGGTCCCCCACCTCCGCCGCCCCAAACCAAATATATTATTCTTCTCTTGGCGCTACAATTCTTTACGAGTTTTGGCCTGCTCAACAATTTCCCCAAAGAGATATCCCGTGCTTCAGTTCCAGACTACGGGCAGGGTGGTCCATAATCTCCCAGCCGTAGCGCCGTAACCAGTCACAAGTCCGGTTGTCAGTGTGGGACTTGCTGGCTTACATCTCTTTGGACTTCTTAAGAAGCACCTGGCTGGCAAGAGATTTGAAACAGACGTCGACGTGAGGCAAGCTGTCACCTCCTGACTATAGACACTTGACATCGATTTCTTCTACGCCGGGATATAAGCCTTGGTGCCACAATGGGACAAACAGTTATCAGTTGCGACTACGAGGAGGTCTGTTGTGTATCCTCTTGCACACACATGCCATGTAGGTCTATGCACAAGTCAGAATAAAGTTCTCCGCAATCGAGTGCGTGTGCCTTATTTACTACAACTCTCTTGTGTAAAAGAACAGACCTACCACAAGAAAATGACATATTTACAAAGACAGTTTTGGATGGTATACATTACAAAGCCCCTGTTATTTAGTTAATAACACTCCACAACTTGCTATATACGTAGTATCTCGTCGCTACGAACATTTTTCTTCACACTAAGTGCTGCAAATTTATGCTCAGAACTGAGGCTATCACAAAGACAAACTTTGTGCTGTATGGCTTATGACACCGCGTAGCTTCGTAGGTGGTTCCAGCGTTTCGAAGGAATATTCTACCCTCATCTTCAGCGCAGGAGGTGACCACATACGAAACTACACAGTGTCACAACCCATAAGGCATCAAACTGAATTCGCAATCTCTGGCCCGTCCTCAAGATCTTCATCTTTGGTGTTCAGGAGTTGCTTCGACTCTTGGACCATGACGATGTATACAAGCTGCTCCGAAACGTCGGCAACTCTTGACCAACAGAAACGCCGTCAATCCCGAAATATTTAAATGCTCTTTACCGTGTTCAGAAGAGCTCGCCACCTCGGTTCCTATTCTCAGCCAAATGAATCCAATACATGCCCTCAAATTCCATTTCTCAAACAACCATTCCATACTACTCTTCCAACTACGTCGAGTCTACAAATGATCTTTTTTCCAATCAAACCCCACATGCAGGTTTCATGTCTCCCTCATGCCAGCTACATTCCTCGCCAAACTCATCCTCCTAACGCTGATCATCCTTACAATTCTGGTGAAGAGTATGAATTATGAAGCCTCTCACTACGTAGTTTTCTCCATCCTCCTATCACTCCCTCTCCCTTATGTTTCAAACATCCTCCCCGTCTTAAATATCCCTTTTCCGTCCCAACATAAAACAGACAAAATCGCAGCTCTCTACATCTTCGTCTTCAGATTTTAAACATTTCCAAGACCTCACAAAACATGAGTAATTTCAAGCTCGTGTTATTGTTTCAGAGCAGACCATAACATGCCGATGTGAAATGAATGCAATCACAGTTTGCACACAGATAAAAAAAACTGAATGAATCACTAAATAAAAAAACCTTTGGATAATAAAATATGTATAATTCAGCAGGACTGAAATATATACTCACAAAAATACAGCGTCCTAGGCATACCGAATGAGAGCAGTGATTGAAATCACGTACGTCTCAGATCGTTATGCCACCAGCACGCACTATACCGCAGACATGATTTATTGCAAGGATTTCGCTCTGGCTAATCTGAAGCCTATGATTTACTGCGGCCGTCAACCCCGATAGAAACGGCCGGGCGACGTCTCCAGGTCGGGCGGAGCAAATTAGAGCGCAACTTCACTTCGGTTCTCTCATTTCCTATTGGGCTGAAATTCTTTTCGTGGTTTCTTTAGTGGAACTTAACCGCACATAGACTAAGTCTACATAACGTCCAATGACAGGCTACAGACGAATTTCTTCGTAGTTTATTGGTGACAATGTATCATATGAGTATGTTACGTAGGATCAAATAAAACTGTAAATTGGGGATGGGACACGGGACGATACAATCGTGACCTACTGCACACAGCGGAGATTCACTGGTCTTAATAATACAGAAAAGTGAGTCTTTGTCTCACAGACGACTCAAGCTCCCATTACAAAGACCAACCTGTTAATGACGTTCATGGAAATCAGCATGGTTTATACCGAGAAGCACATGAAACACACACACACACACACACATACAGAAATATAATTTTGCGCGTTGTTTTGTATGGGTATGAAACTTGGTCGCTCATAATGGGAGAAAAACGTTCGCTGAGGGCGTTTGAGAATAGGTTGTTGAGAATATTTGGGCCTAAGACGGACGAGGTAACAGGGGAGTGGAGAAAACTAGGAGCTCAGTGAACTTTACTCCTCGTAAAATATTATTCGGGTGAACAAACCGAGAAGAATGAGATGGGCGGGGCATGTAGCACGTATGGGGAGAGAAGGGTTGCATAAGGGTTTTGGTGGGGGAAAACCTGAGGGAAACAGCCCACTTGGAAGTAAGTAAGTAAGTAACTAAGAGGTAAACGAATCATATGAGACAAGAGAGTTCATCCTGAGCGCTATGTCTGCAGCCCCTGTATGAGGATGGCCTTGAACCTAGCGCACATTTTTACAGCGCTCTTAACGACAGTCCGGAATTTACGTGTAAACTTTAATTTCTGTCATGTCGGCTAGCATAGATCCACATTTTAACTGCATGCCATGCAAAATTACAAGTGTTATTCGCAAATATTTTTAACACCAGCAACAATACAGGACATGAAACTCTACAAGCGTAGCTTTGAAGGTTATTCGCTGGCCTCGAAGACAGGTAAAATCATCCGAGGTTGGGGCAAGTAAGGCCAGTCGAAATGTATAGCATTTTATAAAGCCCAATATAGTTTTTATAACAAAATATAAGCCTGGCTGTGTTGAACAAAAATTTCTTTGTTATTAAGTTTTTAAACCACGATGAAATGCCTTCTCTAACGACGGCCAAACCTACCGCTAGTAACAGCTGCACTTACAACCCAACAGACGCAATTTGTTGGTAGCCTGAAAGCGTATCTCGCCAACAGCTGCTGTTTTAAAGAATATACGTGTACGAGAAATTCTCCACGCGTTATTTGCCCAAATGATATTGGTATCTGTATATATACACCACCTGTACTCTGCTCCAGTAGACTGTACATCGTGTTCGCCTCTGTAAACACATAACGACCTCACTGACGCATCTTCGAGCTAGGGTTACTACCTAAACTGCCTGCTGCTGAAGACCCACAACAGCTCCGAACCGGCATGATTTTGCGACATTCCAGCCCCATGAAAGCACGTTAAGCAGGCGGAATCTGCACGTGGGAGTCCGTTTACCAAATCCACGTGTATTACACGTGCCGCAATGGGCTCCTCCAGCCATTTACATTCTGAGCGTAAATGAACTGCTACCCGCACTTTCAATAACTAATAACCCATCTGGGTGAAATTAGGGACATAAGAGATCGACGTAACGTCACTAAGCAAGTGTGGGTTTCGTGAAAATCAGTGCAGCAAAAACCATGCTTGACTTCGGAAGCGAATAAAATTCTGCCCTTCGTTCGGTATAGGAGACGTCCACAAACGCTAGAAGTGACTGCGTTTCGTGACAACGAGCAATGTGACAGCCATATGTTACATGAGCGGCGTAAATAAATTTTTATCCGTACTTCACAAATTCAATGACCGATTTGGGTGATATTCAGTATGAGAGGTGTGCGCGTAATGCTGCTGAGCATTTGTGAGTCCCGTAAAAATCGGAGGAAGGAAGGGCGCAATTTTCTTCCCGGCTTAAATAAAACTACACGTGCGCGTGTACCGTGAAACCGTATGACATTTTGAAGTTAAAAGTCTTTACTAGGTGACGCAGGTTTTTTTTTCTTTCTTTTTTTTGGGCTGAAGGTACCAATAAACTGAGAAAAAATCCTGGATCGAACATTCGACCCACGGGATTGCATCCCACTCGCAGCACGGGTGAGAGACCGGGGGGCCTGGTACTGTCCATGCGTGGACACCGACGAGAAATCTAAAATGATACTCTTATTTCGATTAATTACACTTGGATCTTGGATCATAAGAGGCCAGCGGACTTAATCCGTGACAGGTAGAAGAAGAAGAAGAAGAAGAAGAAGAAGAAGAAGATGATGATGATGATGATGATGATGACGACGACGATGAGGAAGATGATGATGATGATGACGATGACGACGACAATGAGGAAAATGAAGATGATAATGATGACGAAGAAGAAGAGGACGAATAAGAAAAAGAAGAAGAAACTGAAAATTTGGGACTATATACAGAATGAAAGACAACAGCATTTGTCCAGTGGCGCACACGCGATCACAAGGGAAAAAGAGGTAAGACACGCCGTGAGAACATGGAAAGCCACAAGTAACAAACAGAACCCCCACACAGTGCTTACAGCATTCAATAGGTACTTATTGGGGTAGAAGTATAGGACTGCAGAAAAAAAAAAAACTTCTGTTATACTTTAGTCAATTAGAGTCCATTTTACAAGAAGAAGACACTGGGAAGACCCATCTCCATTCTTGAGAAAAATCATGTAATGAATTCTGACTGGGGTGTCTTCAATTGGTTAAAATACAAAATTACAAGAAGTCAGAATTCTTAATTACGCATGACAAGACTCGCTCGTAATAACGCACTTCCGCGGGAGTTTCGACCGTTTAATTCACACGCTACGGCAGCTGCGCCAAGGCATGAATGGGGAACAATGACAACGTGCGAGAAGGTAGAGCAATGTCTCCCACCAGGAATTAGTCTGACCTCGACACTAACAGGCAGGAAGTGCTGATTATCAGTGAGCTGCCCACATGAATTCAAACTAACCCGCCGGCCGGCTGCTTTAATGCCGAATACCACGTCGTATCTAACGACTAAGATCGACACTAACGATCAAATTTAAAATTAAACAGCCGTAATACTTAATGGCCCACAGTGAAAATGTTTATAAATAAAGATATGCTACTGCCAAAATTTTTTCTTCGTAACAATAAAATTCTGCTCGTAAAACCAGACAAAAGAAGCCCTTTCATACAGTTCCAGACATGTCAGGAGCAATGGAACACGTGTCTGTTCGCAATTTGTCACACGCAATGTCTAGTAACTGTTAATTACAAAATAAAAACCAACTAGGTACACAAAAATGAGTGTAAACAACATCCCTATTTTATTCCGACTTGTTTCGGTCCTGCAGGCTAATCAGACAGAAAACACAAATTGTCCTGAAATCCTAACAAAATGCTCTATAGCATATCAACTCATTTAAAAACTTAAACTTTTATAAATGTAAATTCCCCGACAACGATCCTGCAGGACCGCAAAATGTCGGAATAAAATATGGGTGCCATTTACAGCCATTGAGGTGTGACTGTATGGTTTTCGTTTTATAACTATTACAATTCAGGCACAGAGTTATCATGAACCAGTTCATGGTCTAAACAACCAGTCTGCAATCAACGGCCATATGCACATTTTGTCATTTATTGCCGCCACGAGCATGGCAGTTTTATCACAGAGGTCTGCATACGCCGGGACCTCCCGTGACAGCTGAGGTGCTCAGGACAGCGACAGAAAAAACACACGTAGTGCAAACTGACTCTTTAGAACTCGAAGATACAACACCTCTATTACCAAAATACTCCAATGAACACGATTCTCAACCAGTTACATTATCACAGTCTACGTTCCTATAACCCATGTTCGTGCTATCCACCCATTCCTTTATTGTGCTTCAATATTACTTTTAACTAACGTGCATCCTAACCAAAACTCTAGGCCTATACGCATCCACGTCTACCAATCGAGCCAATCGTACGTGCCCAGCTATTTGCAACACCCGTAATTCCTGTACGCTAACTGTGCTGGTTGAGGCGCATAACTCAGGACGTTCTTAGCTATGTAGCTATCCAAACTGCACACTCCATTCACACCTCAGTTCTGAGCACTTGAGTCTTCGAGCGTTTACAGGAGAACTAACCTAAGTAACGCGTATTTCCTTCGGCAATAAGACGCCACATTTCGCAGCCACACATTGCTTCTGGCAAACGTCCTCTTTTAGGTACAAACGCAGACACTACAGGGTACCGTCATTTTCGAAGTAAAAGAGCTTTCTTATTGCCAAGCAGCAGCAACTGCAGCAAGAACAGACGAGGTATAGCAGTACAAAATAATGCGATTAGGATAAGTATGCAGGTAATTTCGAAGGCCTTTCAACTTGTGTGATACAAGCGTTTGAAACCAACAAATAAAAATCTTGGGACCTAAATTTAAATTCTTCCGTGCACCACCAGCAACTCGTGTATATTAATAGCACTATTAGGTTAAAATCTTTTCGTGACAAAATATTCTGACGTTGTACGTTATCGAACTGTGGCCTTTTAACATCGTGACCTACTTTCATAGGCGTAATTTGGCTAACAGGAATGGGGAGAGGGGCAAAATCGACCATGCGTATTAAGAGTCAAGTTAGAAAGAGGGGAAGGCTTAGTTTGAACCGGTCCTTAATACACACACATACACCCTTTCTCCGACTATCGCCCAGTTTTTTATTTGCTTTTGTTAACTCAGTAGCCAAAAAATCTTTAGGTAGAAAAAATATTGGGGGGGGGCCTTTCCCTCCCTTGCCCCCCCCCAATTTATGTCTATGCCCACTTTTTATGAAAGCGGGGGCCGTTGACTTTGACTAAGGAAAAAACTGCACGCCAATTATTTCATGCAAACGGGTACCAAAAAAAAGGGAAGATAACTGACACGAACTGAACTTTCGTTTGTAGTGTTAACATTACAGGCGCATGTTGTAACTGTAGTAGTTGTCCCGCGTTTCAGTTTATTTCAAAGGACACCTAATGCTCCGTACGCGAGATACAATTCCTCGTTCTGTTCACCCCGTATCAGTTGACAACCTAGGCTGTGTTTAGAAGTTCGTGGTCTACTGTCAACATTTCAAGGTCCTACAACAATTCTTCGTCGTGTATTAAGAGAACAAAATCTTCCCTAAATTCACTTCAATCCAAACACTCAGTCTTAAACAGCCCTTGAAATGAACGGCGTAATATATTTACTAATGATATTTCGTTCCGTCACCTCTGAACAGAAGTAATGAAAAACGAACGCAAACGTGCGGTAACCGGGGAAGTGATTATCTGGGATTTATTATATGAAGATGTATCGAAAATTATGAGGCATTACACTTTTAAAGTTCGACTGCTATTAACAACCTCTCGATCTATGTGGAAAAGAACTTCTGAGGGATTTAAAGCGTGCATTTATTGTTGCGCAAATGTCTCTCGCGTTTCGCACACTCCTTAAAAGATGTCAAAACATTCGGTACGTTGGATGATGGAAGCACAACTCCCGATCCCACCCCACACATTTTCTGGCCTCAGCATCGTTTGCATACTCAAATCTGGCTCCACTCGGTTTTTGGGGCACGCTTTTTTACGCACACACAATGAACACTGGCTAGCTGAAGGACGATCACCGAAACTCATTCTTGGAAATCTTGAGAATTTTAAGTGCTATCAAAAAGTCCGCGTCAACAGGGGCCTGGTTAAAACGTTTCTGGGTAGATGCGTCTAGTCGCACGGCAATACCGCATTTACTCAGTTACTGTATTTATGAAGGTTATTTTATGGTCAGTTGTTTTTGGCCAGCTCGCCAACGGCCACTAGGCGCATATCTGAAGTTCCGCTAAAAGAGACGACTGCTGCAGGTCAGGTACCTACAGTCACCAGACATCACAGCTGATTAGTTATCCGCGCTGCTTCATTCTTGCAGATCTCAGAACTGTCATCTCAACTTTTCGTGGTTACCGTCAGTTACTCCACAGAAATGTAAGGATGGCATCTCAAGAAGTTCAACGATCGTTACCTTCCACATTTTCTTCGTCCCATCACACACAAATCATCATAGCGTTAGACGATACATAATTAGACACATGAAACAGCGTCAATAAATAAACTAATAATCACCTGTAAACTGCAATCTCGAATCACGGCAGCAGTAACATTAAAATAAAACGAAATCTTCGCCGAAGTAACTGTACATTTTCGAGCAAGTGAGTTATTCTGCACAGATCTGTTCGTACGTGGGTACTGTGTTTGTCCAACAGGATATGTATGTGCAACGTATACCAATGTATCTAACACGCACACTTTTATTAATGCAGTCTGTTATCTAAGGAAATCAGAGATAAATCGAAAATGCACCCATACGACAGACACCAACGAACACGTTTACGTATTCCGTGGGATTCTTCAAATCGTAGATGGGCCGCAGCCTATAGTTTTCTCAGCCACTCCGGTTGAATATGCCTGGACAGAAAGGAAAATATCCTCACTGACTCCTTCAACACCTTTCCATCATTTGTGGTCACTCGATACTACACAAACTCTGCGGTTCAAACATCACCGTTAAATAACATCTGCACTAAATAAGTCTAACAATGATAAGAATAATATTCTGGACGATGGCCGGGGATCAGCCCTTAGAGTCATTAAGAGCTGAGACGTCCAGGAAGAAAACTAATCCAAGTAAGACAATGGCTTGTGGGTTGCAGATCGTGGTCTACTGTCAACATTTCAAGGTCCTACAACAATTCTTCGTCGTGTATTAAGAGAGCAAAATCTTCCCTAAATTCACTTCAATCCAAACACTCCGTCTTAAACAGCCCTTGAAATGAACGGCGTAATATATTTACTAACGATATTTCATTCCGTCACCTCTGAACAGAAGTAAGGAAAAAGGAACGCAAACCTGCGGTAACCGGGGAAGTGATTATCTAGGAATTATTATATGAAGATGTATCGAAAATTATGAGGCATTACACTTTTAAAGTTCGACTGCTATTAACAACCTCTCGATCTATGTGGAAAAGAACTTCTGTGGGATTTAAAGCGTGCATTTATGGTTGCGCAAATGTCTCTCGCGTTTCGCACACTCCTTAAAAGACGTCAAAACGTTCGGTACGTAGGGATCAGCCCTTAAAGTCATTAAGAGCTGAGACGTCCAGGAAGAAAACTAATCCAAGTAAGACAATGGCTTGCGGGTTGCAGGGTTGTAGCTGAGAATTCGTGTCTCTGTGCATATGACGCTAAGTGAATGGAAACGACAAACCAACGTTTCGAGACAATGCAGTGTTCGTTCTTCGGGGGTAGAAACGTCCTAGCAGATTTCTAAACCTGAAGATGCGGTCATTACGTTGCCTCGAAACGTCGCCTTCCGACTACCCGTTGGACGCAGCATCATATTCCAGGGCATTACTTGTACGTCCGATGTGCTACTATTGCGCTGCAAACGCCACGCATCAATACTCCCGGTCACCTAGGCAACACGCTGCACGAAATCCTTATCAACACAAGCCAGACCTACACCAAAAGTAATCAAATCACAGGATGTTCATTTTATTCTTGCCTTACTGCCTGACGACATTATTGCACCAAGTATGTGGGCAGGAACAGTATCTGACACTGAAAACTTTGCTCTAAGAGGCTCATTACAAATCACGCGAACCACAAACAAAATACTAGATACAGTCCACATAAAAGAAACGTCTTGTACACTAAACGTGCTCACAGTTCACACTTGCAGGTACATATCAAAATTCGGATTGTGGTATCCGTGTAGTCTGGTAGGCGAAAGACATTTCGGAGAACACGCTGTCTTCACATTCAGGAAAGCAGGGACTAAAGTTGCACTTCTGCGTATCTTCACTACATGTCGTCTGAACTCTTCAACACAACATAAAAATCAGGTCACACAGCAAACGAGACGGACATTTCTCTCTCTTCTGGAATCCCAAGTTCTCTATCACCTGCGACTATTATAACCAATATTTCTTAAGCTTAATTTCTCTACAACTAAGGAAATTTTCGGTCTAGAAGAATCTTACTCCAACACCATCTGCTTACTAACAGCAACAGAAGTGAATTATTTACACACCTGGCAGAGAGTTGAGTTTCGTAGTTGCATGTAGCTGATCAAGAAGTTCCCCTTCTTACGAAGCCAGAATGCTCATTACCGTTATCACAAAACTGATCACTGAATTGTACTTCATCTAATTCAACACCAGCTCATTTTCACAATCGATTTAAGGACCTGTGATACATGTTAATATTGCCTTCCCCTCGCTACATACTATTCCAAAGCGTTCCTCTCTCTGGGCAAAATGACGGTGTTGTCCCCATTCGTAAATAAACACGTCACCACAAAAACTAAGTTAAGGGTAAATGGAGGTACCGCTCCACGCATTCTTACCCTCAGCATCAGCCACAGGGAGTGGCTACCCTACCATTTCGGTGGCTCTACCCTCTGGAAAAGAGGCTCCGGCACCCACTGGACATGAAGTCCAACCGCAGGTACGGATTGTGAAGAGAGGAATGCTTGCCTCTGTCGAGAGTCGAACACCATTCTTCTAGCCTGTAGGCTCTCACTATAGCGACTAAGCTATCATGCTCGTGATCTCCTTCAACCGGGTTTCAGAATTACTATGTTGCCTATATCCGCACGCGTTTCCCCCGTCTCCTTATGAATTAATTGGTTCTAACTCTAAGTACTAGTACAAATATGAAGCTCTGCGTCAAGCAGTTTTTCCCATACACCCTTCATCTTTATTCACGACGGAAGTGTGGCGATGTGGACTGCGCAGGCTCTATTTATGGACCAGTTTCAGCATTTAATTTGCACAGTAAAGTTTCCTACAACCCTGGGCTAATCCGGCAGCATGCAGACGACTCAGCAGGAGGGGGTCTCTAAACTCAACTTCCACCCACACAGAAAGGATCGTCTCCCACATTGCATCTCGTGCAGTCAGCCTACAGCTGTCGCATAAAAAAATACTCTCTTGAGGCACAAACGTCAGCTCCCTTCCTCTTCCTGCAACATTTGCTCCGATTCCTCCATTCCACGTAGCCCTACTTCAGTAACGCCAACGGAGCAGCGAACACCATTTCTAGTCATAATTTCATCTGCAGGGACAGATGTAAACCATTAACAAAAATCACCCCAGATGCTCCTCGAAATGTAACTTCACGACAAGATATACACTATGGGAGGCCTGGGTTCGAACCAAACCAGTACCCGTGGGATTTTTTTTAAGGAAGAATTGGAAAATGGGTCACTTTTTCCTGCGAGTACTTCGGTTTGCCCCTTTCAATGTCATTCAATGAACGCTCCATACTCGTTTATCACTTACGTCGCAGCCTTAGCAATTGACAGCATCAATAAATAAACATCTCTTTCTATTCCTCTCTCTTTGTCTCTCCTGATAAGACATGAAAGGTTTATCATGTACCTACACACTGTTCAAAATGAACCCAAGGCCTCAGGGCGGTCTTTGGGCAATGTGTGTACAGTTAATCGATCATTGGAACATTTTGACTGTCCAAACACCCAGCCTTCGATTAAGTTCGGTAATGTGGACGTACACCTGAAGTTGTCGGGCAAATGTATTTTTGGGTCCTTTTGGTACAAGTGACTATGAATTTCTGCGAAGCACAAATACAAAAACACCAATTCATTAAAAAAACAGTCTTCATGGTGCGGACTGTCGGACAATGGAGCTATATATTATTACACGCATACAACTACTCCTTTTTCTTTCTCCCTACTACCAACGAGACTTTTTGGGTAATACAGAAGTAATAATTTCCAAACTTCTATAATAAAACCAATCCCACGAAGCTAGGTCTCTCCTCCAAAAGACGTTTTACAAAGTTGGGGAGACGTATTCGAGACTGAAAGGCAGCAGATTATTAATACTTCCAATGTGTGAAACACGTATCACGATTCTGAAGAGGTTTACTTCACGCTTGCAGTTTTAAAAAAATATACCCTTTTACATACACGCCTGACACTTTGGGTGAGGTAGCTAAAGTGGTTAGAGGGAGCTTCTAGGTCGAAGGAAATGTGCTGGCCAGGCATAATAATTAAGAATGCAAAGTTGCACACTCCAAAAGCAGGTTCCGGTGCCGACACAGCTAATGACCCTGTTTGTTGGCGACCGTCACTAACAAGACAAAAGATGCTAGTGAGCGAATACCTTGCCGTAGCAGTTGATTCCTCCTAGTGTTATTTATCATTCCTTTGGTGGCAGATATATTTTGGGATGTTTTCATTACCTGCTCGGTATTCAGAGCGCGTTACATTTTGGTAACCTAAGACAGGGTGCACGTGTCGTGTGCGTAAACTTAAGGACCACGCAGGCATAGCTCCAGTATTCCTTAACCTTCAGAACTACATGGATGAAAATGAGTACTTAGTTGCAGATCCCAATCGTTTTATCGCGGGGAAAGAGCTCTTTGTCCCCAGGCAGGATGCAGAGGGAAAAAGAAAATGTCGGTCTCCGCCGGAAATCGAAAATACGTATTAAATAAATTACATACATTGGTGCGGCAGTCACGTGATACTCTAAGTTTAATAACCGGAAGGGCCTGTCGAATTACTTTTGAGCCACCCTGTAGTGTGGTCAGAAACTAGTCTATTTTCATGCCGTTGTGGTCCAAAAATCGGGATTTACGACCGACAAATACAGTCGAACTCCTTATAAAGTCATGACAGGGACCGAATATTTTAAGTCGTTATAACCGAGGAGTGTAATGTTATGGTTAACAGTGAAGGATTGACTGGTACCACAGAATTTCTGACGCTATCAACGAAGTGTCGTACAAACCGATGTCGATACAACCGGGTTCTACCATATAATAGAAATGGTGCAAAAAACATTACGTTCTGTTATATTAATCTCATTCTTTTTGTTCAGCTAGAAGAGAGTTGGAGTAACCAAAGAACGGGGAAGCGGGATGCACAGGGCCATGAGTGCAATACACGTGTACTATTCACAAAACAGGGGAGGCAGATCAAGGCACCCAACACCTACCGTCGTAACAGATGTTCGTGGTTCCTCGCAGTTCACCCAGGCAAATGCCGGAACGTGCAGCTACCTTAAATTACGCCACAACCGTTTCGTTCAACGTCCTCCTCCCTTCGTCATCCAATTATCTGTCACTACAAAGACCACGTTACTGACAGCACTGTTAAATAAATTACAAGCAAAACGAATGGGACGAGACGGAAGGGAAATGCAGCACACAAGAATTAAGTTATTACAAAATTATACGTGGTAGCTCTAGAGGAACCCAGGCGTGTACAGGGGAACAATATTAAAATGGCTAGCAAACAAAAGGGATGTGAGATCATAAGGAGGTTGTGGAAGGATTTTGTTAACACGACAATGAACTCTCGATAGTATAAAGGATGTGCATTGCTTGATCAGCTGACTATCAGCCTGTTGAGGAGGTCCTTCGCCTCTACAGTTCATGAATTTGTTATTCAGCTCCTTTTGGTTGTTCATATTCCGATAAATTTAGAAGTAATAAATCCTCTGGGTCCACACACTCGTATTCTGCAGGACTCTGCACACGACAAAACAATATGTAACAACGCATAGGCCCGATACCTTTACATTGGCCGACATGTGTGTGTGTGTGGGGGGGGGGGGGGGGGGCGTCACGGGGATGTGGGGAGACCAAAAGGTCTCTTTTCCGGGCCTGACAGGAAAGGGGAAAAAATTTTTTGGGCGGCAAGAGGGAGGGAAAAGATTTTT
>Ga0123355_10005852_pt1 | contig 18087 bp, 15 predicted proteins | sample TergutEmb28metaG_3_FD_89872 | JGI IMG/M metagenome (GOLD analysis project Ga0123355, IMG submission 89872) | Embiratermes neotenicus P1 segment gut microbial communities from Petit-Saut dam, French Guiana - Emb289 P1 | ecosystem: Host-associated > Arthropoda: Insects > Digestive system > Gut ... | reverse complement strand
TGCATGCCACGGATATAATGCCCCCAAGCCAATCATTGAGCAGAGTGTCGAAGAATGGCAATCTATCATGGACGCCGACTGCAAGAGCATCTATATTCTTGCTAAATACACCGCCGAACAAATGATCAAGCAAGCCAAAGGTGGCAAGATGGTCATCGTCTCGTCAGCACGCTCAAAGATGGGTATGGCAGGTTACACCGCTTACTGCACCTCAAAAGGCGGCGTTGACCTGATGGTACAAAGTCTTGCATGCGAACTCTCTGCCACACACAACATTAATGTAAACAGCATCAATCCTACCGTATTTCGTTCCGACCTGACCGAATGGATGTTCGACCCCGAAAGTGCCGTGTATCAGAACTTCCTAAAGCGCCTGCCCATCGGGCGACTGGGCGAACCGCAAGACTTTGTCGGACTTGCTACATTCCTCGCTTCCCCCGCTTCTGATTTTCTGACAGGTGGCAACTATGATGCAACCGGCGGGTACTGGGCATGCTAGAGGTTAAAAATGTCGCAATAATCGGCGCAGGAATGATGGGCAAGATGTGCGCATTCGTCTTCGCATCTGAATATGATGTAGGAGTATACGACATCGCACCACAGAAGCTCACAGAAGACATAAGAGCCTCTACCAAAGACTTAGTCGATAAAGGCGTAATATCTTCAGAAGAAATCGAAAAGCGCTTATCCCGCATCAAATTCACATCCAAGATGGACGACGACCTCATATCGAAATCAGACCTCTTAATTGAAGCCGTGTTTGAAAACATGGAGCTTAAGCAGAATATCTTCGCCGAGCTTGAAGAAATTTGCCGTCCCGATTGTATCTTTTGCACCAACACATCCGTCATGAGTCCATCTGAAATCAGCAAGAACCTCAAGCACAGAGAGCGCTTTGCTGCGACTCACTTTTGGAATCCCGCCCACCTCATCCCACTGGTTGAGGTAGTTGTGTCTGATGCGACTTCACCCGAAATTGCGCAGACTATAATGGACATTCTTGAAAAAGTCGGCAAAAAACCCGTACTGTGTAAGAAAGACGTACCCGGCTTCGTCGCCAACCGCCTTCAACACGCACTCTGGCGTGAGGCCATATATATGGTAGAAAATGGAATCGCCGACCCTAAGACCGTCGATGATGCCTGTAAGTACGGCCCGGGACTACGCTGGCCCGTCCTCGGACCTATGGAAAATTCAGATCTTGTCGGAATAGAGCTGACTTACAATATACATGATTATGTTCTCAGACACCTTGCGGACAATCACGAACCTTCATACCTTATCAAAGAAATGCTTGACAGAGGTGATCTTGGAATGAAGACAGGCAAGGGCTGGCAAGAATGGTCCCCTGAGCGAATTGAGAAGCTCACGACTGAACTTCGTGAATACTTAGTAGACAAGCAGAATTCATAAACCCACATTTACTAGAATAAACTACACATAAATTAAGGAGAATCACTATGGGAAAGAAAGTATTTATTGACCTGACACATCCGTTTTCAGCAGAACAACCTCGCTGGCCTTACTTCGATAAGCCACTAATTGATGCACCGCATTCAATGGCAAAAGGCGGCGTACTAACTCAGAAAATCTCAGTCACAATGCACACAGGCACACACTGCGATGCACCACGCCATGTTATGGAATACGAATTTGACGGTCGTCGTGCCCGCTACACACATGAGATGGACATCGATGCATACACAGGCGAAGCAATCTGCCTACCTGTAGAGATTGAACCTTGGGGACTTATAACAGACAAGCACCTTGATGCCGCATGCGCCAAAATCGGATTTGACCCCAACGAACTTAAAGGCATGGTACTATGCCTTGATACAGGAATGCACAAATACTATGACGACAGCAAAGCATACTATCACTACGCCGCAGGTGTTGGAATTGACGTCGGAAAATGGATAGTAAAATATAGACCAAAATGTGTCGCTATGGACTCACAAGCACTTGACCACCCACTTCACACCGCAATGGGCAATAACGGAATGACCCGAATGAACCTGCTCGGCTCCACAGGCAGGACACTTCACGAAGAATATACAGAACTATTCGGCGAAAAAGCAAATGCCGAATTTGACAAATTCGAATACATCCGTATTCACGGTCAGAAAGCATATGACGAAAAATTCGGAGAACTCGAAAAATTCGGAAACTGGGGAACATGGGAACCTTGCCACAAACTGATGCTCGGCAACGGCATAGTCGGTGTCGAAAATCTCGGTGGCGACCTCGCCAAAGTCTCAGGCAAGCGCTTCAAATTCTTATGCTTCCCTCTGCGCTGGTACATGGGCGATGGCGCTATGGCACGCTGTGTCGCCGAAATTGACGAAGACGACCTCAACGATGTACCCGACCGCACATACGAATATGGTGGCACAGGCTATGCAAGTGCAGAAAATGGTGGCGCAAGCGGCATTGAGTATATACAAAGACTATTTAGCCGCAATAAATAACTATCACAAACTACCGAGATTACTCTCGGTAGTTTAGATTAATGCACACCCCGCCCGATTTTCACAATCGAATAAAGGAGTAACAAAAAATGTCAGATTTATCAAACAAAAGAATAATAACCGTCGCCACAACAGGCGCATGGCCAACCAAAGACAACACCCCCAATGTACCTATCGAGCCACACGAAATAGCGGAAGAAGTTTACAATTGCTGGAAAGAAGGCGCATCGGTAGCCCATATCCACTGCCGTGATGATAATGGCAAGGCTGCAATGGTCTTTGAAAAATTTGAGGAAACCGTTCGTCTGATTCGTGAGCGCAAGGACTGCGACATAATCCTTAATATAACGACATCAGGCGGTGTCAACCTTAAAGAAGAAGATCGTCTTCGCCCATTTTACGAGCTCAAGCCCGAAATGTGTTCTTATGACTGTGGCACGATGAATTGGCAGCACAGTGCCATATTCGAAAACAGCCCTCAATTTCTCGAAAAACTCGGCACCATGACACAAGAAGTAAATGTAAAACCCGAGATTGAAGTATTTGACCCCGGCATGATATACAATGCAGGCTATTACATAAAGAAAGGCTTCTTAAAGAAGCCCTGCCACTTCCAATTCTGCATGGGCGTACCCGGCGGAATCATGGCAACGACTAAGAATCTAGTCTTCATGAAGGATATCATGGACGAAGTTGCACCCGGAAGTACATGGTCAGCATTCGGAGTCGGCAAAGGCGCAATGGAAATTCTTTATTCGACCGTCGCAATGGGCGGACATGTCCGTGTCGGCATGGAAGATAATGTCCTCTACCGCAAAGGGCAGATCGCCGACAGCAATATGCAGTTTGTCGCACGTGCAAAGCGCATAATCGAAGAATTTACTTGCGAAGTTGCAACCCCGGCAGAAGCCCGTCAGATTCTTGGCCTAAACTAATCAACATACGATACCTCAAACTTAAAACTGCCGCTATATTGATCCTCACAGATCAACAGCGGCAGTTTTCTAATATTCTACAATCCATTAACTACGCAATCCGGCTTTTGCCCGCTTGCAAGCACCTCAATATTCTTCTTGATGCGCTCATAACTGCGTACGAAAGTACCCCCTGTGATTCCGGCAGTATGCGGAGTGATTGCAACACGTGAGCGAAGCTCCTTAGGCAACATAAGTATCGGATTATCAGGCAGATACGGCTCAGGAGCGAGAACATCAGACCCAAACCCACTAAGCTTGCCGGAAATAATCGCATCCGCAACCGCTTGATGATCCATAAGCTCACCTCTTGCCATGTTTATAAGTATAGCCCCACTCTTAAATAACTTAAGTGACTCATTATTTATCATATTTTCCGTCTCACTTGTCACAGGCGCACTCAGCAAAACTATATCACAAGTGGCATAAAGCTCCTCAAGCGGTAAATACCGCACATCTTTAAACCCTACATCACCTCTCCTTGTGAAATAACAAACCTCACAACCGAATGGCTTAAGCACTGATGCAACCGCATTACCAATAGCACCAAAGCCAATAATACCTACTCTGAGACTTCCAAGTTCAGGTAAGCTTTCCATAAAACAATTTTTCTTTGCTTCCATCTGCCTATTCTCATAAACCATATCTTCATTTAGTCTGAACCTCTTGAGTAACGCAAGAATCAGAAGAACAGCATGCTCCGCTACAGGATACGCATTTACCCCGGCATTATTACACACATACACACCAGCACTTCTGGCAGCATCAATATCAATACCATTAAAAGCAACTCCAAGAGAATGAATCAGCTTAAGACTCGGCATATTTGAAATTATATCAGCCTTAATCTTCATAATCGCATCAACTATAAGAACATCAGCTTCCGTCGCTATGACCTCACTTGCATCCGGTGGCGCATCATTACCAATATGAATAAGCTCCCAGCTTACATCATCCCAGCTTGAATATCTCTCATAATTATCTTTATTTACAAGCAGCACTACTTTCATATTCATTCCTCCCATCAGTTTAAGTCAAATTATAACAAACTTTAATAAAAAATGCTACTAGCCGTAATCAAGCAATAGGCTTGATGCAGGCGGATTTCATTGTAAACAGTACCAAAAAATCTCACACCCATTCCCCTTTACGTAATGGCTTTTTTGTGGTAGTATTCTATATAGTAATGGTGAGCTTTTGAGTCGGTCTACTTTTGACACTGTGTCTGACGGGGCATAGGGCTTCAAATTCTAACCAAGTTATATCATCTTAAATGGTGCAAAGAGTCTGTCATTTTGACAACGCATCTGACGGGTTGCGGGACGAATAGTACCTTTATAGCGTTTATACATTGCAGTACATATGCGTTTGTGCATCACATATCTGCATGTATGAATTATTTACCCGTTTTGGAGACATTGTCTTCTTGCGGGTCTTGTTTTTTAAGGATACATTAACATGTTTAACTACAGTTCTTACAAGATAATAAGCGCCGTGCCTTTGTCTGATATTTTAAGCTATTTAAATAACGAACTTTCCGCCTTAAAGCTCTCGGACTCAAGCTATAAATACAATGGACTCGAAATTAAAATCACCCCCTATTTGGACAACAAGCTTCCCAACCTCGGCATCTCTCGCCACACTATCGAAGCTAAGGGCGACAAGGCTTCGGCAGAGCAATTTCTAACTGATTTTAGATTTAGATTCCTGTCTGCCGGAGGCTAATATTCCAAGAACGGAACACCCATTATTATGATTACTTATCAAGATAATATAAAGAAAATCTACATCGAACTGACTCAGCACTGTAACCTCGACTGCCCCGCATGCTTTCGCAAAAATTGGTCCATGCCACCGATTCATATGACACAACCCATCTTTGCAAGAGTCAAGTCAGATATCACCTCGGCGAAAACCATCGTCATTGGTGGAGTGGGCGAACCGACTGTTCACCCACATTTCCCCTCTTATTCACAGCTCCTTAGTCATGCCAATATGGAACTCACCAGCAATGCTTACGACTGGACTGACGACACACTCTTTGCTATAGCAAGCTTATATAAAAAAGTAACCATCTCGGTCGATGGACTCCCCGATTCATTTCTGACTGCAAGAGGCTTCGACTTCGATATAATGGCAGAAAATGTACGAAAACTCTCGCTACTCAAGAAGAAAAATCAATCTAAATTTCCGCATATTCACGCACAACTCGTTTTATCCACAGACAACCTGCACGACATCAAAGACCTTATCCCCATGCTGAGAAATATCGGTTTCGAGCGACTTGTTATCTCTAATCTGCTCCCTCAGACCGAACAGGATAAAGACAAGATTGTCTATACTCCCTATCTCTCTAAAGAACTACGCAACTTCGTCCAATCTTGGTATCCTATTTCCTCGGCGAATCAACTCCCGATTAAAATACCCCAAACCAAGTTCAGCGCAGAGCACCGATGTGGATTTGTCGAAAATGAAGCCGTCTTTATTACCGCTCAAGGAAATATCGCACCATGCTACCGCTTTGCACATGACGGTGTTGAATACGTTTTCGAGCGCAAAAAGAAAGTAAAAGCCGTATCCTTTGGAAATATTTCCGAAAAATCACTTACGGAAATTTGGGAACACAAAGAATATGCCACATTTCGCTTTCAAAACTACGCAAGTCGCTATCCTTCCTGTATTGACTGTGATTATGTAGAATGTTGTGATTACATTACCACCAGCGAAGCCGATTGCCGTGCCAATGAGCCATCTTGCGCCGACTGTTTATGGTGCAGAGGTCTGATTGAGTGCCCTTAACCGCAACCGCATAAATCCGTAAAAACTGTGTATAACCGGACCCAAAGACAGCGAGTTTCCTGTAAGTTTATACTTATTACCGCAACCATTTGAGAACTGCAACTACACAGAAAATATATTTTTTAGGAGGAAAAATTTATGACAACTTCTTACAATGGCAAAATCTTGAGAGTAAATTTAACCAGTCGCTCTTGCAAGGTCGAAGACTTAGATCTTAATCTTGCAAAAAAATTCATCGGCGGACGTGGTCTCGGTACAAAACTTTACATGGACGAAGTTTCTCCGACCATTGATCCGCTTGCACCCGAAAACAAAGTAGTCATCGTCACCGGTCCTCTGACTGGAACGGCTGTTCCTACCGGCTGTCGCTACATGGTAGTCACCAAATCCCCGCTAACAGGCATGATCGCATCTTCCAACTCCGGTGGCAAGTGGGGCGCATCGCTCAAATATGCAGGCTTCGATGCTGTAATCTTGGAAGGAAAGGCTGACAAACCCTGCTACATCAACATCGTAGACGACAAAGTCGAGATCTTAGATGCTTCTTCACTTTGGGGAGCAACAAGTGAAACCTGCCTAAAATCTCTCGAAAAAGCCCATGAGGGATGCTCTGTTCTTAACATAGGCCCTGCCGGCGAGACTCTTTCTCTGCTTGCCGCTGTTATGAATGAAGGCGAAAGAGCTGCCGGACGTTCAGGCGTTGGCGCAGTTGTCGGCTCGAAGAATCTCAAAGCTATTTGCGTTACTGCAAGCAGAGGCGTTATGCCTGTCAGTGATGCCGATGCATTTAAGGCTGTCACATCTGAGTGCATGTCCAAAATCAAAGAAAACGGTGTCACCGGAACAGGTCTTCCGACTTACGGCACAGCTGTTCTCGTAAATATCGTTAACCAAATCGGCGCATATCCCACGAAGAATTGGCAAGAGTCTTATGACCCGAATGCTGACAAAACATCCGGCGAAACCTTAAAAGAAAAGCATCTTGTCAAAAACGGCTTCTGTCACAGATGCCCCATAGGCTGCGGTCGTGTCGTCAAAATTGATGACGATGTAGTCGGCGGACCTGAGTACGAGACTATTTGGGCATTTGCAAGTAACTGCGGTATTGATGATCTTGAAGCTGTAAACCGTGCCAATCTCATGTGTAACGAAATGGGCAACGACACTATTTCTGTCGCTTGTACCATCGCAGCAGCTATGGAGCTTTATCAAAAAGGTTACATCAAGGAAGACGAATGCGAAGGCGTTCCCCTTGTTTGGGGCAGTGGCGAAGCTATTGTCAAGTGGACCGAAAGAATGGGCAGAGGCGAAACAGCTCTCGGTAAGCTCATGGCTCAAGGTTCTTATCGTCTTTGCACCCATTATGGTCATCCCGAAATTTCCATGTCTGTTAAGAAGCAAGAGCTTCCTGCTTATGATGCACGTGCAATCCAAGGCATCGGCATTACCTATGCCACAAGTAACAGAGGTGGTTGCCATGTCAGAGGTTATATGATTTCTCCTGAAGTTCTCGGCTTGCCTGAAGCTCTTGACAGAACAGTCGCAGATGACAAGCATGTTTGGACTAAGATTTTCCAAGACCTGACTGCCGTTATCGACTCTGCTGGTATGTGCTTGTTTACATCCTTTGCGCTTGGCGCACCTGAATATGCAGCACTTCTCAATGCAGCAACAGGTACCGACTATGATGTAAATTCAGTTTTGGAAGCCGGAGAGAGAATTTACAACCTTGAGCGTGTGTTTAACCAAAAAGCAGGCATGAAACCTGAGGACGACACTCTGCCCAAGCGCCTACTTGAAGAACCCATTGTTGATGGTGTCTCTAAAGGTCAAATCAGCAAGCTCCCTGAGATGCTTCCTAAGTATTATGAAGCAAGAGGTTGGGTCAACGCATTCCCGACCAAAGAAACTCTCGACCGCCTGGGGTTATAATTCATGGAAGTGCGACTGTTTGCAACACTTAGAGATAATCGTGGTAAAGTCTTAGACATTCCGTGGCAAGACGGCATGACCGGACATGCCTTGCTAAGCACTTTGGACATACCGGCTGATGATGTAGCGATTTTCCTCATAAACGGTGTGCATAGTAAATTCGATGCCTCACTTAAGGCTGACGATGTTATCGCACTATTCCCCCCTCTCGGCGGCGGATAAAATGGATACCTAGCTGTATAGCCCCAAGCAAGTGGTCACTGTGACCACTTGCTCGGGGCTAAATCTTTTTGTGCAAATTGCACATTCAATTTGTACACAAATAATCTCAAAAAACTATTGACCCGAACGGTCGATTATGCTATCATTGACCACAGTGGTCGATGATTTGTGATCGAAATTGACCGCCGCAGTCAACAAAAGGAGATATCTTTATGTCAGAACATAACCAATTTGATTATCAGAAGTTTCTAGCCCTGGATGAAAGCAAGCAAGAGAGAATTATAAATGCCGCCATGAAAGCATTTATAGCAGGCTACAAAAATGCCTCAACAAACGACATCGTCAGAGAAGCCGGCATTTCCAAAGGCATGCTCTTTCATTACTTCGGCACGAAGGAACTACTATACAGCTTCATCATCGACTACGCCATTGCCACAGTCCAAAGAGAATATCTTGATTTAATTAACGTTCGTCAGCCTGACATACTTGACAGCATTTGGCAGACATCATTATTAAAAAAAGACCTATCAGAGCGCTTTCCTGACATATTCGATTTTTTAACAAATGCATATGTAGATGAAAAAACCGGAGGCGGAGGAGACATTGATGCTCTGACTCGATTTGTCAAAGCACACTCCGCAGTCACAGCAGAAATATACGCTCATGCGGATACCACCCTTTTCCGTGATGATGTAGATAAGCAGACAGCTATGCAGATTATCGGTTGGACAATGAGTGGCTACGCCCACTCCAAGGTCATGGATGCCGGGGACAATCCCGGAATGGACACAAGAGAAAATTACGATCAGTATTTAGAAGAATTTAAGCGTGTACTTGATATCTTGCGCTTATGTCTATACAAGTAAACCACTGATTAGCTCACGCACCCGGTGGTAACATAAATCATGAAAGAGAGGAATAACAGATGAACTACAGTGTTGAAATTAGTAATATCACAAAGAAATTCGGCAAATTCACCGCCCTGAAAGGAATAAACCTACAAGTAAAGGAAGGCGAAGTATTTGCCTATATCGGCCCTAATGGTGCGGGAAAATCCACCACAATTCGTGTCATGCTCGGCATTTTGCAAGCCACATCAGGGCATGTTAAGCTATTCGGCAGAGATGCATGGAAAGATTCCGTTGAGATTCACAAGAAAATCGCATACGTTCCCGGAGATGTAAATCTATGGCCCAATCTCACAGGCGGTGAAGTCATCGACTTATTTGTAAATCTGCGTGGCTCACACAACAGAGAACTGCGCAACAGACTAATCCGTGACTTCAATCTCGACCCCACCAAAAAATGCCGCACTTATTCCAAGGGCAATCGCCAAAAAGTGGCTCTCATCGCCGCATTCGCTTCAGAAGTAGATCTATATATCCTTGATGAGCCTACAAGTGGCTTAGACCCGCTCATGGAGCAAGTTTTTCAGGACTGCGTAATGGAGCAGAAGAAGAAAGGCAAAGGCGTATTCCTCTCCAGTCATATATTATCAGAAGTCGAACGCCTCTGCGACAGAGTAGGCATAGTCCGTGACGGAGAACTTGCCGAAGTCGGAACATTAGACGAACTTCGTCACCTGACTCGCTACAGCATGAAAATCGAATCGGAGCAGCCTGTTGAAGGACTGGAACGCCTGCCCGGAGTTCATGAGATTGTCACGCTGAATAACAACATCACTTTCCAAGTAGATACAGACAGAATTGGCGAAGTTGTCGGCCATGTGCACAGGTTCGGCATAAAGAAAATTGAGAGCTCTCCCCCCTCTTTGGAAGATCTCTTTATGAAACACTACAAGAAAGAAGGTGCAGCAGATGCGGGATAATTTTGCAAGGTCATTTTTATTAACCAAGTTCATGCTGCGCAGAGAGCGAATCACATCCACTGTTTGGATTATCTTGCTCGCTCTTGTTGTGGTTGGTCTCGTTCCCGGTATGCAGGGCACTTTAGATGCAGACAGCTTAGAAGGCTTGATTCCGGTCTTGGATAACCCTGTAATGGTCAGCATGATGGGACCCGCCTACGCTGCGGATTATGGCACTTTCGGTGCGATGTATACTAATATGATGATGCTGTTTACTGCTCTGACCGTCGGACTTATGAATATCTTTCTGATAGTGCGCCATACTCGCACAGACGAGGAAAAAGGTCGGTATGAAGTGCTACGCTCCCTTCCGCTGGGCAGGCTTTCTAACCTAGCATCCGCAATGATTACAGCTACAATTGTTAATCTGATTTTATTTGTGGTAATAGGTTTCGGCATGTTCTTGCTGGGTGACGAGTCTATGGGGTTAACAGGTTCTTTATTGTGGGGTGCTTCCCTTGCTGCTACAGGGCTCGTGTTTGCTGCTTTGGCTGCGCTGTTTAGTCAGATGTCATCTAACTCTCGTGGTGCTCTAAGCTATTCTTTTGCCGCCCTTGCTATCATTTACTTGCTTCGTGCACCCGGAGACATGAACTCGGATTTGGAAATACTGTCTCTGATTAGTCCTCTTGGGTTGGTGCTCAGAACACAGGCATATATGGGCAATTATTGGTGGCCGATTATAATTATGCTACTCTCAGCCGTAGCGATAACAATAGTCGCCCTTCGGATAAACCTTACACGGGATATCGACCAAGGCATAATCCCTGCCCGCCCGGGGCGTGCAACCGGCTCCGCCCTGATGCGCTCGCCTTACGGCTTTACTTTCAAGCTTCTCAGAACCAGCTTAATCGTATGGGTTGCCGGTATGTTCTTACTGGGTGCATCTTATGCCGCTGTCTTAGACGATATCGACAACTTTGTTGCTCAGAACGAACTCTATCAGCAGCTTATCTTAGGTCCGGCAGGAGTTGAGCTCGCACAAGATCTCGGTTTGGAAGAAACTCTTGCTACCATGCAAGCCGCAGTGGCTGCCGCAGGCTTTACTATTGCAGAGCTTTTTGCCTCTATGGTAAATAGCATTATGGGCATGGTTGCCTCTGTCCCCCTAATCATGTTTATCCTAAAGGCAAGGGCAGAAGAAAAAGATGTTCGCACAGAATTTTTGCTTTCGGCTTCGCTCGGTCGCATGAAGTATCTGGCAGGATTCGCCCTCATAGCTTTCGTTTCAGCAGTTCTGATTCAGCTTGCACTAGCTTTTGGTCTGTATCTTGTGGGTTCGTCTATGCTCCCTGACTATAACCAACTGTCCTTAGCGTTTTTGCTTGAAGCAAACTTAGTGTTCGTCCCCGCTTTATGGGTTATGACAAGTATCGCACTCTTATTGGTCGGACTGCTGCCCAAAGCATCGGGGATAATATGGGGCTATTTCGGATTTTCATTCCTAGTCGTGTTTATCGGTCGCATGGGCATTTTCCCCGATTGGGTATCTTACCTCACACCTATGGGCTTTATACCTCAGCTACCTATGGAAGAAACAAACCTTGCCACTCTTGGCGCACTTACCGCAGTCGCAGTCGTGCTCTCCGCTTTGGGATTTTTCTTCTACAACAGACGGGATATTAATGCCATTACTAATTAGTCCACCCAATGACAAGGAGCTGTATCAAAACACAAATCGGGACGCCCGGGTGTGCGTCCCCTACGAAATGCGGTTTGCCAAAGCGATATTACCGCAATATGTAGGGGCTGCACACTGGGCAGCCCGCGTTTTGATACAGCCTCTTGTTATCAAACCCTCTAAGGGTCTTACTGTATTTATATAATGCTATTTCTCTCAATGTTCCAAAAGCGATGCTGCAAGCATAACCCCCAACTTCCCCGATTCAAATGTAAGCCCACCTTGAAGATATGCACTATATGGCTCACGCATAGGCCCATCAGCTGATAGCTCAATCGAAGCCCCTTGAATAAAAGCCCCGGCTGCCATAATAACCTGATGATCGTAGCCGGGCATATCCCAAGCCACAGGCGTGACATACGAATCAATCGGCGCACCCGCTTGGATGCCGTGGCAGAATTTCTCAAGAAGTTCAGGCTTTCCAAACTCCACCATCTGCACTATATCGGAACGAAAGTCCCTGTACCCCGGAGTAGTCTTATATCCTAACATCTCAAACAGCCGTGCGCAAAACACGGCTGTTTTCATTGCCTGCGCCACTGTATGCGGTGCAAGAAACAGACCTTGAAATAAAAGCCTGTTAATATCCAAAGTCGCCCCGCACTCAGCACCAATACCAGGCGTTGTCAGCCGAAAAGCAGCCGCTTCTACAAGCTCTTCCCTGCCGGCAACATAACCACCCATCGGAGCGATTCCCCCGCCCGGATTTTTTATGAGCGAACCGGCAAGCAGATCAGCACCGACATCTCCCGGCTCAATAACTTCCGTAAACTCACCATAACAGTTATCAACGAATACAACTATATCCTTATCAGTATCATGAACCAACTTGCTAATCTTCCCGATTTCACTCACCGTAAGCGCACGTCTAGAAGAATAACCCCTCGAACGCTGAATCAGTACCGCACCTATATTGCCTTGATGCAGAGCGCCTTCAATAGCCTCATAATCAGGACCACCGTCTGCCCCAAGCTCAACCTGTGAATATGCAATTCCATAGTCTCTTAAAGAACCACGATGATTATCCTTTATGCCTATCACACCATGAATTGTATCGTATGGAAGCCCTGCTACCGAAAGCAACGTCTGCCCCGGACGAACAGCAGCAAACAAAGCACAAGTAATCGCATGAGTCCCATTTACAAACCCGGCACGAACCAAAGCAGTCTGAGACCCCATGATATCAGCATAAATCAAATCCAAAGTCTCGCGCCCTTTATCATTATACCCATACCCGGTAGTCCCCGCAAAACACCCATCAGAAACACGATGACGACGAAACGCATCAAGCACCTTCTCGGTATTTTGCTCCGCAACATCATCTATTATTCCAAACTGCTCCGCACAATCCATCATTACTTGCTTCGATAATTCTTTTATCTTGCTTGTTATTCTAACTTGATCCATGAATTGACCTTTCTTTGGCTACGCTGCAAGACTCGGAGACTGTGTTTTTCAATTTCCTAATCTAACGAATTCACAATTTCCTTAAATAGATTTCCTCGCTCCTCGAAGTTTCTAAACCTATCAAACGAAGTACACGCAGGCGAAAGAATAACTACATCCCCCTTCGTCGCCACCTCGGAAGCCGCACAAACCGCATCTTTAAAATCATCCTTCATTATAATCTCAATCTGCCCCGCATACCCCGGCGCACTCTCTACCGCATCTCTGATACGCTCAGCAGTAAGCCCCGTAAGCACAAGCTTCTTAACTCGGGAAACTATCTCAACACCCAAGTCATCAAAAGCAATCCCCTTATCCTTACCGCCCGCAATCAGAATTACCTTATCGCTAAATGACCTTAAGCCCGCTATCGTCCTCGAAGGACTCGAAGCAATCGAGTCATTATAGTAACGCACTCCTTTGAGCTCTCTGACAAGCTCAATACGATGAGCGACACCACCGAAAGTCTCTGCAGTCTTACGCATCGTATCATGAGAAACCAGCCCCTGAACTGCGGTAAAAGCAGCCAAAATATTTTCAATATTATGCTCACCCGGCAGAAGTATATCACTCACCTGCATAACCGCTTGTGATACCCCGCCCGAAGCCTCATAAATAGTCCCGCCTTGCTCATAATAACCATCCGTAACTACTTCTCGTCTGCTAAAGAAATACACCTTACTCTTAGCCAACTTCGCATAATCACGTGTAATCTCATAATCTAAATTCAATACGACCTTTTCATTGCTATTCTGGCGAATATAAATATTCTGCTTCGCCTCGACATATTCTTCCATATCCGTATGAACATCAAGATGATTCGGCGAAAGATTCGTCACAACAGCAATTTCAGGGCATTTCCTCATTGATATCAGTTGAAAAGACGAAAGCTCCAATACCGCTATATCATCAGGGCTTATTTCATCAGCCGTACAAAGCAGCGGATTGCCAATATTTCCTCCGCAATGTACTGTAAGACCTTCATTTCTGAGAAGCTCTGCAATTATCGATGTCGTTGTAGTCTTGCCATCACTCCCGGTTATCCCGATTTTAGGACAAGGACATACCTCGAAAAACGCTTCCATTTCACTCGTCAGAACAGCCCCATTTTTCACAGCAGTCGCAATCTCAGGCACAAAAGGCATAAGACCGGGTGTGCGGAAAATAACATCTGCATCTAAATCCTTAAGATAATCCGCACCAAGTTTCAGCTTCGCTCCCAAGCTCTCAAACTTGTGCGCAAGCTCTCCCATCTCATCACGAGTCCTCATATCGCAGACTGTCGTATCCACCCCTACGCCAAGTAGCGCTTCAATAAGCGGAGTATTACTGATTCCTGCGCCTATAACAGTGACTTTTCTACCAATAAGTCCGCTAATATAATCCTTAAATTTCAATACATCTCCCCCATTTAAGTCTCAATAATCATCACATAACCCAGCGTTCCTCACCTGTGCTATCTTCACTCTTTCTCCGTCTGCCCATAAGGTCACGCATTGCATCAAGAGGCAACTTATTTTCAAACAAAACTCGATACGTCTCTGTACATATAGGCATATCGACCCCCATTTTCTCTGCAAGCTCCTTTGCCGCTTTCGCAGCATAGTACCCTTCCACGACCGCACCGACCTCTGTCATAGCTTCTTGTGCACTCATACCCTTGCCGATAAGAAGTCCTGCCCGCCTGTTGCGAGAATGTTGTGACATACATGTCACTATCAAATCCCCAAGTCCCGCAAGCCCTGCAAGCGTCTCTTTCCTACCACCCATACTTACCGAAAGCTCTGCCACTTCCGCAAGCCCACGTGTCATAAGCATCGCCACAGTATTGTCACCCAGCCCAAGTCCGGCACACACTCCGGCACTTAGCGCAATGACATTCTTTATAGCTGCACCAAGCTCTACTCCGATAATATCATCAGTTGTATATACTCGAAAATTTTCATTCATCAAAAGCCCTTGAACACGTTCTGCCACAACGATATCTTCTGCTGCTGCAACGCATGCAGTCGGGATTCTCCGTGCCACTTCTTCGGCATGTGTCGGTCCTGAAACAGAAGCGACAGGCACATTGGCACCGAGCGTATTTTTTAAGATGCTTGTAAATAGACTTGATGTATCTTTTTCTATACCTTTAGACATGCATATCACATCACAAGTGTCATCTAACCAGCCTGCGAGCTCTAGAGATATATCTCGAACAGCAAAAGACGGCACAGCAATAATTGCCGCACCGACTCCGACAGTCGCTTCTTCTATATCAGAAGTAATGCGGATATCGTCCGGTATTACTACCCCCTTGAGCAGAGGGTTTTCCCTCGTGTTTTTGATAATCTCAGCTTCGCTTTCAAATTTAGACCAAATGGTAACGGAATTCTCATTATCCCGCAACAACAACGCAATAGCTGTACCCCACGCCCCGCTGCCAAAAACAGATACTCTCATTCCACTTACACTCCTCAAGTTGCATTATGATATTCGATTTGGTTGGTGCAGATTATTTTTCCAATCAAGGCAATTTTCCGCAGGAATACATGTGTATTTCAAGGGAAATTAACGAAGAGTGGGGAAATAAGGTGTACCAACTATTTTTTAAATTTAAACTTTGACTCCTCGCCTTTAATAAGCCTCTTAATATTCCCCTCATGCCTTGCTATAAGCAACGCAGCGCACAAAATCGTAGCCACAAATTCCCAGTAACTACCCAAGCTTATTATGCGCATCGAAATGGGAAATGCCACCGCACCAATCATAGCACCAAGAGAAACATAACGGGTCACAATCGTAATAAGTATGAATATTCCCCATGAAATAAGCGCCAAACGCCAATCAAGTACAATCAGTATCGTTCCTGCAGCCATAACGCCCTTTCCGCCTTTAAAATTATAATAAAGCGGAAAACAATGCCCCATCATGACAAAAAAACCTGAAATTGCCTGTCCAAATAGCGAAACCTCGAAAAGCGAGCTAAAGAGCCAAACCTGAGAAAGCACCAAGTCGGTATATCGACCAAATAGCCACCCACCGAAAATAACCGGCGCTATAGTCTTAAACATATCGATCGCAACGACCAGAAGCACACCCCGAACACCGAAAACACGATAGAAATTGGTAAGCCCGGGATTTCCGCTCCCGAATTTCCGAATATCCTTTTTATAGAAATACTTCGATGTAATTATAGCCCCGTTTACACTGCCTAAAACATAAGCCGGTATCGCTACCGCAAGAATTAAAAGAAAAATCCTCATCCTCTAATACTCCAATCCCAATTTGTTAATGCTTACATTTTCAAAACTCTTTATTTATCATCCCTTGAACGAATAATCATCCGTACCGGGGTTCCTTCAAGCCCAAAAACCGCACGTATCTGATTTTCAATATATCTCCTGTAAGAAAAATGAAAAAGCTCAATATCATTACAAAAGCAGACAAAAGTAGGCGGTCGGATACTCGCCTGAGTAATATAATAAATCTTAAGTCTGCGCCCCTTATCCGTCGGTGGCTGCACTCTAGCGACAGCATCAGACAGAAGCTCATTGAGCATACCTGTAGTAATACGCATAGTCGCCTGATCATTTACGAAATTAATCAGCTCGAACAACCTTTCGACTCTCTGCCCTGTGAGTGCTGAAATGAACAATATCGGCGCATAAGTCATATAACTAAGATCACGCATCACATCTTTGCGCATCTCATCCATAGTATTTGTATCTTTTTCTATCAAATCCCATTTATTTATGCAGATAATACTCGCCTTACCTGCCTCATGCGCAAGCCCGGCAACCTTCGTATCCTGCTCAGTCACGCCCTCACGTGCATCAATCATTATCACACATACATCACTGCGCTCAATAGCCATCTGCGCACGCAACACACTATAATACTCAATATTACCGCTGACCTTCGACTTGCGCCTTATTCCTGCGGTATCAATAAAGACATACTTCCCGTGCGAGTTTTCAAACGGAGAGTCTACAGCATCTCTCGTCGTACCTGCTACCTCACTGACAATTACCCGCTTTTCTCCCAGAATTCTGTTCACAAGGGAAGACTTTCCTGCATTTGGCTTGCCGATAACAGCGACCTTAATAAAGTCATCATCATCCTCATCACCGGACACAGGTGGAAAAGCCCCTACACATTCATCAAGTATATCTCCCGTCCCATGCCCGTGCACAGCAGATACAGAGACAGGCTCACCAAGTCCGAGCGAATAAAATTCGTAAATATCAGGATTGTTAGGACCAACAGAGTCCATCTTGTTAACAGCCAGCACGATAGGCTTACCTGACTTGAGAAGCATTTTCGAAACATCTTCGTCTGCAGCAGTAACCCCGGTCGTAAAGTCAACAACGAACACAATCACATCAGCCATCTCAATAGCAAGCAGAGCCTGCTCACGCATGAATATAAGTATCTCATTGTCTGTTCTTGGCTCAATGCCCCCGGTGTCTACAATGTCAAATTCCCGGCCATTCCAGTCGGTCTTTGCATAAAGCCTGTCACGAGTGACACCCGGCGTATCTTCAACTATTGCCAGGCGCTTTCCGGCTAACCTGTTAAACAGAGTCGATTTACCCACATTGGGTCGCCCGACTATTGCAACTAATGGCTTAGGCATAATGACTTCTTCCCCTCACTGTACTGTTTGCTCATGGGTACCTCTAAAAACCTGGTGTCTATCAGATTGGTGTAGAT
>Ga0123355_10005851_pt1 | contig 18087 bp, 13 predicted proteins | sample TergutEmb28metaG_3_FD_89872 | JGI IMG/M metagenome (GOLD analysis project Ga0123355, IMG submission 89872) | Embiratermes neotenicus P1 segment gut microbial communities from Petit-Saut dam, French Guiana - Emb289 P1 | ecosystem: Host-associated > Arthropoda: Insects > Digestive system > Gut ... | reverse complement strand
GTTAAGCAGTAATTATGCACTCCCCTCGTCATTGCGAGGAGCGAAGCGACGAAGCAATCCAGGAAACTTGCGCATTTCGGCATTCATGGATTGCTTCGCTTCGCTCGCAATGACTGGTTCCTGCATAAATATTCATGGTTTCTGCTTAGCAAGACAGCCCCAAGTCATGAGGAGGAAAAAAATGATTGCATCAATGACAAACATTGTAAAACGTTACGGAAGTAACAATGCCCTAGATCATATGAATATGAATATTGCTAAGGGTGAAGTGCTTGGTTTATTGGGGCCAAATGGTGCAGGGAAATCAACTGCAATCAAGGTCCTCACAGGTTTGGTTAGTGTTGATGCTGGTGCGGCCTTGTTGTTTGGCAAAAAGATGAAAGGGCAAGCAGCTGATTTAAAGCGGCGAATTGGAGTGGTACCTCAGGATTTAGCGTTGTATGAAACACTTTCTGCTCGAGATAATCTAGCCTACTTCGGGAAATTGTATGGCATTACTGGTGTAGCACTAAAGCAAAGAGTAGCAGAAGTGCTAGATGTCTTGGGATTAACCGATGTAGAAAAAAAGCCCCCAAAAAGGTTTTCTGGAGGTATGAAGCGACGTCTTAATATCGGTTGTGCAATAATGCATAAACCAGAATTATTAATCCTTGACGAACCGACAGTCGGTATTGATCCGCAATCTCGCAATCACATTTTAGATTTTATAGAAGAAATGGCCAAGCATGATACAACCGTAATCTATACATCCCACTATATGGAAGAAGTCGCTCGTCTGTGTTCACGGATACTAATAATGGATACCGGGCGTGTAATCGCAGAAGGCAGTGTTGAAGAAATCACGAAGTCCGTATTGTTTGAAGAAACCATAACTTTGGACGTAAAGGATCCGGCACCCAAATTATTGGATGCGATAAGAAATGTACAAGGAGTAATAAAATGTGAAGCAAGTGGTCATCTCATTGTTGTGGCAAGCACTATTGGTGTTGCCAACATACATCGAATATTGGAGGTTGCACTCCCCTATGTAATTAATGGTGTTACGACTCACAGTCCAACACTAGAAGATGCATTTTTAGCACTTACCGGTAAAAATCTCCGGGATGGAGGTGAAGCCTAATGCGCTTTTTTTCTACATTAATTATGGGGATAAAATACTTGTGGCGAGATCCTGTTATAGTTACTGTGGTTGTCATATTTCCTATTGCAATAATCCTTGTACTTGGTACTGCTTTGGACAATATGTTTAATCCAGAATTCGGATTTAACTTCGATCCTCCTAGGGTTGCTGTTGTTACAGAAGTAAACTCTCCCCTTGCAACGTTTGTAGGAGACGATCATATACAACAATTTTTGGATGTAGAATTTACTGATCTTTATGATGCCGAAAAATTGTTAACCGATGGTTATATAACTGCTGCATTTGTAGATCAAGGGCTAGGCCAACCTATATTGGTGCTTTTGCCTGCCTTGCAAGATCCTTTGTCTATGATTGCACTTACAATTATTGATTCGTTTCAACAAGTAGGGGCAGTCGTTACACTGTCAATTATGCAAGAAGGCAATATTGTAGACCTGGTAGGTACAAACATAGAAATTACTAGTCAACCACTTGGTACCCGCGTTCCACGTGCAATTGATTATTATGCTGTTACGATGCTTATAATGATCTTGTTATATACAGGGCTTAATGGGATGGAATTGTTTCACAAAGGCATGTATACAGATACAGGTGTCAGAATGCAATTGAGTCCAATTTCAAAATCGTCTTTAGTAGGAGGACTACTTGCAGCATCTACTTTGACTAGCTTCTTTCAGGGTATGATTACATTTGCTTTTACGGCATTTGTTTATGGCGTATATTGGGGTGATCGTATCCCGATTGTGTTATTAACGTTGTTTGGGATGGTATTATTTTCGCAGGCTTTATGTATTTTGCTCATAATTATTTTTGAAAATCGTAATGTGGTTGCTGGGATTACACAGCTGTTGTTTATGATCACAACATTTGTTTCAGGTGGGTTTGTACCAGTAAATTTAGGGAACCTTGATCGCATATTCCGGTTTGTACCCAATGCCTTGGCTCATACAGTAGTTTTTGGTTCTATATATGGCGGTGATGAAGTATGGATGATGGCTAGTTTGGCTATTTTGTTTGCAATTGCTATGATTTTGGTTGTGATATCATTTATACTAGGAAGGAAGCGGTTTGTATGACGGTTTTTTTTATGGCGATTAAGCGGATACTAAGCCAACCAGTAAATTGGGTGTTTATCATATTATTTCCTATTGTTTTTTCCATAATAATTACTAGTGGAAACAATTATGACCCAGATAATCCCTGGGTAGAATCCGGATTTATCCCAGTAGGTATTGTGGATCATGACAATTCGCTTCTTTCTCATGCATTAATAAGACAACTTGACTTGCGTTTATCAACCATTATGTTAGACGAAGATGAAATAAGTCATTCTCTAACAAGTGTAAATAATGTAGCATGGATATTGGTAATACAAAGTGGATATGAAGAAAATATTGTAAGTGGAATCACGCCTCAGCTAGACAGCTACTCGCTTATAATAAATGATGTAGCAATCCTGGCAGACAGGTTAACAGAAAATATAACACGTGCTTTAATGATACTTGGTACAAATGATCCAGATACCCTTGATATATGGGAAGAGTCATCACGATTAGATATTCATCTTGTTGGGGACACAAGTATCAACTGGGAAGCAATATCACAGCTTGCAAGTATGTACGGTTTTATAGCAATATTTATGGCATACTTTATTATTAGATCATTGATGGACGACAAACAAAAGGGTATGCCAGAAAGACTTGGGGTGCTTCCATTATCCCCACGAAAAATTATGATACAAGGTACTCTTGCTGCATTTGCGTCTACACTTATAGCGTCCGTTATATTATTATGGCTTATGAATAGTCGATTGGATCGTTTGGTTAATCTGGGATACCTATTTACATTATTGGCATTGTTCAACTTATTTACTGTGGCATTTGTATTTGCGATTTTTTCAAGTGTGAAAAATTTAGCAATTGTGAGTGTTGTAGTTACTATGGTAGCAAATATATTGTCCATGTTGGGTGGTCTTTTTTGGCCATTAGAAATGGTACCCCATTTTATGCAGCGGATTGCATGGTTTACACCAACATATTGGTTTGGTAGGGGCCTTAGGAATATTGGTGACATTGGGTTTGAAGGATTTGTCATACCTATATTATTTTTGCTTGCGTTTACAGTAGTTGCAATGATTTTTGGGGGATGGAAAAGGATACAAGGAATAGAGGAGTAACATGAGGCTTTACTTCATATTAGCCCGAGTGGGTGTTGGAGTTATGTTGCTGATAATGTGGGGGCTTATTGACAGCCCCCTTTTCGGCGTCCATTATATGTTATTATTGATGGGTTTATCTGGAGTAAGATATAGGATAAAATCACACACCATTTTGCATGTAATCGAAATAATTACTTCTGGGCTGTACGCAATATGGTGGCCTCCAGCACTTATTGGATTGTGGTTGCCTATCATTGGCTTTATAGAAAATAAGTGGATTAAAAACGAAAACAAATATCTTGAAGAAGGGTATAATGAACGTGCAAGGCGTTTGTTGTTAGAATCACAAATAGATCAGTCATCCAAAGATAGTGTAAGTGCTGCACGTCTTGCGGAAATGAATGAAAGAGCAAGAATAGCCCAAAATATCCACGACCATGTAGGTCATGAGATGCATGGTGCACTTATTGCGTTACAGACTGCCAAAAAACTATACAACATAGGTGACGCCAGGACAGAGGAGTTAATGGCTCAAAGCCTTGCACGGCTAGAATCAGCATCGGCAACCCTACGAGAAACGGTGCATAATCTACGCCCTGCATACACTATTGGCCCAGATACACTTATGCAAATATGTAAGGGGTTTTGGTTTTGTGATATCAAATTTGCCAAGTCGGGTGACTTGACAAACGTAATACATTGGGAGATGCTTGCGGCAAATCTTAAAGAGTTATTGACAAATATAGCAAAACATACAGATGCATCGGAAGCACTAGTCAATTTAGATGGGAATGTCAGATATGTACGGCTTATTGTAAAAGATAATGGTACAGTCAAAAAAAAACTGACATCCGGTCTAGGTTTGTCTGGAATGAAAGACAGAACAAGGATGGCAGGCGGCACATTAACAATTAGCGATACGATTGGATTTCAAGTTGTTATCGTTTTGCCAAAAGGGATGTAGCAACAATATATTGACCCATGGAGGTAAGTGTGAAACATCCGCGAAGCGGATTTTCATACCAACATATTTGTTCCGCCGACGAAGGAGGCATGAAATAAAAAATGCCAAAAAACAAAAACAAAGATATTGCAAATGAAACTATGCAAACCATAAACGCTGGATACTATACTATAAACGATAAAATCATAAATATTTCAGAACAAATCGCATATACAAATAGCCATACAGCTTTTATTTCTGAGCAGGATGCAAATGATTTAGAGGACGCATTTATACAAAAAAGCACTTTGCCAAAGATTGAGTTGTGCGATGAAACTACACTATCTGCAATTATTCGTTTATCGTGTGAAGCAAATAATCTGGGTACATTAAACTTTGCTAGTGCAAAGAATCCAGGTGGTGGTTTTTTAAATGGTGCAATGGCGCAAGAAGAAAGCCTTGCCGTAGCATCTGCTCTGTATCCATCACAGTTGCAACGCACCCAATATTATGCGATAAATCGCCGCTGTAAAAGTTTTGTTTATACAGATTGTGCAATCTGGTCACCAGACGTAATATTTTTTCGTGACGACAGTGCTAATTTTTTAATGACACCTGCAAAATCACATGTTCTTACGATCCCAGGTGTTAATTTTGGGCAGGTACTACTAAAAGGAGAAGATACCAACGCTGCCAAAATCGCTATGAAACGTCGAATGAAAATAGCACTTGCAATTTTTGCAAACATGGGATGTGATATGGTTATTTTGGGTGCATTCGGATGTGGTGTATTCCGCAATAACCCAGCGGACGTTGCTATGTGGTGGAACGAATTGCTCAATGAATATGGTGGGCATTTTAATAGAATTGTTTTTTCAATTTATGATCGAAGTCGACTACGAGCAACATATAAGGCTTTCTGCAATTACTTTCAAGCGTAGTCATGTACATTAATCGCTCTATAGTGACAGACATCGCGTAAAGAATATTGCCAACAAAAGTCGAATATGCAACTATCTCCAATAAACACAGGGGGGTATGTCATGCCTTTTTGGTTATTCATTATTGTGTTTATCAGTTTATTTATATTGGGTATTGGTTTACTAACAGATGGAATAAAACAGGGTAACGATACCAGTATCGGAATGGGTATTTTACAAATAATACTTTGTTTCGTGTGGGCGTTTCTATATTGGAATCCATTTGATTGGGTTTGGATAATAAGAATCTGGAATTTTATTTTTCGTTGGGTCTAATACCCTATTCCTTTGAATTTACAGAAGTTAAAGTTACAATATCGTCATAATAAAAAAAACAGTCCCACCTAGAGTTGTAATTGCGAACGTTCTAGCGCAATTGTGATTCAAGTGGGACTGTTTTTGAATGTATCTTTTAATCCGCTACTATTTTTTATACCTTGATAGACGAGCAAATATACTGGTCTTTACCTTAACAAAGTGTGTTTTGCTACCACTCACAACTTGGTGATTACCATATCCTGCAATTAGTGCCTTGCGCTTGTTTAGAGCAATGAAGGCAATCGCGCCACCAATTACTAGTGTAGACCCCATCAAAGTAAGCACTATAGACATACCACCACCACCAGACATTGGCAAATTGGGGCTGCCTAAGAAGTTGATATCGTAGTTGTTTAGAGGGTGGACGCACGCACTCAGTGATGTGCCCCATGCCGTAGCAGGTATAACAGCAAGTGCATTTATTGGTGAAAACGCTCTAAATCCTGCGGTATTGCCACTAAAATACACGTCATGCAGCGTTAAGTTTCTGTAGGCCATAGTCGGGCCAGAAAGACGGGTTAGGGGGTTGTTGTATTCAAATGTCATAGTAAATATGCCGCCACCGTCTTCGGATGCAATGTTTTCGGTAATTTCTAAGTTGTTTGCGCCAGTTTCCATGATCATATATGCATCATAGTTGACCCATACGCCGCCGCCATATACAGCATTGTTGCCGATAATCTCCTTCTTGTCTGTACCTTCAAGAGAAAAGACTGCACCTTCTCCTGAGACGTTTACGCCGCCGCCGTTATAAATAGCGGTATTGGTGTCAATAGAACCACATATAAACACAAACAATGCTTCGTCGTTAAGATATACACCACCGCCATACTCTGCTGTGTTTTCGATAATATCGCTTTCGGTCATCCTAAAAGTACCGTTTTCGCCGATATATACGCCACCACCTCGGATAGCTGTATTTTCATTTATTAGCCAATTTCCATAAGTGGTCAGCGAGGATGGCACATAGGTAAGAACACCGCTTATCCAAGTGTAGGTACCACCGCCGACATATATACCGCCGCCATATAGTGCTGCTTCATTGTCTGTAAATTCTACAATACTGGTATTGTCAGCGGTATGCCAGAATCCAGTTACCCAGCGTACGCCGCCGCCGCTGTTTTCGGCTATATTGTTATAGAAACGCTTGGTGGAGTTGCCTTCCATGGTAAATATACCAGAGCGGGTCATAAATACACCGCCGCCATCTCCATCAAACTCAAGTCCTGGGTAATGTGTTGCTGCCAATGTGGCACGGTTGTTGCGGATTGTGCCACCATGCATTGTAAAGTAAGAGTGAGTACCGTCAACGTAACCGCCGTCCTGTGTTCGCCCACCGTGGCCTAAGTATACACCGCCACCAACACGAGCTGTATTGCCGCAAATGTAGCCGTCATACATATAGAATCTAGCACTGCAACATACTTTTACACCGCCGCCAACACCATGACGATTGCCGACAACACCAGGAGGAAGGAACGGGTGCGTGTGTGTTCCTGGGCCTATACCTGCAACATTATCTAATAGTGAACCGCCGTTCATATGGAACTGAGCGGAGTCTTGAATCCATACTGCGCCGCCATGAGCGGCTGAGTTTTCTATAAGCTGTCCGCCATCCATAATAAATTGAGCAGTGTTGTTTATAACATGAACCGCACCGCCACCATTGGCAGCACTATTATTATATATGACACCGTTTATCATATGGAATGTGCTTCCTGCGTTTCTTACCTCTACGCCACCACCATCTGCATCAAAGTTGTTTGCTCTGTTACCTTCGATTCGCCCATTATGCATAACAAATGAAGAACCCCAGGTAACTTCTACACCACCACCACCAGAAGAGGAACGGTTGTTATAAATTGAGCTGCCCGTTTGCATATTAAACGTAGCGTTTGCGCCACTTACAGTAATGCCCCCTCTATAGCCAATGGCATTTGCGTTTGCGTTGCCATCTACGGTAATCGTACCTGTACCTCCCCCCAAGGTAAAGTTACCAACGCCTTCTATAATAAAGTGTCTGCCCAAGGTTGTGATATTTGTAGCCCATCGCGGTTCTGTAGCTGTGTTTATACTGTTGGGTACAGGCATACGCAATATTATATCGGCTCCATCGGCTGCTCTTACCGTAACCGATCTTGGCACATTTATCCTATGTGGACTATTTGATGGAGATTGCACAGGAAGCATTATTGGTACTGTTGTTATGGTTCTGTATCTATAGAATGGGTCGGGGTTGGGGTCGGTTACAACCAAGTTGAAGATAGTATTGTTTCCTGGATCTACACCTTCTAAAACCCCTGCATTGGTTGGATGTATTATTATTGTCGTGGGTGCTGGGACTAGATTGCCTAGGTTGTGTATTACAGCGTTAAGCCTTACCCAGTCAGGATCTCTTGGCATATTACCAATTGTCCAACCAAGTGCTGTGTCAAGCATTGTAGGGTTTTGTGGATGTGTTCCGTGCTGGTGGATAACCAAGTTACCATTATCTGTATGTTCAATCGTCCAAAAAGGAATGGCAGGTAAAGTGTGACCAGGCGGAGCTATAACTTCTTCCAAGACCCATATGCTATTAAAAGGTATTTGTGGGAGCGCAAGAATGCCGTCAGCTCCAGTTGGCCCTATCAATGTACCTGTGCCGGGTGTACCCGTTTGCGGCGGCAACGCCGACACAGAACGAATACGGAAGTATGCACCTGCTAAGCCTATAGCGGCACTTGGGGTATCTCCATATATTGCCCAGTCTGTCTTACGAATTTGCACGTCATGAGGCGGCATCGGTGCATTGCCTAAATGCAGCATGTACCTGTCAAAGTATGGGTGTGTATTTTCATTCCAAGTAAATGGTGTCCCACCAGTTGCTCCTAGGGGGTAAAATGCGATATCACTTAGTCCAACTGCTCCCACAGTAGGAGCAATAATACGCCAGCTAAGCAGAGGCGTTATGAAGCCCTGAGGGGGTGCTGTTTCTGTTAAGCGGTATATGCCACCAGAGGTAAGAGTAAAACTTACATACCCATGAGGCGAAAATAACTGCCCTGGGATGGATTTACTGATGTCTGTAGCTACACCTATAGTCCATGCGCCGTTTTCCCATCTATCAAGCCTAAATGCAGCTCCGTCCAAAGGATTATGAACTGTGCCTTCTGCATGTTTTATAAACTCGAATGTAATCCCAGCTCTTCTATTACCAACATGCCAACGGTCTACATATTCGGCAGGAGTTATGCCTATATACGAAGGTGCCTCTCCGATATAACCGCCAATGTCGGCATAGCTGTCATATGCATCATCAGATATATCATCTTGATAATCATAATCGTATGATCGATTGTGATTATCATAAGGGTAATCAACCCTGGACATGTCGTTTTGATAACTTTCGTATTCGTTATAGTCATGATCGCTATAAGATGGGGTGTTGTGTTGGTAGTTTTGATACTCTTCATATTCCCCATACTCTAGCTCGAGACTCAATCCAGATGCAACAGGACGCAATACAAAATTCGGATCATTTTCTAAAACACCTGTAGCACATCGGTCAATTGTGCTTGGAGCCCAGGTTGAAATGTCGAAGTTTAGATACCACCAGTCACCCTCGGGCAGTGCATATCCTCCGGTTGGTGGGGTTATTTCTACTATCCGCATTTGGACTATGTTAGAACCCTGAGGTGGAGCCGGGAGCTTTAGGGGAGGGGATAAGGGACTGCCGATTACTACGAGTCCTTGGCTGTTGCTAGGCTGGGTTGTGTATGCCAGTTCCCATCCATTACCTATATCCCACCATAATTCGAAAACTGCACCAGGGAGTGGGTTTCTTTCGTAATTGGCATGGTCTGGAGCGTACTCTATTAACATACAGGTTTTGAAGAATTCGAAGTTGAAGCGGCGGCGTGCAAACCTTAAAACCAAGTCGCCGTCGTCCAAGTAGCGTGAGTTTGGCACTTCGACATAGCCATATGGTGCTATGACCTCTATGTCTTTGTAATACCAATCAGAAGCAGGGCGGTCATCAAAAAACGTATATTCATCAGGTGGAGTCACCGTAACAATAATGTCACTTGTACGCCTGTTTAATGGGTCATCATAAATATAGGTAATTTCGTGATTAAGAGCGACAGCGGCAGGAGGGTAGGTTAGCTCACGATTGTCCAATACCCAGTTGTCTAGGGGGGCTGGGGTTGGGCCTGGAGAGTCATCCCACCAATCCCGTACATTAAGTGTTGCGTCTACTTCTACGTTTTGGCGATTTTGATTTCCAACCGCAACTCTAGTAATTGGTCTTTCGACAACAAACCGGGTTTCAAAAGACGTTCTGTGTGTAGAGGCGTACGCAGGTACAGTTGGTAGGTTGGATAATGGCCAGGAATAATGCCATGTAAACACAAACTCGTTGCCCACATATGCAATATCATGTCCCTGTTGATATGTTGTCACATAATTTGTGTGTGTACCAGCTCTAAGATTTGAATGGGGGATCACTGGTACAGTAACTGAAGCATTTGGGTTAATAAAGTCGTTTGTTGTTATGTGGTGGACTGATGTAGCAGCAAAATTAACATTGTTTGCAAACTCAAAAGAGCCAGTTGATGGCAATTGAAATTGCAATGGCCAGTAATGCAAACCTCGGAGATTAGTGACAGTTGAGTTGGTTTCAAAGTTTTGGGGGGTGTATTCGCCCACAATCGCTCTGATATTGTGCGCAGGGGTTTGAGGGACGTTATTGTCGTTAATGTTAATGTCATCCATACTCATTTGCAATCGCCAATAACTTGGTCGAATAAACGCTGTTATATCGGGTGCATTACCAAGAAAGAGGTACGTTGGATAGTAACGTGCATTTGGTAAGTTATTTACAGCCATCCATTCAGTAGTCGGAACATTCATTGGTGCATTCGTGTTATCCTGATTAACAGACGGATTTAGATTACCTCCAACACCACCCATAAAATTAAGAAGACCGGAAATTCTTCTGCGAAACCCGAGCCAACCATGTGATAATGAATGGCCTGCAAGAACAGGAGTGCCATCACCCGGATATAAGTGTTCACGAGTGATTAGTGTAGCTGTAGGGCTAGGAGGAAGTCTAAACTGCATATGAGCATTTGAAAAAGGATAAGGATTACTTTCAATAGAAATATGTAACTCCATATTATTATATCCAAGCGAAAATTGCCCATTACCCCATGGACCCGAATGATTTGATCGTGGCATAATACCCATGAAATCATTTTCGTTTATATCATAATTTTGATTGTAATAGTCGTAATTTAGATTGTATTCATTGTAATATGGTATGTTGTTATCATATATATTTTCATCTGATAACGATTCGCTTAGATCATTGTTGTATTCATTTGTGTAGTAGCTAGACTCGTCATCATCGACAAAGATGTAAAGTTCGTCATTAAAACTATTTGCCATTACAAAAATTGAAGCAACAACGATAAGAAATATAAATAATGCCACAAATCGCCAAATATGCCTTTTTTTCTTTATTATAGTAAAGTCGTTGTGTGTTAGCATTTTACATCGCCTTTCGTAAATAATCTGTATTACAAAATGTGTCGAAGCCATATTACCATATTTATGTAACATAAATCAATTACAAGCAAGTTTCTTAATTATTACTTATTCATGTCTATCAATAAATATATAAAGATGTCACGCAACAATTTATATAAATTATATTAAAACGTTTTATGAATAAATTTGCATACAATCAGAGTATAACAACAAGATGATTATTTCCATAAATGCATATTTTTAGCAAAAAAAGCGGTATGACACCATACCGTTTTTTATATTATGCCAATGAATAATTATTCATGATGAATGCATAAATAGTCATTAATGCTAACTTAAAACCATGTAGATATTATATTCTGTTACATGTCTGATTGTGATCAAACGGAGATATCTGATATTAAAATCAATATCACATAATTATATTCAATTAGTGAGTAGATTATTAGAACAGATTTGTCGCGATATGCAAAACCGATTTCGAATTATCTTGATATTTTTTATAACAAACGTGATTCATTTGACTTTCAAAAAAAACAAAATAACAACAAAGAATATGAAGAAGCTATTGTTAAATTTATGTAACTAGAGTATATTTACCATATATAAGGAATGCGTAACTTTTCGTTGAAATTTACAATATAATACAAAGTTAATGCAAAAAAAAGGAGATATAATAATGAAAACAGAGAAGTTTAGAATGTTAAAGACATTGCACATGCGCCTTAGACGTGCAATGGCAATAATTATTGCCCTCGGTCTATTGTTAGGAAGTGTTGCCTTTACTTATGACTTCGTACATGCTGAAGAAGATGCATATGTAAACGGCGACGATACCGCAGCCGCCTTTAATTTTGAAGGGATTATGCCATTGGACATCTTTGGTGAAGGGCATTATCCACTCTTTCGGAATGTGGAATTGCACTTTGCAATAGGTACAGATGAATACCCAAATTACATGTTAATGGGGGTTACACCAGGGAATTCAAGCGTTCAAATTGTTGAAAGTCACGGATTTCCAGTGCCTAGTGGATCCGGAGGGCCCGGTTTACCCTCTCGAGCAGGATTTACATTAGAAGATTGGGCTGGCGAACGGGACTCAGCGACCTTTCCAGTAGGTGGTGTTGGGGATAATCTTCGACCTTCTCCGGTATCAATAACGCAGAATAATCCATCTATAAACCCTACAACTGCATGGATGGCTGCCAATGCCCCAAATACTTTGTATTACCCCATGTTTTTATTTTTAGGTGAAAACCTCGATATGACAGGATGGACAAGAGCTATATTTTTCCCCATTCAGTTGGGTTCGGATGACATGATTTTAAACATTGATAATCGTCAAGCACTCAGCGTTTCACCCTTGCCCCCACCTCAAAATCTAACAAGAGCTGTTGTTGGCACTTACGATGCCACCGATTTTATCACCGATGCCAAAGTTGCAACCCTGTTAGAAAATGTAGTAGGCCCATTGGAATTTATATTGCCTGAAAATGGCCCATTTGTATTTGCTCCAGGACCAGGAATTACAGTAAGAAATGATCACCATGTTTCATCTGATTATATTGTGCCTTCATTTGACGCATCATGGGAAATATATGACCACTATGCAACTATTCCTATAGTTCCTGCACATGACAATCTTGGAGCAGGAACGCATAGGGTAAGAATTAATATTCATCAAGTAGGATATGAGTATGAATACATTGGTAATGGTACTTTTCATTTTGAACCACATGATTTAAATGATCCCTTGCTTTTATCAGGAGACAGTTTCCTTAACTTGGCTCATCGCAATCATTTTTATGTAGATTTTGTTGTTATGCGACCTGCTACCTCTGTTGCAATAACAGACCCAAGAGACACATCAACACGCAGTGCTAATATTAACTTTGCAAACTACCCCATAACGGGTGCTGCTGCCAACAATACTATTTATAGTACCGCGGGTGCTAATGCGAATTTTGTAAATACTGTGTATACCAACCCAAGCGATACAAGACCTTCACACGAACGAGATATAACGGTAACACTCTCGATCACTAACTGCCGTTATTCATTTTTTGATTATGATGCTTCGGGAGATGCAATCTATAACAATGCAGCATTATCGGTCACGCCGCCATCGGGATATACAGTGGTTTCTAGTAAAGTAGTAAATGGTCAACTAGTGGTTGTGCTTAGACCAATTCCGGGACACTGGACTCCTCCTATCACCTCGCCGCCACAACCAACACCGACACCAGAACCAGAACCTCCATCTGGAAATGCCAATATCCAGCCCCCAACGCCATCTCCAACTCCTACGCCAACACCAACTCCAACACCAGATGCACCTGTAGAACGCGTCACAAACACCATGATTGGCTACAGAGACGAAACCATGCGTCCTCATGACAATATAACTCGCGCTCATGTGACAACAATGTTTTTCCGTTTGTTGCCTGACAATATTCGTGCTATGTACTGGTCTACAACCAATGATTTTTCGGATGTTACTGCAAACAGGTGGTTTAACAATGCGATCTCTACAATGCATGAAAAAGGATTTATCGGTGGATACCCTGACGGCACATTTAGGCCAAATGACTACATGACTTTTGCCGAAATCTTAACCTTGGCGGCACGTTTTTATGATCTAAATCTAAGCGGTCCTCTCACTTATTTTGCAAATAATCACTGGGCACAACGTTACATTAACGCCGTAGCCGCTATGGGTTGGATAGAAATAGACGCGCAGTTTGACCCTAATGCACCAATATCAAGAGCGCAAACAGCCATGCTGTTTAACACAATGACAAACCGCTTCCCTGTCAATTACCGCGACTTCATGAACCAAGTCCGTACTTGGATAGACGTAAAAAATCACGAAGCATGGTACTATCTCCATGTTATGATTGCAACAAACTCGTTTTATGTAATATACGATGAAGATGGACGAGAAATATGGATTGCAATTGCTGATGATATAGATTGGAGTGTATTAGAAAGAACAACCTCTGAACCTTGGCATCTATCCCGGTAATAGACACGACTGTCGTCTATAAATGGTGAACAATATTGCAGCATAAAATAATATATATTTTTGTTATGTTGCGAACAAATAATGACTTAAAAATGACGAACTTAGCACGTTTACAGTAATTCATAATTTTGTGAGTATTTCAAAAATCATCAAGGGGCTGTCTCGTTAAGCAGTTTTATGGATAATTATGCATCCCCCTCGTCATTGCGAGGAGCGAAGCGACGAAGCAATCCAGGAAACTTGCGCATTTCGGCATTCATGGATTGCGTCGCTTCGCTCGCAATGACTGGTTCCTGCATAAATATTCATGGTTTCTGCTTAGTAAGACAGCCCCTCTTTGCAAAAATTGCGATCAGCTTCACATAACATATTAATCTTTTTTACACAAAAAAAGCCTGCGGCAACCAACACCGCAGGCTTTTTTTATCGTTTATTGCTCATGCAAACCAATCTAACCAAGATAAATATAAGCAGCGCGTGCCGTAGAGTCCCAGCGGTGGGTAGCACCCAATTCATTGATAACAAACGCCAGTGGCACAAAAGTGCGGCGTGCAATAATAACTGGCGTACCCCAGCCGCCTGGTAGTTCTTCCCCAATTGTCATTGCGAAACTTTGGTCGCCAATATTAAAGGATACAACCCCACCAGCAAGTGCAATGTCTGTAGCATCAAGTGCTTCTATTATTACGCGAAGCGGTACCATTGTCCGGTTACTGGCTATAAATGGTGCGGCATCCAGAGGGTATTCCTCGCCGTTGTCTGTAAAGGTCATTTCGCCTATGGCAAAGCGCAGTATTCTTTGGGCTGACTCTTCTTGGTCGTCGTCTTCATCATCATCTATTATATCCAATGCATCTCGTGCTGCGGCTCTATGCTGTGTGTAATCTACGATTATAAGCGAGCCATTACGTAGCAGGGTTGGTCCCATTGTACCACCCATTGCCGAGGTTATACCTGTGGCAGCAACATTTAGCGTCGTGTTGTAATGCTGTGTCATAAACCTTAGCGGGACATATACGCTATCTGTGCCAAAGGTCTGTATCGTAAACGGCTCGGTGCTATCCCTTACGATGTTTTCATCCATATAGGTCAACACATTAGCGTGGATATACGAACGCGCATTTAGCAGGTTCATATGTTCGGCTATATAGAATACTTCTTCACTTGGCGGGTCGTCGCTTGTATCCATAAGCACAAGGTACGACGAACCTATCTCGATAAACCAAGCTACTTCGTTACAGTCTTCGTAGATGTACACCCCAGTCCTGTCATCATTCCAATAGCCCTCGCCACCAAGAAAGAACCTTAACGTGGCAACGCAGACATACATTTCATAATGCTCATCGTCTGTTGCTCTTACCTGTACTGGAGTCATGATACTAAGAGCTGCAATACATAGGGTCACAACCAACGCAACAACAAGTTTCTTCATTTCTTCCTCCTGTTCTTCGCAGTCTAACCGACGCGAGACATGTTATACGATTCTCGAAAATCATCGTTGACAACACATCGCGAAAAACGGCTTAAAGCCGCCGATTTTCCGCTCGGTTGTCGATGTGATTTTCTGAGATTCGTATTATATGGTTTGTTTGTTTTGCAAAGATAAGTATAACACATGTAAAACAAGACAGTCACGAACAATATGTATATTTTTTTCTATTGGGTATATGTGAAATACGGTATAAACAAAGTTGACATGTCATTCCACTGCTTTGACAGAAAATTTAATTACTCTTTACTATTGCACTAATCATGTTATCATCTGGATTAGGAATTAAAGCAGTATCTAGTAATTGCTTGTTTAAAGTAGCTTCCTTTTTGGCAGAATCCAATGCAGCCGCAACAGTAGCCAATTCCCCAACAAATAAAACAGTCGATTTCCCACACATTCCGTGAGAAATTCGGATTTCTATTAATGTAATCCATGCGGTTTTTGCTGCGGTATCGGCGGCTTTTATTGCAGCTGTACCAGACAGAGTTTCTATAAGACCAAGTGCGGTGTTCTTTGGCAAAACTGACTCCCGCATGATAGCGGGAAATATATCTGGATGAGGACTGCCTAGTAAAAAATCACTGATTTGTCCAGGTATTTGCCTTGCCGCTTCTAAAGATGCATTTGTCGCACTCAAGTTTCCACAAAAAATTATCATATATTTCCCGGGACATATTATTTGGGCTACTAATATTTCTACATCAGCGGTTTTTGTGATCACATCCAAGGCTTTAAACCCATGCGCAATAGACCCAAACTCAATCATTGCTAGAGCCTTTTTATTTGGTATCTTTGCAAGTGTAAGATTATCTTTATTCATAATCATTTATAACAATTTTATCAGGTCCATCTACTATCCCAACAATTGTAGCATCAACTGGCATTTCAGGATTATCTAAACATACTCTTGCAGCACTACCTAGAGCTACAAGCACTACCTCTCCTGTTCCTGCTCCTACATTGTCAATGGCTACAACACGGTTTGGTTCGCAACCGTGAAGCGCTTCGATGATCAAAAACTTGCTTCCTGTCAATTTTTCGTTCTTTCTTGTGGCTACTATAGAGCCAATGACTTTGCCAATTAGCATATCTTATCCTCCATTTGTGCGTATACAGTGCCAGATATCCCAAAGGCATTGGCTTCATCGGTATCAATATGCATCTCAAGAGTAAACGATGGATCTACTCGAACCAGCACTTCATGGAGTGTACCACCTCTTGCTCCATTTATCGTTATATTTACGACTGAGTTATCATCTACACCAAAACGTACAGCATCATGGGGTGACATATGAATATGACGTCTTGCGATTATGCATCCTGCTCTAAGATTAATATATCCTTTTGGACCAATAATAGTTATTTTTTCGCTATCATCTATATCGCCAGAATCTCGTAATGGGGGGGATATGCCAAGAGTACGGCTATCAGTAATGGATACTTCTACTTGTGATTTGGAGCGAAGAGGCCCAAGTATTCGCGCTTTGAGGGTAGGGGAGTTGTTACCTTCTAGCAAAACCGTTTCTGTAGCAGCAAATTGTCCACCCATAAGCTCTTTATGAAACGTAAGCTCATAATTGGTACCAAAAAGGATATCCAAATCCTCTCGGCACAAATGAACATGCCTTGCCGATACCCCAATTGGAATCCCTTTTGACGAGCTCATTTCTTGTAAAACCCTTTGCGTAATGCTGCGGATTAACTGTTCATCCATATTGCGTCACCTCTTAGCACGAAATAACAAAAACTCATCATCCAAGACCTAATAGAGCCTTTTAGAATTTTAAAACTTAACACAACACCACCTGGAAACGCCGATATTCCGCCATCCGTCGCAAGCCTTTCTTGCTTGGTTTCATGACAAGTGACGAAAAGTGCGCATAGTTTGGCGAAATATCGCTATTCCCATTCGGTGTCAATATCGGTTCTTACTTTGGCAAGATACCCTCGACATCATTGTGTGGACGCGGAATAACATGAACAGCTACAATTTCACCTAAACGTGACGCAGCTGCTTCACCTGCTTCAACTGCTGCTTTTACCGCTCCTACATCACCACGTACCATAACACTAACCAAGCCAGAACCTATTTTTTCGGTGCCAACTAGAGTCACGTTTGCTGCTTTTAGCATAGCATCTGCTGCTTCGATTGAGGCTAGAAGACCTCTTGTTTCTATTAATCCTAATGCTTGAAGTTCCATTTTTATTGCCTCCTTGGGTTTATTTGATTTTGTTGTTTGTTTTTTTTGTGTTTCTGCTGGTGCAGCTGGAAGGACTTCGATGGGTTTATCCATAAAATTCTCCTTTATTATTATTCATCGATTAAGTTATATTTTGATGCACTTAGGTGTACCATTTTCCATACTTCTTTGTGCGGAGCTGCAATCACAAGAGATGATTTAGTGTTTTCTTCGACTGCCTCCACTGTTGCTTTTACACTGGACACAGAACCGCTTATTATAATGGTTACTAATCTGCCACCCAATCTTTTTTCCCATGTT
>Ga0123355_10005850_pt1 | contig 18091 bp, 22 predicted proteins | sample TergutEmb28metaG_3_FD_89872 | JGI IMG/M metagenome (GOLD analysis project Ga0123355, IMG submission 89872) | Embiratermes neotenicus P1 segment gut microbial communities from Petit-Saut dam, French Guiana - Emb289 P1 | ecosystem: Host-associated > Arthropoda: Insects > Digestive system > Gut ... | reverse complement strand
GGCCGCGCGCGACGCCTACGAGCGCGGCGAGACCGATGAGTTCATCACGCCGGTGCTGGTCGGCGAGGAGGCGAGGATCCGACCGCAGGACAGCGTGATCGCGTTCAACTTCCGCCCCGACCGGATGCGCGAGATCACCCTTGCGCTCGCCGACCCGAGCTTCGCCGAGGTCGACCGCGGCGGCGCCGGGACGGTCGCGCGGTACGCGACGATGACCGAGTACGAGGAGGGCTGGCCGTACCCGGTCGCGTTCCCGCCTGCGCACCCGTCGGTGACGCTGCCGATCGTCGTCGCCCAACACGGCGGCCGGCAGCTGCACGTCGCCGAGACCGAGAAGTACGCCCACGTGACGTACTTCTTCGGCGGCGGCGAGGAGGCGCCCCAGCAGGGCGAGCGCCGCGAGCTCGTGCCCTCGCCCCGCGACGTCCCGACCTACGACCACAAGCCGGAGATGAGCGCCCGCGAGGCGGCGGCCGCGTTCGTGTCGGCCTGGCGCGAGGACTCGCCCGCCTTCGGGATCATCAACTTCGCCAACTCGGACATGGTCGGACACACCGGCGTGATCCCCGCCGCGGTGGCCGGGATCGAGACCGTCGACGGGTGTCTCGGCGAGGTCGTCGAGGCGGTCCACGCGGCCGGCGGCGCCTGCCTGATCACCGCCGACCACGGCAACTCCGACCACATGCTCGAGCCGGACGGGAGCCCCAACACCGCCCACTCGCTGAACCCGGTCCCGGTGATCGTCACCGTCGCGGGGCTGACGCTCCGCCAGGGCGGCGTCCTCGCCGACGTCGCGCCGACGATCATCCAGCTGCTCGGTTACTCGCAGCCCGAGGCGATGACCGGCGCTTCGCTGATCGTCTGAGCCGGCGCCGGCTCGCCGCGGCTTCGCCAGCGCCGTCGGGGCGTCTGCCTCCACCCGCGGGTTGAGACGAACGCTTCGAATCCACCCGCGAATCGACCCGTGCGCCGATGTGCGAATCGCCGCCTGACCCGATCATCCTGGCATGACAACTTCCACTTACATTTTCGATTCAGCGCTGGTCCTGTTGGTTCTCTTCCAGATCAAGGAGCGCCGGATGACGACGCGCCTGCTGGTCCAGCCGCTCGTGATCCTGGGGGCCGCGGTGGCCACCTATTTCCAGACGATCTCGACCACCGGAAACGACCTGCTGCTGATCGCCGCCTTCGGCCTGATCGGCGCGACGATCGGTACCGCCAGCGGCCTCAGCGCGATCATGCGGCGCGGCGCAGACGGCGTCACCACCCGCGCCGGCTGGTGGTCGGGCTTCTTCTGGGTGCTCGGGATGGGGTCGCGGTTCGCGTTCGCGGTCTGGGTCGCCCACGGCGGTGCCGCCTCGATCGCGAGCTTCAGCGCGCAGAACTCGATCACCGGCGCCGGCGTCTGGACCGACGCGCTGCTGCTGATGGCGGTCTGCGAGATCGTCGGCCGGACCCTCGTCCAGGGCGCGCGCTGGCGCCGACTGGCCGGGGTTCCGGTGCTGAGCTTCGCCTGAGGCCCCAAGCGCGTACCTTCCCCGCTTGATGTTCCTGTCTTCACTGAATCGCCTGGACCGGCGCGACGCGACCCTGATCCGGCTCGCCGGACTCGCGGTGATCGTGTGGACCGTCGCTGGCTCCCACCAGGCCCCGGCCGCTTCCGGCCGGGGCCTCGTCGTGCTGATCCTGCTGGTCGCGGCGGCGATCGCCTGGCTCGTGTGGACCTTCTGGTCGAACGACATGACGGTCCTGACCGCCGATCTGTTCGTGCTGGCAGCTGCGGGCGGGGCGCTGACCGGCGCCTCCCCCAACGCCGCAGCCAGCGCCTTCACGTTCGTCGCGGCGGTCGTGGCGGCGGTCCGGGTCGGCTTCCGGAAGTCGCTCCCGGTGGTTCTGGCGGGAATCGTCGGGCTCGCCGTCACGACCGCGATCTACCACGGCAGCGGCCTTGGGCTGCTGGCCTACTCGCTCGGCTTCGTCGCCTCGATGCTCGGCGCCGAGAACCTGCACCAGACGCGGCTGCGCACCGAGCAGGCCGAGTTGCTGCTCGCCCAGACCCAGCGCTCGCACGAGGAGCAGCTGCGCGCGGCCCGGCTCGAGGAGCAGGCCCGGATCGCCAGGGAGATCCACGACGTGCTGGCGCACGCGCTCGCCGGCCTGGCGATCCAGCTCGAGGCGACGAGCGCGCTGATCGAGCAGGGAGCCGACCGGGAGACGCTGCTCGAGCGCGTGCGGCGGGCTCACGAGCTCGCCCGCGAGGGGCTGCGCGAGACCCGCCGCGCCGTCGGGGCGCTGCGCGGCGATCCGGTGGTGTCGGTCAGGGCCGGGATCGAGGCGCTCGTCGCCGAGTTCGACTCCGGCGTCGAGGCGCCCGTCGCACTCGAGCTCCACGGGAACCTGGCCGGCCTCGACGGGGAGGCCGGAGAGGCGGTCATCCGCGTCGTCCAGGAGGCGCTGACGAACGTCCGCAAACACGCCCCGGGCGCCCGGGTGTCGGTCTCGGTCGACGCCGGCGAGCCGCCCCACGGCGACACCGTGGTAGTCGTCCAGGACACCCGGGATGGGGGGGAGCGACGTGACCCGCACGCGCTGAGCGCGACCGGCGGCGGCTACGGGCTGCGCGGCATGCGAGAGCGCGCCGAGCTGCTCGGCGGGACGCTCGAGGCCGGACCTGCCGGCGGCGGCTGGCGCGTCGAGCTGCGGCTGCCGGCGCCCGACCGGGCCGGGGTCGAGAGCAGCGTGGGAGCGGGGGGGAGATGACCCCCGAGCTGAGAGTGATCGTCGCCGACGACCAGGCGCTCGTTCGCGAGGGGCTGATGACGCTGCTGGCCGCGGCGCCCGGGATCGAGCCGGTCGCCGCCGCGACCGATGGAGAAGAAGCCGTGGAACTGTGCGAGCGCCACCGCCCCGACGTCGTGCTGATGGATCTGCGGATGCCGACGGTCGACGGCGTCGAGGCGACCCGCCGGATCCGCGCCGCCAACCCCGCGATCGAGGTCGTGGTGCTGACTACCCATGCGGACGAGGCGTCGATCCTCGACGCGCTCCGGGCCGGCGCCCGCGGCTATCTGACGAAGGACGCCGGGATCGCCGAGATCTCCCGCGCGATCCAGGCGGCCGCGGCGCACCAGGCGGTACTCGACCCCGTCGTGCAGAGCCAGCTGGTGGCGGCCGCGTCGTCGCCGACCCCGGCGCCCGCCGTTGACCGGACGCTGCCCGACGAGCTCACCCCGCGCGAGGCCGAGGTGCTGTCGCTGATCGCCCGCGGCCTGTCGAATCGGGAGATCGCCGACATCCTGGTGGTCAGCGAGGCGACCGTTAAGACCCACATCAACCACGTGTTCTCGAAGATCGGCGCCCGCGACCGCGCCCAGGCGGTCCACTACGCCTACACGCACGGCCTCGCCGGCTGACCCGCCGTGCTGGCCGAAAAATGCCCAACAGGTCGGCATTTTTCGGCCAGCAGGGGTCAGGTGGGGCGGGCCGGGTCGGGCGACTCGGCCGTGGCGCCGGCCTCCAACGCCTCGGTGGCGCCGCCATTCGCGCCGCCGATGACCTTCTGAGCGGCCGCCACGGCCTCGTCGAGCAACTGCTGCCGCTCGCCGTCCGGGACCGACGACCGCCGCTCCTGGGCGGAGGCGACGAGTGGCTTCAGTACATCGATCGGCAGCGGGAAGACGATCGTGGAGCTCTGGTTGTTCGCCACCTCGATCAGCGTCTGCAGGTAGCGGAGCTGGATCGTGACCGGGTTCTGGCTGATCACCTCGGCCGCGTCGTTGAGTCGCGCCGCCGCCTGGAACTCGCCCTCGGCGGCGATGATCTTGCCGCGCCGCTCGCGTTCGGCCTCCGCCTGCCGGGCGATCGCGTGCTGCATCCGATCGGGGATCTCGACGTCCTTGATCTCGACCGTCGTGACCTTGACGCCCCACGGCTCCGTCTGGTCGTCGATGATCTGCTGCAGGTGCTCGTTGAGCGTCTCGCGCTCGGACAGCAGCGAGTCGAGCTCGACCTTGCCGAGCACGGAGCGCAGCGTCGTCTGCGCGATCTGCGAGGTCGCCGTGACGACGTTCTCGATCTCCAGCACCGACTTGGTCGCGTCGACGACGCGGTAGTAGGCGACCGCGGTGACGCGCGCCGGGATGTTGTCGCGAGTGATGATCTCCTGCGCCGGGATCTGCAGCGTCACGGTCCGGAGGCTGACGCGGACCATCCGGTCGAGCGTCGGCATCAGTACGACCAGCCCGGGGCCGCGCGCGGGCATCACCCGGCCGAGACGAAATACGACGCCGCGCTCGTACTCGCGCAGGACGCGAATCGACGCCGACACCAGAACAATCGCGGTGGCGACGATCACCGCCAGCACGATGATCAGCGCGGTGATCACCTGTGCAGCTCCCAGGCCTCGGCGCGGCGGACGCACAGGGTCAGGCCGCGCGTGTATTCGACCACGACCCGGTCGCCCGGCTCAAACCGTTCGTCGGCCTGCTCGGCGCTCACGCCGATCTCGTCGTGACATGCGCGCCACAGCGCGCCGTCGACGAACACCTGGCCGCCCCTGTCGTCCCACTGGCGCACCTCGCCGACCCGGCCGCTCAGCGCCTGGGTCCCGGAGCGGACCGCCCGCGCCCGGCTGTGGACCACCTGGCGCCCGACCGCCAGCGTCCAGCCGCCGGCGCCGAGCCCGAGCAGGACGCCGACCGGGACCGCGACCGCCGCCGAGCCGCCGAGCGACAGGATCGCCGTGATCCCGCCGATCAGCAGGGCGAGCCCGCCGATCATTCCGAGCGCCCCATGCGGCGCGTGGGCTTCTGCGGCCACCATGACGGCGCCGGCTACGAGGAGCGCGATTCCGAACGCAGCCACTGGAAATCCTCCTACCCGATCATACCCCGCAATCGCGCGGAGCCCTGCCGGGTGGGAGGCGCTTCGCTCTTACAGCTGGAAGGGGACCGCGGCCACCGGATCGGGGATCGGCTCGTCGTGGGCCGTGCTCGCGTCGTCGCCGGCCGTGTCGCCGTTTCCGTTGGTGGGGAAGACGATGCACCCCGAGGTGTCGAAGCGCAGGCCGACGGTCGCGCCGCGGTCGATCCGCGTCGGCGCCAGCACGCCGGCGATCGTCCCCGCGCCGGCGACGTCGACCGCGTGCTCGTAGCCGCGGTCGCGGAAGGCGACGTCGGTGACCGTTCCCAGCAGGTGGTGCTCGTCCTCGGACGGCATGCAGATCTGGACGGCGGCCCGGCGAATCGCCAGCACGCCGTCACGCATGGTCGAATCGGACACACCCGAGCGGACGTGAAGCGGCCGGGCGAGCTCGAGCGTTCCGGCCGGCTCGACTTCGACCGTGCCGTTCGAAGCGCGCTCGGCGAGCAGACGGACCGGCATTTCGCCGGCGAGGCCGGTGAAGCGCGCAACGAATGCCGTCGCGGGCGAGGTGTAGATCTCCTCGGGGGTCCCGAACTGGACCAGCTGACCGCGCTCGAGCACGCCCACCTTGTCGGCGAGCGCGAACGCCTCGGCCTGGTCGTGCGTGATGTACACGGTGGTGGCGCCGGCGGCGCGGACCAGCGAGGAGATCTCGATCCGCAGCCGCTCGCGCAGGTCGGCGTCGAGGTTCGACAGCGGCTCGTCGCAGAGCAGCAGCCCGGTCTCGCCGACGAGTGCGCGCGCCAGCGCGACCCGCTGCTGCTCGCCCCCGGAGAGCTCGTTGGGGTAGCGCTCGGCGAGCGCGTCGAGGCCGACGCGCTCGAGCATCGCCTGGGCGGCAACGCGACGCTCCTGCCGTCCCATCCCGCGCCGCCGTAGCGCGAACGCGACGTTGTCGCGGGCGACGAGATGGGGCCAGAGCGCGTAGTCCTGGAACACCATCGCGAGATTGCGCTTCTCGGGCGCGAGGTGCGTGCGCCCGTTGGCGACGAGGCGGTCGCCGATGCGGATCGAACCGCTCGTCAGCCGCTCGATTCCGGCGAGGCAGCGCAGCAGCGTGGTCTTGCCCGAGCCGGACGGGCCGAGCAGGACGAGCACCTGGCTGGGCTCGATCGTCAGCGAGACGTCGCGAAGCGCCTCGTTGCCACCCGGGTAGCGCTTGTAGACATTCTCGATTTCGATCTGCTCAGGCATGAGCTGCTCCAATTCGTCGCCACCCACGCGGCGTTATTAGTCGGTAGGCGCCGAGCACGCACAACACGATAACCAGCGCGAGCAGCACCGCGAACACGGACTGCGCCGTGCCGGCGCCGAAGTGATAGTTACTTAGGTTGTCCTGGATCGCAACCGACGCCGGCGGCTGCGAGGGGGCGTACAGCAGCTGCGAGATCGGCAGCTCCAGGAACACCCCGGTGAACGTCAGCAGCCAGGCGTACAGCAGCGGTCTCGAGATCAGCGGTGCGACCCCGCGAAGCCACGCGAGAATCGGGTTGGCGCCGTGCGTGCGGGCGGCGTCCTGCAGCGATCCCTGGACCTGGCCGACGGTGCCGACGAGCACACGCGCGTTCGTCGGCAGGCTCGAGGCTGTGTAGGCGACGACCAGCAGAATCACCGTTTGGTACAGGTTGATCCCGAGGTGTGAGAGGAACGGCAGGTTGTAGGCCATGATGTAGCCAGCCGCGAAGATGACGCTGGGGATCGCGACGGCGGCCAGCAGCATGAAGTCAAGAAGGCGTGTCGCGCGTGTCTTGGTGCGCGTCAGGAAGCGCGCCGCCGTATAGCCGAGCACGACGGTGATCGTCGCCGTGATGGCGCCGTACTCGAGCGAACGGACCAGCGGCGCGATCAGCGTCGAGTCGTGGAACAGCGCCGAGTAGTTGGCGGTGGTGATCGAGAACGAGCTGCCGTAGTCGGCCAGCAGCGAGCCGCTGACCGCCGCGAGCCCGGGGATGCCGACCGCCACGAACAGGAACAGGCCGATCCCGGCCAGCCCGAGCGCCTTCGCGCGCATCGACAGGCGCCGGCGCACGATCTGGCGCGAGCGGCCCGAGAGGACCGCGTAGGAGCGCCCGCGCAGCGCCCGCGCCTGCAGTGCCAGCGGGAAGCCGACGGACGCGACCAGCAGCCAGGCCATCGACGCCGCTCCCGGGAAGCTCGGCGGGAAATTGTTGATGTAGGTGTACAGCTGGAAGGTGCCGAGGGTGAAGTTCCCCTGGTAGGCGAGTGTCGCCGCGACGCCGTAGTCGCTGACGGCTTCGGCGAAGCCGATTGCGAGCGCCGACCAGATCGCCGGCGCGATGATCGGCGCCACCATCCGCAGTGTCGCCAGCGGCGAGCCGCCATGTACCCGGACCGCGTCCTCGAACTCCTGGCCCATCCCGGCGAGCGCGACGCTGATCGCGAGGAACGCGAACGGCACGTTGCGGAGCCCAAGCACCAGCACGACGCCGAACGGACCGAGGATCGAGTGCGTCACGAACCCGGAGCCGAGGCCGATGCGATCCAGCACCCCGTCGACCTGGACGAGCCGCACCCAGCCGCCGGCCGGCAGCCAGCTCGGGAGCAGCAGCACGAGCCACATCGAGGCGGTGATCAGCGCGCGGCCCGGCAGGTCGGTGCGGGCCGCGAGCCACGCGATCGGGAAGCCGACCGCGACCCCGAACGCCGCCGTCGCCGCGCCGACCCACAGCGAGTTGCCGATCGCGATCGCTGTCTGCCCGGTGAAGACGGTGCCGAGGTAGTGAAGCGTGAAGTACGAGTCGCCCTGATCGAACAGCTTTGGCGAGACCGCGAGGACGAGGAACGCCAGGCACGGCAACAGGATGATCAGGGTGAGGACGACCCAGAACAGCGCCGGGACGACGCGGCCCAGGGTCGGAAGTGCCAGCCGCGCACCGGGGCGCGGTCCACGCTGGACCGCGCCCCGGGCGTTAGCCGATGAGGAGGCGAACGACATATCGCTAATGGTTGGCCGGTCGCCTGCTCGTGATTACTACTTGATGGTGCTGTCGAACCAGCTGTTGATGGCCGGCTCGCGGGTGCCCCAGGTGTAGGGGCTGATCCGCTGCGTCTTGACCGCGGCGAGCGACGGCAGCGCCGGCAGCGGCTTGACGCCGTTGATCACCGGGTAGTACAGCGAGTCACCGGTCGGGTCACCCGTCTGCATGACGTGCTGGCCCGCGGGCGAGAGCACGTACTGGATGAACTTCTCGGCCTCCTGCTGGACGGCCTTCGGCGCCTTGGCGTCGATCCCGATCGCGCTCGGGAGGAGCGTGGCCGGGTTCAGGTACTTGACCGCCAGCGACTTGTCGCCGAGGGCCGCGCCGACGCCGGCCGAGCTCTGGACCAGCGCCAGCTTGATCTGGCCGTTGGTCAGCGCCTGCAGGGTCGGACCGTTGGTCGAGTTGACGACCAGGCCGTTGGACTTGAGCTGGCTGAAGAAGGACTTGCCCTTCGAGATGCCGCCCAGGTAGTTCATCATGCCCGCGATGAACGGGAACGTCGGGCCCGACTGCGACGGGTCGTTCATGCCGACCGCGCCCTTCCAGGCGGTGCCGGTCAGCTGCGACCAGCTGGTCGGGGGAGTCTTGACGACGTGCTTGTTGTAGACGACGGCCGCCATCAGCGTCACGCCGGTCGGCGTGTAGGCCTTGTCGGTCGGGACGACCTGCGAGCCGAGGCTGTCCCACTTGACCGACGGCTCATAGCCGCGCATCAGCAGGTGCTGCTGGTCGAGGCCGGCGAACGCGGTGTCGCCGTCGACCCACAGCAGGCCCCAGTTGGGGTTGTTCTTCGAGGCCTCGATCTGCGTCAGCAGCGGGCCGGTCGAGTTGTCATCCAGGGTGACCGGGATGCCGGTGGCCTTCTTGAAGGCCGCCACCATCGCGTGGTCGTAGCCCTGGGCCGAGTACACCACGAGCGTCGGCTGCGAAGCCGAGGCGTGATGCCGTGCGTGATGCGACGCTGCGTCGCTGCTGGTGACCGCCACCAGCGAGCCGGCGAGGGCTGCGGCTGCAACCGTGCCAGCCGTCACGGCCATACGGAGCCGTGTGTTCTTCATAAGGAATGTCCTCCTCATCGGATGTCAAAATGACAGGGCTGGCCAGGAAGGCAAGCAGCCAGTCGTGGCTGTTGTAGGCGGAGTGCACACTCCCGCTTGTTACCGGCGTGTAACTAAACAGTGCGCTAACACATTTCACGTGTGTGTCATGACGAACTAACGCACGTCAACGTGGCGCTAACGTACGAAACGTTACCGCCACGTGTCACCAACAGTTACGAGTTTTCCGCGTCCGGCGCCGTCTCGTCGGTGGCGTTCACCTCAAAGACTTCCTCCTCGAAGTCCTCGAGTAGCTCCTCACAACGCTTGAGCCAGGCGACCGCGTCTTCGCGGTTTGGGGCGCCGAACCAATCTCGTTCACGCACGCGGTCGAACCACGTGGTGAGCTTCTCGAAATCCATCCGGATCTCTTCCGCCTCTTCATAGGTGAAGTTCTGGCGGAAGCGCTCAAACTCGATTTCCTTGACGAAGTTGACTTCGCAGTCTTCGATTATCTCCCGGTAGTGATCTGCAGTCTGCTGCACGAAGAGGTCGATGAGCTTCTGCTCCTCGTCCGGTGGAAGTGTCCGCAGCGGCAGCAGGTGGTAGCGCCCGCCGCCGGCGTCGAGCCGGTCGAGGATCGGTGACAGCTCACGTCGCAATGTCGCGGTGTCAGGAATCACACACGCCGAATCCTGTAGGTACACCGCACCAATTTTCTTAAGGTTGCGCCATACGGCGACACGCCCTGCCGTTGGCTTCGCCGGCATCCGGTAGACCAGCAGCAGGAAGCGCCTCACGCTGGGTCGGGCCTCCCGTGGTTGCGTTGTCATCGTCGTTACATCAGCACGGTCGCTACGCTACACGTGCTAGCCTTCTGTGTCAACGGGGATCTATTCGCCATGCAAACGCACCATAGACAAGAGCCATGAGCGGTACCGACGTAGGTCTTGCTCTTTCCGTATTCGTCGCCTGCGCGGTCGAGGCCGTCGAGGCCCTGACGATCGTGCTCGCGGTCGGCACCACCCGCAGCTGGCGCTCGGCGATGACCGGCGTCGGCGTCGCGTTGGTGGCGCTGGCGGTGGTGACCGCCGCGCTCGGCCCGGCGCTGACGGCGCTGCCGCTGAACGCGCTGCGCGTTGCGGTCGGTGGCCTGCTGCTGATCTTCGGGCTCCAGTGGCTGCGCAAGGCGATCCTCCGGGCCAGCGGCCTCAAGGCACTGCACGACGAGGACGCGACCTTCGTCGAGGAGACCGAGGCGGCGCGAGCGGCCGGAACGCTCGAGCAGGGCTTCGACGGCTACTCGTTCCTGGTCGCCTTCAAGGGCTCGTTCCTGGAGGGACTCGAGGTCGTGTTCATCGTGCTGACCTTCGGGGCCAACCAGCACAACATCCCGCTGGCCGCCGTCGCCGGCCTGGTCGCGGTGCTCGTGATCGTCGCCGCCGGGGTCGCGATCCGCGCCCCGCTGGCCCGCGTGCCTGAGAACGCGATGAAGTTCGTCGTCGGCGTGATGCTGACCTCGTTCGGGGTGTTCTGGGGCGGCGAGGGCACCCACGCCCACTGGCCTGGTGGCGACGCGGCGCTGCTCGTGATCATCCCGGCGATCGCGCTGTTTGCCCTGGCGACCGTCGCGGCGCTGCGCCGGTATCTGGGCGCGTCGGCCGCGGTCGAGGAAACGGCGGTCAGCGTATGAACCGGGTGACGGCCTTCCTGCAGTTCCTCTGGGATTTCGTCGTCGGCGACGACTGGCGGATCGCGCTCGGCGTCGCCGTCGGGCTGGCGGTCACGGCGGTGCTCGCCAACAACGGCGTCACCGCCTGGTGGCTGCTGCCGGTCGTCGTCGCGGTGCTGCTCAGCATGTCCGTGTGGGCTGTCGCCACCGCCCGCGGCCACAGCCGCGGCTGACGCGTCACATTCGTCGTTCCTGACGAGTCATATGGGTGTAGGCCCATGACTCCGCAGGAGGAAGGAACGATGAAACCACGTATCGACAGCCCGGTGATCACCTTTCCCGGCGCGCTGAAGGCGATCCGCCAGCTCGACGCCGTGACAAAGCACGCGGGGGTCCCGGAGGCGACCCTGTTGCTCGTCGTGCTGCGCGCGAGCCAGATCAACGGCTGCAGCGTCTGCGTCGACATGCATGCGCGTGAGCTCCGGTTGGCGGGCGAGCCCGACCAGCGCATCTTCACGGTCGCGGCCTGGCGGGACACGCCGTACTTCACCGACGCCGAGCGCGCGGCGCTGGCGCTGACCGAGGCGGCCACTCGCCTGGCGGACCGACCCGACCCCGTCCCCGACGATGTCTGGGAGGAGGCGGCACGGCACTACGACGAGCGCCAGCTCGGGGCCCTGGTGCTGGCGATCGCCGCCATCAACGTCTGGAACCGGCTCAACATCGCCACGCGCCAGGTCACCGGCGACTGGGTCGACCAGTTCATTCAGGGCGGCCAGGACCCGGCCCGAGCGGCCTGACGATCGTCTCGACCACACCGGTGACGACGTCGTAGACGTGCCCGGAGACGGTCACCCGGGGCGAGATCGCGGGCGCCGAGCGGAGGCGCTCGACGTCGCGGACGACCGTCTCAGCCGGGTCCAGGACCGCGTGCTCGCGGAGGGTCGCCTCGTCGACGCCGATCCGCTCGGCATAGCGGCTCCGGAAGCCATCGTCGGCGAGCGCGCCGGTCCCGCACTGGTTGTGGTGGATCACGGCGACCTCGAACAGCGGGCCGTCGGGCAGGAAGCTCTCGGAGAGCTGGCCGATGTAGGCGACGTCGTTGATCACCTCCGGGGTGACCCGGCCGCCGACGTTGCGGACGACGACCGCGTCGCCGAGGCCGATGCCGAGGAAGTGCGCGGGGTCGACGCGGGGGTCGACGCAGGTGATCACGAACAGTCCCAGCGTGGGGAGGACGGTCGCGCCCTGATGGCCGTCGGCCTGCGCGAAGGCGTGGTTGCGCTCGAGCGCGGTCGCGATGCCGGCCGTGTCCGGGCGCCTGAAGGCGGTCAACTCAGGCCGCCTGACGGCTCGAAGGTTTCCAGTGCGCGGATCCGCTTGAGGGTGCGCGTCCAGGATCGGCGCTCGCTCGCGTCGACGCGAAGGGTCACGTACCACCATGCCCGCAGGTTCGCCGCTCCCCGCCGGATGTCGGGGACCTGGCCGCGCATCACCGAGGCCGCGGGCTGCGCGTCGATCGTCGTGGGGTATCCGCTCATCGTGTACGGCTCCGTTCCCTGTCTAGGTTGCGTGACGCAAGGCAGGCTAGCGTGGCCGCCTGGCTTTTGTCAAGCAAGTTAGCTCCGGTCGCGCGGCGCGGTTCGTAGGCTGTGTGAATGTCGCGGGCGATCGAGGACCGGAACCGCCGGATGCTGCGGGCACGCGACACGATGGACCGGGCCTTCGCGCAGCCGCTCGACGTCCGGGCGCTGGCCGGCGTCGCGCACGTCTCGCCCGCGCATTTCAGCCGCCAGTTCCGCGCGACGTTCGGCGAGTCGCCGCACCGCTACCTGCAGCGGCGCCGGGTCGAGCGGGCGATGGAACTGCTGCGCGACACCGACCGGTCGGTGACCGACATCTGCTTCGACGTCGGCTTCAGCAGCCTCGGGACGTTCAGCCGGACGTTCAGGGCGATCGCCGGAGAGTCGCCCTCGTCCTACCGCGTCCGCTTCGCCCGCGCCGATCGCGTCGTGCGGATGCCGGCCTGCTGGGCGATGGCCTGGCAACGACCCGCTGAAAAGAGCACGTTTGGAGAAGCGGTCGGCGCCGGCGGTCCGTAGCGTGCAGCCCATGCTCAACCGAATCACACACACATTCGTCCACGTCCTCGATCAGGACGAGGCGCTGGACTTCTACGTCGGCAAGCTCGGGATGGTCGTCCAGAACGATGTCGACCTCGGCTTCATGCGCTGGCTGACGGTCAGCCCGCCGGAGCAACCCGACCTCGAACTCGGGCTGATGCTGCCGGGCCCACCCGCGTACGACGACGGCACCGTCGAGGAGATCCGCGAGCTGGTCTCCAAGGGCGCCGCCGGCGGCGGGGTGATCTTCGAGACCGATGACTGCCGGGGCACTTACGAAAAGCTGCTCGCAGCGGGCGTCGAGTTCACCGAGGAGCCGACCGAGCGGTTCTACGGCACCGACTGCGCGTTCCGCGACCCGTTCGGCAACCCGATCCGGATCACGCAGCCACCGGCGGGACCGATCGTGATCCCGTCCGCGGACGAACTTCAGAGCCAGGTGTAAATCTCAGCAGTTCGGCTTTCTTCCCAAGCCGAAGTAGGCCGCGGGCCCGATGAAGTTCTGCGTGGCAACGAGACGCCAGAAGAGCTTCGGGCCGCGGATCTCGGCGGCCGGTCGCTGCTGGATGTCGCGCTGAGCGGCCGCGATCAGAACCACCTCGAGCACCAGCAGGACCCAGAGCGCGCGTTGCATTCCGGGCGACAGTCCCCTATACCAATCGAGCAGCTTCGCCATGCCACTTAAAACGATACTCGCGCGCGAGAGACCGACAATGCGGCGATGACGGAGGACCACTTCGGGCCCGAGGTCGCGCGTTCCTACGACCAGGGCCTGGGGGAGATGGGCGACCCGGTCGTGGTTGGGCCGGCTGTCGAGCTGCTTGCCGAGCTCGCCGGCGATGGTCGCGCGCTCGAATTTGCGATCGGCACCGGCAGGATCGCGCTCCCGCTGGCGGCGCGCGGGATCGACGTCTGCGGGATCGATTTTTCGCAGGCGATGGTCGAACAGTTGCGCCAGAAGCCGGGAGGCCAGGACCTGCAGGTGACGATCGGCGACATGGCGAGCACGCGCGTCGAGGGCCGGTTCCGTCTCGTCTATCTCGTGTTCAACACGATCGGCAACCTGACGACACAGGACGAGCAGGTCGCGTGCTTCGCGAACGCGGCGACCCATCTTGAGCCGGGCGGCTGCTTCGTCGTCGAGGTCGGTGTCCCGGAGCTTCGGCGGCTGCCGCCCGGCGAGCGCCATGTGATCTTTCGTGCCGACGCCGACGGCTGGGGGATCGACGAATACGACGCCGGCTCGCAGCGACTGGTCTCACATCATCTCCTCCGGGACCGGGATGGGCTGCGACACCGGGCGCTCCCGTTCCGCTATGTCTGGCCCGCCGAGCTCGACCTGATGGCGCGGCTGGCTGGGATGGCGCTGGCGTCGCGATGGGCCGGCTGGCAGCGTCAGCCGTTCGACCACGAGAGCACCTCGCACGTGTCGGTCTGGCGCAAGCCCTGAGACAGGCCCTAACCGGACCGCCGCCTGGTGACGCGGCGCCGGTGGACGTGTTCGCCGACTATCGCCGCGACCAGCGCGACGGCGACGATCCACAGCGTCGGGTCGCTCGCCGACAGCGTCCGGGCCTGGGAGCCGAGGTAGGCGACCGCGGTGGTGAGCGGGAGGTAGCCGATCACGGTGGTCCACGAGAAGCGCCACAGGCGGACACGGGTCGCACCGGCGGCATAGCCCATCAACGCGAACGGGACGATCGGGATCAGGCGGCCGCTGAGCAGCAGTGAGATGCCGCCGCGCTGGATCGTCGCGGCCAGCGAGTCAAAGCGGTGGCCCAGCAGCCGCCGCAACAGCGGACGGCCGACGCCGCGTCCCAGCGCGTAGGAGAGCAGCGCCGCGACGAACCAGCCGCCGAGGGCGAACGCCAGGCCGGGGGCGAAGCCGTAGACGTAGCCCGCGGTGGTCGTGACGATCTCGCTCGGATACCAGACGATCGCGTGCAGCACCATCAGCCCCAGCAGCAGCGCGAACCCGCCCGGCCCGAGCGAGCGGATGTAGGTGCGAAGCGCGCCGAACTGCCCGTGGATCACGAGGCTGACGCAGTGGCGAAGCTCGGGAACCGCCGCGATCACGGCGACGCCCAGCACGATCGTCGCGATTCCGGCCGCGAGCTCGGCCCGGGTCCTGCCGGTGGACGGTTCCACCTCTGGGCTCATCTCATCAAGCATGGCAATCAGCCTGTGACCCTCATGTGAAATCCGGCGCCCGCCGGCGGCGCGGCCGCGGTTACGCGGGCACGGAGCTGCGCGGTTGGGCGGCGATCGCCTCGAGTGCCTCCCGCAGCGCGGCGATCTTGTCCTCGCCGTAGCGCTCGGCCCAGTCGCGCTCCATCTCGTCGATCAGCGCGAAGCCGACTCGCTGCGCCTCGCGTCCGCTGTCGGTCAGCCGGATGATCTTGACGCGGCCGTCGGTCGCGTCGGGAAGCCGCTCGACGTAGCCGCGGCGCTCCAGGTCTGTGGCTGCCTCGCCGACCGACTGCTTGGTCATGCGCGCGCGGTCGGCAAGGTCCGTCAGCCGCGAGCCGTCCGGGTCGATGGTCCCGAACACGCACCCGTGGCCGGCGCGGAGGTCGCTGTACCCCACCGCCGCGAGGCGCCGGAACAGCTCGTCGGAGAAGTCCTCGAAGACGTCGCTGAGCAGCCGGATCATCGGCGCGCGTCGGGGTTGGTCGAGATCATTTGACATATCGTAAGGACTCCTGATAAGGTAACCAGACCGTAAGGCTACCAGACTGTAAGGCAGCGTTACAAGGCTCGCTTACGAGTTTATTCGATCACTCCGATGAATCAATAGGCAAAGAGGGGTCTAAGCCGACATGAGAGACAAATCTGATAATCGCTGGGTCGCGTTGGCCCTACTGACGGTGGCCCAATTGGTCGTCGTCCTCGACGTATCGATCGTAAACGTGGCCCTGCCGAGCATCGGCAAGGGCCTGCACTTCACCGACAAGAACCTTCCGTGGGTCGTGAACGCGTACGTGATCGCGTTCGGCGGCTTTCTGCTGCTGGGCGGGCGAGCGGCGGACCTTCTGGGTCGCCGCCGCGTGTTCATGGCCGGGCTCGCGGCGGTCGCGGTCGCCTCGCTGGCCGCAGGACTCGCCGCCACGCAGGGCGAGCTGATCGCCGCGCGTGCCGCGCAGGGGCTGGGCGCCGCGTTCATCTCACCGTCGGCGCTGTCGATCGTGACGACGCTGTTCACCGACGGCGCCGAGCGCAACAAGGCGCTGGGGATCTGGGGCGCTGTTTCGGGCGCGGCCGGGGCGGTCGGCGTCCTGCTGGGCGGCGTCCTGACCTCGGGTCTGAGCTGGCACTGGGTGCTGTGGGTCAACGTCCCGGTGACGCTGGTCGCGCTCGCGATCACCCCCCGGCTGGTCCAGGAGAGCCGCGCGGACATGGCCGCGCGTCATTTCGACACGGCCGGCGCGGTCACGATCACCGGGGGTCTGTCGGTCCTCGCCTACGGGCTGCTCGACGCCAGCACCGCCGGCTGGGGCTCGACCAAGACGATCAGCCTGCTCGCGGGCGCGGTCGTGCTGATCGCGGCCTTCATCGCGATCGAGCTGCGCTCAAAGGCGCCGCTGGTGCCGCTGCGGATCTTCCGGCTGCGGACGCTGACCGGCGCCAACGTCGTCGGGTTGCTGCTCGGCGCCTCGCTGTTCTCGATGTTCTTCTTCATCACCCTGTACATGCAGCAGGTCCTGCACTACAGCCCGATCCACGCCGGGCTCTCCTACCTGCCGCTGGCGCTGACGATCGTCGTCGTGGCCGGTGCCGGCGGGCCGTTCGTGACGCGGTTCGGCTTCAAGCCGATCCTCGCCGCGGGTATGGCGGTCATCGCTGGCGGACTCCTGTGGTTCAGCCAGATCTCGGTCCACGGCAGCTTCCTGGCCGACATTCTCGGCCCGTCGCTCCTGGCCGCGATCGGCCTCGGGCTGGCGTTCGTCACGTCGACGATCGCCGCAGTCGCGGGCGTGGAGCCGCGCGAGCAGGGGCTCGCCAGCGGCCTGATCAACGCCTCACAGCAGGTCGGAGGAGCGATCGGCCTGGCCGTCCTCGCGACGATCGCGACCACCCGCACCAACCACGTCCTGGCGACCGGCGCGAGCCTGCCGCACGCCCTGACCTCGGGGTTCCAGCTGGCGTTCGCCGCCGGCGCGGTCATCGCGGTGCTCGGGTTGGTGGCGACGCTGGTTCTGATCCGGACCCGCGACAGCCGCGCGCACGTCGAGATGGCCCAGGCGGACGCGAGTCCGGCGCACGCGTAGCGCGGGCGATGTCCACGCCCTCACCGACGCGGCGGCGAATCGCCGACAGTCGGCGAGGGCGTGGTCGCGGGGACTGTGCCGAGGCTGAGGCCCAGGCACGGCCCCGCCAGCCCGTCGTGCCCGATCCGCCGGAGGCCCCCCGGCTCCCGAAATCACCGGGAGCCGGCCGGCGGGTCGGGACGACGGTCCTGGTCGCGCTGCTGGCGGTCGCGCTGCTCGCCTCGGCGGCTGAGGCGATACCGCACTCGTAAGCTCTGAGGGCGTGGCGGGAATCATCACGCTCCAGATCGGCGACATCACCGCCGACTCCGACGCGGACGTGATCGTCAACGCCGCGAATGCCAGCCTGCTCGGTGGCGGCGGCGTCGACGGTGCGATTCATCGCGCCGCCGGGCCGGCGGTTCTGGGCGAGTGCCGGCTGCTCGGCGGGTGTGAGACCGGCGACGCCAAGGTCACCGGCGCGGGCCGGCTGCCGGCGCGGTTCATCGTCCACGCCGTCGGTCCCGTGTGGCGCGGCGGCGAGCACGGCGAGCCGGAATTGCTCGCCTCCTGCCACCGCCGGGCGGTGGAGCTGGCGGCTGAGCGAAACTGCACGGTGATCGCGTTCCCGGCGATCTCGACGGGCGTCTTCGGGTATCCGCTGAGCGACGCCGCCCGCGTGGCTTTGATCACCACCCGTGCGGCCCTCGACGAGCACCCGTCTCTCAGAGAAGCCCGCTTCTGGCTGTTCGACCAGGCCGCCCACGACGCGTTCTCCGACCAGCTCGAGCGGCTCAGCCGCCAGGGGTGGTCCCGCTAGACCACCCCTGGCGAAGCAACGCTGTCAGTGGGTCGAGCGCGCGCTGCGCTGGACCGTCAGCGTCCTCTGATCCGAGCTGGATGCGCCGTATGTGCCGTTGCCGGGGGCTGCGCCGTTGCTGGATGCGTTGCCAGGGGCGCTGCCGAAGGCATAGCCGGACCCGCAGTGGGCTCCGGACGGGCAGTTCGGCGTCGACAGGGTCGGCGTCGTCGGGACGGCCACGGTGCTGGTCCCGGACGCGGTCGTGATCTTCGCGTCGGTCGCCTT
>Ga0123355_10005849_pt1 | contig 18091 bp, 8 predicted proteins | sample TergutEmb28metaG_3_FD_89872 | JGI IMG/M metagenome (GOLD analysis project Ga0123355, IMG submission 89872) | Embiratermes neotenicus P1 segment gut microbial communities from Petit-Saut dam, French Guiana - Emb289 P1 | ecosystem: Host-associated > Arthropoda: Insects > Digestive system > Gut ... | reverse complement strand
GTAAAATACTACTGGCAATATTGGCGGGTATTTGTAGTCTTTTGTTTGAGTAATTTTTCTGTCAGTACCAGCCTCATCGCTTGCTTCTTTGTTTGCTTCTTTCTCATGGGCGTTTAATATCAGTGCGATGTATAGAAGCATTTTGAATGGTGCGCGGAAGTTGACTTTAGATTCATGCTCAACGATTGCTATAACAAAAAGTGACTTGCCGCCTTTTAGCTGGATACGCTTTATAGTATCCCCATCTTTCTGTTCCGAAACCAAGGATAACAAACGCTCGGTTACATCTTCAATATCGGACGGGCTTATATCTTTTAGGATATCAATAGGGATAAAATTCCGAATAAAATCGACAAAGAGTTCTGGCTCGTCAAGTATAGCTTTTATGCTGTTATCTTTTACTTTGTGTATGACTGCCAAATACACACCATCCTTAATGCCATAGCGGAAAGATATTTCTTGCTATGGCTGGGGCTTTTCTCGTCACTATTATATGATACCCACGTCAATTCATCAACAAGCATTGAAAGTAAGAAGCTCATAACAAAACATACATAAACAATCGCAATTTAGTTTTACTAAACAACAATTCGCATCTAACAATTCAATCACAACTGTGCTTATATTCATACAGCACGACTGTCGTGTATATCAGCGAAATAGCTCAATTCACCAGTATTTCCGGCAAGCAATTGGGCTAATCTATAAATCTATATGATTTGATTTCTTGACACTATTAGTACGTCAAATTATAATCAACAGTGTAAATGCTTACTAAACATGTTTCGTTATTCAATATGTCTATTTGGCGGCAGCACAGCGCTCCCGCCTTACTTATTAAAACGCCACAGCTCGCAGGAGGTGAATTTTGTGCTTGTGGCTATTTGTACGGTATTTGCAAGGCATTTAACATTATCTAAGCGAAGGAGCTGAGAAGAAAGTGTTAAGGAAAGCAAAGAAGATGTTAGCGCTAATCTTAGTGCTAACTATGGCTGTAGGGACATTTAGCATGTCCGCTCAGGCTGGATTTGGCGGCTATTTGGATGGCGGCGACCAAGCAGTCATTATGCCTGAGTACGATTATGACGACTACGACAACGAAGATGCTGCACCGGCAGAATGCGATGATGAGCACAACGACTCAATCATCATCGAGGAAACCGTCCCGGTTTACCTGGACGAAGAGCTGCCCCTGGAGTATAACGGTTATTTTGACATGGCTACGCCCCTGTCAAGCGGCCTGGAAGGGCTTAACATAACCAACTTTGGGTATCTCATAAGAAGAGCCGGATGGGGTACAAGTAGGATTGATGATTTTACTCATACCGCTGATTATATCCGTTTCGTACCACGTGGGGAGCACGCAAAATTATATTTTGATACGGCACCCAACGGAGTATGGGCTTTTGAAATGGAACTGCCCGTTACAAGCGGCGGCGGAAGAAACATCGGGTTTATGCTAAGAAGAACAAACCCTGGCGTTCGTACCGCATTCGACGGCGAACTGGTTCGCGGATATCACTTCGTGGGCGAGAATTATTTCTTCCGTTTCTTCCCCGGTTACAATGGATTTAGGGCACTAAGGACTTGGGAAGGCGAATCATCGCTCCATCCAAGCATAACCAATCTTCCAAACCCAAATAGTGCGTTTACAACACCAAGCGAAGGTGACCCGAACTTCGCCAGGCATGAAGTAATAGTTGGTACTATTGATGTGCCGGGCGGGGTAAGGACATTGCTTTATATCGACGGCGTCGAAATTTTTGACGAAATTGATGTTGGCAGCCCCTTTGTTGGAAGAGAAGGCGATTTTGAGTTTTGGATTTCTAACATGCTGTATTGGGGTAGGGCAATAACCATTTTCCCGGCAGATACCACAAGATTCCCAATGACTGCCACAGAATGCGGCGAATTCCCATGCGGATGTGAAGATTCCGGCAATGGCGGCGACCCAGGCGGGCAAATCGACAGAAACCTGGGCGATCTAATGATGTTGCCATGCCAGTGGGTATTGCATAACATCGAAACGGTAAGCACTTCTCCGGAGAGTTTTGTATTTAGGCCCACAGCCTCACAATATAGTTTTTCTAACTTTTCATTTGGTCCTGTACCAAACGGTACCTGGGCATTCGATTTCCAAATAGACGGTATGCCCGGGCGTTATGGGTTTATGGTGCGCAGGCCGGTTTTAGGCGACCATGACTATAGCGACGACCTATATAGTTTCCACAGAATTACCGCATATGGCGGCGCTTGGAGGTTAACCAGAGGTAACGCCGCAGAAGGCCAACCGGGTAATACACATCTGGTAACTGAATCCCAGCCTTTTGCTCATAACACAAGAAATTCCATCGTGATAAGCTCGATAGACGAAGAAGATGGCGTAAGGCTGACTATGCATGTAAACGGTCAAGAGGTAATTAACCACCTCGACACCCACGAGCACGCCCATCGCAATTTGGAAGGCTATTTCTCGTTCTGGTTTATGAACATGGGTGGCCCCAACCCGACCATCACAGTATGGCCGTCAACCGACCTTGATCGCTTCCCGATTAGGGGTAACAATGCTGACTGCGTATGCGAAGCGTATTGCGATGATTGCGGTTACTATCCTTGCAGATGCTGTGAAGATTGCGGCCATTATCCTTGCAAATGCTGTGAAGATTGCGGCCAATACCCCTGTATTTGTGACGTACTTTATTATGTAGTGCCATACAATGTTGTAAACATTGGCAGCCTGCTTACACCCGCTAACATTGGCAATTGGGTTACGCAAACCCATGTACGCAATGATATAGCTCCCGCATACGGCCAACCCGGCGATTTGCTTCCGGGTGGCGTAACATTCGGAAATGTTGCAGCCGAAGCCAATGAGAGAGTTGCTCTTAGGTCTACTGCATTTGCAGGCAACTACCATGCCCATTCAGGTAACTGGGGCACCGCTTTCAGTTATATGGGCAACCACGACTACAATGCCATATGGGCAATGAGAGCCGGCATTGAAGGTCCTTTAAGTAATAACGCGTGGATGTCATTTCAGCTTCGCGCACCACATCATACCCGCGACCATCATATTGCCCCTAACTATACACTCCACTTCTTGCAATATGCCGGGGACGGCGGGAATACTCCGCCGGCAGGTATGGTTGCAGGCAACTCATATCTGACTATCCGCAGAGGGGATACAATCCTTGCGCTGCGCCGCGCTGCCGGTATTTTTGTACCCGGCCAAATGCATGATATCGAATTTGGTGCCACGGACGTTGTTAATACGGCAGGCGATGTTATTGCGGTAAGGATAATATTGATAATCGATGGCGAATACATCTTCGACTATCTTGATATTTCTCCGGGCCGTGTTGAAGGCACAGCCGGAAGATATATGTCTGTTGGCTTAACCAACTTCCACGGAACAACCAACGCCTTTGTAATCGAGCCGGGCATCGGCCCCGTTCGCGAAATAACGGTATCTCCATTGGCTGTCAGAATTGACCCGGGTCAAACCCAGCAGTTTACCGCCAATGTATCTGCATGGTCTGGCACAGACCTTAGCGTAACTTGGCAAGTACTTGGAAATACCAGCTCCGGCACCAGCATTGGCACCACAACAGGCCTGCTTACCGTAGCGTCAAACGAAGAAGCTTCCGCTTTGACAGTAAGGGCTACATCTGTTGTATCGCCCGGCATGCATGGCACGGCAACTGTTCATTTGCAAGATTTGCCCAATATGTTATTTGTGGCAACCAACGGTGACGACGGTAACCCCGGCACACGGGAACTCCCCCTTAGAACATTACACGCGGCCAGAGATTTAGTGCGCGGCACCAATTATGCCGGCCTTATGCCGGATGGCGGTATAACCGTGTATATCAGGGGCGGCACGTATATGTTCACAGATTCCCTTGTATTTACCGCATTAGATGCTTTCCCTGCCGACAGGCCGCTAACCTTTAAGCCTTATAACAACGAAGAAGTAATATTCTCCGGCGCGGTTAATATTCCCGGCAGCTCGTTTACCCCGGTAACAGACCCTGCCATACTGGCCAGAATGCACACCCATATACACCCGTATGTACAACAGATTGACTTGGCTGCCGCCGGTATTCCAAGGTCACAGTGGGGTAGCGTTCAAAGGGCCAACCCCTGGACATTGGACAACCCGGATACGGCTCATTTATATGTAAACGGCGCAAGGCAAACTCTGGCAAGATGGCCAAACGATGACTTCGCGTTAACAGGCAGGCTTGCCCGCCCACAAGGCGCAGGTTTAGGCGCTATTTTCACCTATTATGAGTATTTGGAACTTCCCGAAGCCCCAGACAGGTGGGCAAGTGCCGACCAAGCATGGGCATCCGGCTTCTTTTTCTGGGATTGGTATCAAGACTCTACACCATTCACGGTAGACACAGATGCCAGGACAATTAATCTGACCTTCAGCAATATCGACTTCGGTGTTGCGGCAGGCAGGCGTTTCTATGCATTTAACCTGCTTGAAGAAATTGATGTGCCCGGCGAATGGTTCCTGGATAGGAATACCGGTATCCTGTATTATTATCCGACCGTAGAGAACCTGGCCTCAAGTGCCATCCGCCTTGCTTACTTTGAAGGTGTTATGGTTACCATCAATGGGGGCGAAAACATCAATTTTGAAGGCATCATTTTTGAAGAAACCAGCGGTGCGGCCTTTAATATCCGCAATGCTGACGGTATTTTGGTATCAGACTCCACCTTCAGAAACATGGGCGGAAAAGTTGCGGATATTCAAACCACAACCAATTCCGGTTTCATTGGCAACAATATGTATGACCTGTCAAAAGGCGCTATTTACATCGACCAAGTAGGTTGTAAACTTACCCTTCAACCTGCCAACATCTTTGTAAATAACAACTTCTTCAACAGGTTTAACCTAGTCAGCAGAACCTACAGCCCGGCTGTTAGGGTTTCGGCGTGGTCTGTAGGCGTAGACGTTAAAAATAACGTTATTCATGGCGGGCCTCACTCCGGTTTGTTATTTGGTGGCGTTGACGTAGTATTTGCCTACAACGAGTTGTTTAACCTGGTTACCGAATCAGACGATGCCGGTGCTATTTACGGTGGCCGTAACTGGGCAGACAGGGCAATCACTTTCCACAATAACCTGCTGCACGAAATGCAACCAATGCCCGGCAAGAGAGACGCTTTCGGCATCTATCTTGACGACAATATGGGTGGCATTGACATTACCAGCAATATTTTTGTTAATGTTCATACCGCGTACTTTGGCCATGGCGCCTGGGAAACCCATTTGGACGGCAACGTGTTTTCAAACTCGGAAGTACCCATTAACTTCAACAATCTTGTAGTTAACAACCGTACCACTTTGGTTAACAGATATTGGGCAGAAACCAGGCCGGACGGCGCACCCAACCCCTATTGGGAAGCCAGATTCCCCGGTTGGAATTCATGGTCTGACCATTTTGGGGCAGGACCTCCATTTGGAGGTGCCCACTGGGATACCTGGTTTGATGCGTCACGCTACAATTCCGTAAGCAATACCATCCTCCACAATTCCGGCCCAATTCGTCTTGGCACCAGGTGGACACAGCCTGACCCAAGGCATGGTGTAAACAATGTTCACACAAACACCAGCCCCTTTGTGGATGCAGAAAACAGAAATTTTGCTTTAACACCACAAGCCGCGGCAGCTATTGGTGCCAGTGCGCCAAACTTTGCGCAAATCGGGCAATACACCGGCGCGGGCAGCGGCAGAAGCGAAATCTTTGTAATGAACGACTTTACTCTGGTATACCCGTTTAACAACGCTACAGATGTTCAAGTTTATGGTTTGCAACTAATGTGGAACCGTGCAGTCGGGGCTACCTATTATCATGTAATAGTTGCCAGAGACGCAGCTTTAACCGATGTTGTATTTACCGGCACAACCCAGAATACATCTATTAGGGTAGAAGGCTTGGAATACAACGAAACCACTTATTTCTGGCGCGTAGAAGCAGAAGGTATATCCGCGCATAATCCGACTCGCCGCCTTAATATTGATGGTATACGTCAATTCCGCACGTCGATGGATAGCGTTGGCGACCCGGCTTTGCTAATCATTCAAATCGGGATTACCCAGGATATGCTTAATCGCTCCGTAATTGGCACAAGCCCCGGCTACTATCCACAGTCGGCTTATGGTGCTTTGGCTGCTATCGTGGCGGAAGCTCAAGCCTTGGTAGACCGCGGAACATTCACAAGGCAGGAAATCAGCGATATGATTAACCGCCTGGTTGAAGGCCGCAGAATCATGGAAATCGCAAGGATAACCGGCTTGGTATGCCTTAGCTCCCGCATGTATGAAGGCGCGAACTGGCTGTATGATTCTGCTGCGGAAAACGCGTTTACTTTAGTTCCTTATGAGAGCATAACTTTCACAGGCTCGCATATGGGTTATGGGCCAATGCTTCCGAATTACGCCATATGGGCCTTCCAAATGCAGATTGGCACAGAAGGAAATACACCGGCAGGTTGGTTTGGAATCTCAATTCGTAACAATAGCCCGGTAGGTGTACCATGGGCCGCATCAAACTATATATTTATAGTTCAATTCGACTCCGACAGGTTCGAACTTCAAAAATTCGGCGCCGCAGTCAGCGACTGGCATGAGCGCAGCGGAATGTATACCGCTCCGCTGGAAGGACGTTTCGAACTGGGTACAGTGCATGAGATTCAAATCGGCATATTGGATACCCCTGACGGCGCGCAAATGTTCTTCAAACTGGATGATACCGTCATATTCGACCAAATAGATATCTTCCTTGACGGTCCATATGGTAATGCCATTATTCCTTCCGGAACTATTGGTTTCCATATGTTTGGCCCGCTTTCCAGTATGCCAGTGAGAATATTCCCGGCGGATGAATCATTGTTTGAAATTATCGAACCTACTCCTACACCTACACCTACTCCTACTCCTACACCTACTCCCACGCCACCACCAAGCGGAGGCGGCGGTGGAGGCGGCGGGGCAGCACCATCAGCCACAACTACCCCGGCACCCGCGACACCACCTCCGGGCGAGGTAATCCCCACCGATGAAACCGATGAGATCATCGAAGACGCGATAGCAGATGCGGTTCTTAACAATACCCCGCCTGTAGTGGAAATTGTTTTGGACGAGGATCAAGTTGGAGCGGATTTATCATCCGAACTGTTGCAAACACTTGTTGAAGACGGAGGCTCTTTGGTTATCAAGGGCGACGGCGTTACCGTAAATGTTGACAACAACCAGCTTGCCGAGTGGAATTTAGAAGATTCCACTGTTATAACGGTAATGCTGTACCCGCCAAATGTAGATGTCAGTGAAAGCCTAGTAAACCAGCTACTAAACCGTGATGAGCTTAATTCAGAACTCTTGAATACGCTCACCAACTTCACCGTATTGGCAGATGGCAATGCCACTGAATCTGCACCCGCCACAATAACTGTTGATATTGCAGACTTTGGCTTATCGGCAGAGCAATTAATCCGGCTTACGGCATTTGTCTTTGACGAAGCCAGCCAGACTTATGTACCGGTTATGGGCAGCTTTTCTGCAGACGGCAGGACTTTCACATTTGATGTCAGCGGCAGCGGTATATTTGGCATAATGATTTACGAAATGCCTGCCCTGTTGCTGCGTTTTGAAATCAACAACCTGCAGTACCATATCAACCGCGTGGCATTTGAAAGCGATGCAGTTCCCTTTATCAGCCAAAACCGGACAATGTTGCCGCTGCGCATTATTTCCGAGGCACTTGGCGCAACCCCACGCTGGGATGACGTTGCCCGTGTGGCATATGTCTACCTTGGTGATATAACCCTGCGTCTTCCCGTGGGCGAACTGTTGCTGGATGGCATGGGCATGCCTGAGATTAGAGACAACCGTGTATTTGTACCCGCACGGTATGTATCCGAAATGCTTGGCGCAAGTGTCCACTGGGATGCTGAAAATAATGCGGCATATGTTTTTGTAAGATGATGCAGCAGATGTGCCCATGCTTCTGCTAGGCCAGTAGATTGAAAATGGAGTTGTTGCAAGACGCCCGTCATTGCGAGCGAAGCGAAGCAATCCACAGTCGTATGGATTGCTTCGTCGCTTCGCTCCTCGCAATGACAGGGCGTTCTGCAACAGCTCCTTTTTGCATCCCCCGCCGCATCCTCTACTGCACCACAAAACACCCTTAAATAGCCGCAAAATATTTAGTAAACAACACGCCTATATACATCCCACAACAGGCATTAACGCTTGTAACACATTCGACCAACTTATCAATATCTCCAATCGAGCATTACTATTTCATGCGCATATCCATAAAACTGTTGCATCAATGCAAATTTTTTTGCAATTTTTCTTGACACTTCTTCCATACTAAGTTATAGTTGCGCTGCAAGTGCTTACTAAACATGTTTCGATATTCGGCATGCAATACATAGCCAAACAGGCTGCTTGTAGCGAAACATAAAGCATATTATTTATTTATGAAGGGAGCAACAACATGAAGAAAATGTTAGTAGTTTTAGCGGCACTGGTTGCATTGGCACTGGCTTTTACCGCATGTGGCGGCAACAACGATGACGACACGGCAGCCACAACCCCTGCCCCACCGGCAGAAACAACAGGTACAGGAGATAATGGTGGCGACACTGGTGAAACCGAAGACCCAGCACCACCGCCGGCTGATCGTGCAACCATTACAATAGGACAAAACAACACCACCTATGACACGCACTTGGCATGGTGGCCCAGCGAGACACATAGATGGCTCGAAGACAGATTAGGCGCCAATATCGAGTTCCAAAGCTTTACCGCAGACCAGACAAACTTGGCGCTTGCAGCCGGCGACTTGCCCGACCTGTTTATCCACAACAGCGCACAAACAATCCTTGACGGCGGCTTTGCGCTGGCTTTGGATGAGTATCTTAACGAGTTTGCACCCCTTGTACTGCAAAACAGCACCCGTAACGATTTTATCCGCAGATTCTTCTCCAACGACACCGGCAGGCTTTACTTCCATACCCCGCAAGCCGGTTATGAAGACAGAACCGCTGGCGATGAGCTGTGGCAGGGCCACATCGTACGCTGGGATTTGTTTAAAGAAATCGGCGCACCGCCAATCAACAATGACGATGATTACATTGCCGCACTAAGGGCAATGATCGATTTATATCCCACCAATGCAGATGGCCAACAGACATACGCCTTTGGCGTACACAACGACTGGGGCCTCTGGGGCTGGATGATACGCGGCGTTTCCAACGGCGGGTACAACCAGCATGGCGGCTGGAACTTCTTCACCAGCACCAGAGACAGCAACGCATCATTTGGCAGCATGTACCTGGATAGGAATTCACCATTCTGGAACAACATGCATTTCTATAACAGGCTGCACCGCTATGGCATGCTGGATCCCGATTCCTTCTTGATGACAAGCGCCGAATTGGGCGACAGGGCAACAATGCGCCGTTATGTTGGCGGATACAGCATGTGGTTCTTGGGCCTCAACTCTCATGAGCGCCAATATGTTGATGAAAACAGTCTTGTTGGCTTTATGCCAATGTTCGGCGAAGGCCTTAGCGGCTGGTACGGACAATACGCACCGGTAGGTTGGACCGACCGCTTACTGTTTGTCAACTCCAGAACCGAGCATAGAGAGCTTGCAATAAGCTTCCTTAATCTGATGAATGACCCTGATGTACTCCGCACCCATTATTCCGGCATCCAAGGCGTACACTGGGATTATGTAGACGGCGTGCCAAGATTGTTTGCAGAAACCATCGAACTGCGCGCAGCAGGTGGCGATGCATGGACAGCTACCGGTATCGGAAGCACATGGGGCCACATGGTTGCCGTAAGCGGCTTTGGCACCCATCCAGACGGCCATTATTTCAGCCTGTGGGATGATAACGAAATCAAAAGAGCAGCCCTTTCACCGATTCAATTGGATTTCAGCGATTTCTGGGGCATAAACCATCCTTCGGAAATGATGTATATCATGGCACAGGAAGGCCGCGCATATAACCAAAGCAGGTCTATCCACACCACCGTACAAGCAGCTGTTGGTGCAATTCCAGAGGATATCCAGCGTATCACCGGCACCATTGACGACATTGCGCTGCGTAATATTCCCGACTTGGTTTTGGCCGCAACAGACGAAGCATTCGAAGCCGCCGCAGAGCGCTTTATGAACGAAGTCAGAGCCGCCAACCACGATACAGCGTGGGAATGGTGGTACGAAAATTGGGGCATTGCACGCGAATTTGTGCAGAGTATTATGAACTAAATTCTATTGTATTGATTTGGACAAAGGGACTGTTGCAAAACGCCCCCCGTCGTTGCGAGCGAAGCGAAGCAATCCATACAGATTGTGGATTGCTTCGCTTCGCTCGCAATGACGGACGTGTGTGTTTTGCAACAGCCCCTTTCTTTAGGGGATTGTTCTATGGTAAATGTAAAAAGGAAAAGGAAAGAATGGCGGCTTTTGTTTATGGCCTTGCCGTTTTTAGTGCCTGTAGTTTTATTTGCATATATCCCATTGTTTGGCTGGTCTCTTGCCTTTATTAATTATAGGCTGGGGGTGCCGATTTTACAAAGCGAATTTGTCGGCCTCAGGTTCTTTCGCATGTTTTTAACCGACAGGGTAGATATGTTTCGTGTAATGCGAAATACATTTATTTTTGCAGGCATTGGTTATCTTGTATCACCCCTGCCGATGATTTTTGCTATCTTGATTAACGAACTTAGAAGCGTACGTTATAGAAAAGTCGTACAGACAATTACCACTGTCCCTCACTTCATAAGTTGGATTATCGTATTTTCTCTGGCATTTATGATTTTTGCCAACGAGGGCGTACTTAATAGTTTTCTTACATCTTTGGGGTTTCAGCCCCGGCAATCCGTATTGGGTCGCAATGACGCGGTGTTCTGGTTTCAAACGGCCATGGGGCAGTGGAAGGGGCTTGGCTGGGCGGCCATTATTTACTTAGCGGCTATTGCCGGTATAGACTCGGAGCTGTATGAAGCCGCCGGGATTGACGGCGCCGGGCGATGGCGATGTATCCGGCATATAACCATCCCGCACATGATGCCCACCTATTTAGTCTTGATGCTGTTGGGTATCGGCTCATTCTTGGGTGTAGGTTTCGAGCAGTATTTTGTGTTCAACAACCCCATGGTTGCCCGCAACATTGAAGTTTTGGATATATTTATTTACCGCAGGGGCCTAATGGGGCAAGATTTCTCTTATGCAACCGCTATCGGTGTCATGAGGTCTGTAATCACGATAATACTGCTGTTTATAGCCAACGCCATAGCCAAAGTGGTCCGCGGCAGTAGCATCATATAGGGGGGATAGCCATGAAACATATAAAAAGGTCGACTGGGGACAAAATTACAGATGCAATTATTGTCCTTATTACCGGGGCGTTTACGCTTTTATGCCTTTACCCCTTCTGGTACATGCTTATGTTTACCTTTAGCGCACCAACCACGGTAACCCGGGGGCTTTATCTGATTCCAAGGAATTTTAGTTTATACAATATCATGAGGATATTGGAGCTGCCCGGTATTTATAGGGCAACCTTTATATCCATAGCGCGTACCGTAAGCGGTACGGCTCTTACCGTATTTTGCTGCTCTGTTTTGGGGTATTTGTTTACAAAGCCGGAAATGCCCTTCCGTTCGTTTATATACCGCGCAATTATTATCACCATGTATGTAAGCGGCGGGCTTATACCATTCTTTTTGGTTATGCGGGCCTATGGGCTGCTGGACAGCTTTTTTGTATATATAATCCCCGGCGCGGTAGGCGCGTTTCATGTTGTTTTGATTAAAACCTTTGTAGAATCCCTTCCTCCATCTTTGGAAGAATCGGCGCGTATTGACGGCGCGGGGTATTTCCGTATTTATTGGAGTATTATCATGCCCCTGTCCAAGCCCATAATCGCAACAATATGTGTTTTTGCCGCGGTTGGACATTGGAATTCTTTCTTTGACGCGCATATTTTTGTAAGAAACTCCAACCTATGGCCTTTGCAATATTTGCTGTGGCGGATGCTTAACGAAACCCAGCGTATTGCCGACATGGTACGGGATGCGGCCAATATAGCTGCCGCACGGGATGCGCTTCAGCAGCGGACACTTACACCCTTGGGGGTAAGGACAACGGTTACACTGTTTGCGACTATTCCAATATTCCTGGTTTATCCTTTTGCCCAGCGGTATTTTGTTAAGGGTATTATGATTGGCGCAGTTAAGGGGTAGGAGTTGTAATTTTGGTTGCTGGTCTTTAGAAAGGGCTGCTGTAAAGCGCCCCCTGTCGTTGCGAGGAGCGAAGCGACGAAGCAATCCATGCAGATGTGGATTGCTTCGCTTTGCTCGCAATGACAGGATGTGTTCTGCAGCCGCTCCTGTTCGCAGCAAAACCTTGTTTTAAACTTGGAGGTCAGGATGAAAAATTGGCATGAAAACGCAAAGGTAGGCTTATTTGTCCACTGGGGTATCAACACCGGCAACGAGCATTGGGCAAAAGGCGAAACCCTATATAAGACGTTCGAAGATTTTGAAGCGGCAGTAGAAGAAGGCGGCTGGGCTCCGGAAAAATGGGTAAAGGCTGCGTTAAATATACGGGCTTCATATATAAATTTTGCGATTTTTCACAGTGTTCTTGGTTATATCAAGGGATGGAAATCAAATATCCCAGGGACACACACCACTAAGCGCGATTTCTTGGGCGAGTTGATAAACGAAGCCGCAAAGCATGACATCCGCGTTATTTTATACATCAGCGGCGACACAACCGGGTACTTGCGTCACCCCAATCAACCATGGATTTTCCCGGACGAATACAGAAAATATAAGAATGACGATAGCATCAATATATTAGATGACCGTCACTGGCAGCAGATATATTGCAAGGATATTATCGAAGAAGTAATTGACAATTACCCCGATTTGGCAGGCTTTTGGTTTGACGGGTGGAATAACCCAGACACCAACGAAAAAATATTTGGGATGATACATCAAAAAAACCCAAAGCTGCTTAATTTCAGAAACAATTTTAAAACTGCCCCAGACCCCCATGAAGACATCATGAGCATAGAATCCTTTAACAAGGTGCTGGACCCAGCCTTCGATTTAGCTTCCGGGGCATGGGTGGGGCCAGGCGGCAAGGAGTATTGCTTTACCATCCCGGAATTATCGGATTGGTTCCAGTGCTATCCTCCGGCGGAAAACTATAATAAAAACGATGCAATAAGAAAATTGGTTACCATCATAACAAGCGGCTGGGCCGCAAAAGTCGGAATCGGGCCAAACATAGGCGGCGATTTTAACGGTAGCTTAGGCGAATATGTAAATGACTTGGACTGCTATTTCAACTGGGCGGAAGAATCCCTACTAGGCACAATAAGCGGCGGGCTCCCATCCGGATATATGAACGATGGCGCTTATGTATGTGTGTGTCAAAATGATAAAGCGGTATATATCCATACGTTGTTGCCACCTAAATGTGGAAACCTTATAATCAACGACGGCGGGCATGATTATGACTATGCGATTAACCTAAAAACCGGTGAAAAGCTGCTGTTTACACAAGCGGATGGCTGTCTCAATATTTGCGGCGACTTTAATCGCTTTTGCCAGGAAGACGGCGACATGGTTATCAAGCTGGTTAAGGGGGCAAGCCGAATCGGCTGCACTATTCCGGTAAGCGCATACATGAAACCCCTCCCTAACGATATTATTATAGAAAACAAACATCGGGTCCATGGCCTGATATTGCATCAGGACGATAGTTCCGCAACAACCCGCAGCAGCTGGGGCGTTGTAGAAAATAATCGTGCTAAGGATTATTCCGTGTTTGTAAGCGATGACGGCACTAGCTGGACAACACACGCATCCGGTGCATTAAGCGGTTCAAGAGGGATGAAGCAGATTAATTTCCCTGCAGTGGCGTCCCCCTTTATTAAGTTGCGCATCACTTCTGCCTACGACACCAGCCCCGGCTATGTAAAAAAATTTGTTAACGGGTTTTGGGAATATCCAGACATACTACCGGATGGCTTAACACCGCAAAATGAGCTAACCATAGGCCAGCAGAAGTATATCTGCTACAAAGACGGCTCGATTTGCGTGTGGGGCGCCGAAGGCAACAATATTTATATTATCGGCAACGGTGCCAAGGGGCTTGCAAGCGATGGCAATTTATTGGCCATCATGCCGGCAGAGACAGGCAAAATAAGATTTGCAAAAATCTCGACAGTGGTTACGAGTTAAATTGAGATAAAAGCGGTGGACATGTGAATATCAGAGAATTAGCCAAAATTGCAAATGTTTCTCCCACAACCGTATCAAAGGTCTTAAACTATAAAGCCAAAGATATCAGTGAAGAGACCAAGAAGCGCGTCTGGGATGTAGCCAACGAGTATAACTATGCCCCTTACCAAAAAATCAAAAACAGCCTTGAGCAAAATGGGCAGTTGATTGGTATATTTGTACCCACCATTGATGCGATTCACATGCAAGTCATCAAAGGTGCCGAAAAAGCCGCTTATGAAAAAGGGTTTGACATAGTAGTATGCAGCGTAGGTGAAAGCCCTGTGATGTTGGAAAACAGGCTTAATTCCCTGCGCAGAAAAAAGGCCGAAGGCATTATACTAAGCCGTGTTAAACCATATGATGCAGAGATTTTGGAAGACCTCGCTGGCTACCCCATGCGTGTACTTGACGACTACAGCAGCTATACAACCGCTATATATCAGTCCCTAAAAAGGCTGATTAATAACGGGCATAAGCGCATAGGCTTCTTGGTTTCAGACCTAAAGCGCACAGATACGCAAAAAAAGCTGGATGCTTTCAAAAGCGCATTTTTAAGAGAAAACCGCAGCTTTGATATTTCTTTGATATATGAATGCGATGGCACGCCGGAAAGCAGCACTTTGGGAATGAAGTACTTACTATCAAATAAGATATCGGCGGTTATTGCATTCGATGATGCTATTGCTTCCGGCGCATATATGCTATTGCAAAATGAAGCATTGCGCATCCCTCAGGACATATCTGTACTTTCGTTTGACGGCTATGGCATATATCCGTTTTTGTACCCGGAGCCTGCCATTATCAAAATTGATTATGCAGAAATCGGATATCAAGCGGTAGCGGATTTAGTTCGTGAAATAGAAGGAGCCCCAAGCACCACTGGTATTATTGAAGCGGATATATCTTGGGGCACGGGCATTGGCGCTTATCAAGAGCAAAAGGGCCTGTTTAAGCGTAAAATCTTAGTCATCGGCTATTTAATCATGGACACGGTAATTTATGTCCCCGATGAAATGGATTGCCATGACAGATCCAATATTAATGCCAGCGATGTCCAGATTATGGCGGGAGGCAAGGCCTCTCTGCAATCTGCCGCGATTGCGGGGCTGGGCGGCAACTGCTATGTAATAGGCCGGGTTGGCAGCGATTTAAACGGCGAAAAGCTGCAAAGCGAACTTTCCAAAATGAGTATCAACACCGGCGGCATCATATTTGACGAAAACAACCCTACTGGCAAGGCAACAATTTATGTACCCACAACCGGCAAAACCAGCTATGACATTGACTACGGCGCAAACCTGCACCTTACCCCTGCCGACATTGATCATTATGCAGAACTATTCAGCGACACGGCATATTGCCTGATGTCTATGCAACTATCCATCGAAGCCTTTTATCATGCTGCCCGGGTATGTAAGCGTAAGAACGTAAAACTAATTTGCAATGCCAACCCAGCCATTGAACTGCTTGAGCAGGGCTTTTTGGGGGCATATGTACTGGTTGTCACCTTGTCAGGCATTGACATTTTGCTGCCGGGGAAGAGCCGATTAGAGACTAAAATTGAGAAGCTACTGAGTTCGCACTGCGAAAATGTGCTTATCACCAACGAATACGAAGGGCAGTGCATATTAATAAACGCCCACCAGCGCACACGGTTTACAATGGAGGATTTCAAATTTGTAAGTCACACCGCTGCCATTGACTGCTTCTGCGGTGCGCTTACGGTTGCACTTGTTGGCGGTAAAAATTTGAACGAATCTGTAGCGTATGCCCTTACCGGTGCAGCTTTGGCGATGTCGCGTAAGGGTTCGATACCCTCGCTGCCTGTTGCTGAAGAGATTATGGATAATATTGGGCGGGTTGCGGAGGCGGTTTTTGAATATTAAGGGCGGAACACATGCGTTACTATACCGGTTATTCCATTAACATCTAAACCCGAAGATTGTTGTAAATTGTGGCAAATTTGAAACTTTCGTGTTCACCTATTGCATTTGTCCCAGACATATGATAACATCCTTCGCGCTGGGCAAGGTAGCAAAAAGACCATTTTGCTGCTAGCCATATATCCTGGGAGGATTCCCGAGTTGGCCAAAGGGATCAGACTGTAAATCTGACAGCATCGCTTTCGAAGGTTCAAATCCTTCTCCTCCCACTTTGGTTTTTATAACCATATTAAAAAGCCGCCTTGTATTACGCAAGGTGGTTTTTTTGTTGCGTTTTTTGTAATATGATATACTAAAGCCAATAAGCCTTCAATCCACCAAAGAAAAGAGCCGACCATATGACTCAACAAAACCAACCGGACCAAAAACTAATCTATATAGCCGATGATGACACCTATATCCGCGAGGCACTAAAGACTTTCTTGGAAAACGCTGGGTATAAGGTGCAGGCCTTCGAAAACGGCGAGCTGCTTTTGACGGCTTTTAGCACCAAACCCTGCGATTTGGCCATATTGGATGTGATGATGCCGGGTACCAATGGCTTTGCAGTTTGTAAAGAACTTAGGCGCCAAAGTCACGTACCTATTTTTATGGTAACAGCCCGGGACAGCGACTTGGATTATCAAACCGGCCTGGACTTAGGTGCCGACGATTTTTTTACCAAGCCCATAAGCCCCATGACCGTAACCATGAAGGTCAAAGCCATGTTTAGGCGCATTGCGTATGAACGGGCCGCAGCCTGCGCGGGCCATGAAGTTTCTTAACCGCGTACGCCGCAACCTGCGTGCAAGCATACTTACAACGTTTTCCGCACTGCTGTTTTTTTCCTTTGCACTGGTGGGGTTTGCTTTTAATTTGGCGGCCAATCAGTATATCCGCAGCAGTGCAAGGGGTGCGCTTAACGATGCTTTGGACGCCCACTGGGTTGGGCTTCGCATTGATGTGTATTCCGACGATTTTATTTCTCTTATCAATGCACGGGTCGGTCATGTTAATTTTTTTCATCGCAATTTACGGTATTTCTATGTGGATGAAAATTATCAACTTGCTGGCACTACATCGGTGTCATATGCGGTTGTGCGGGATATCGCCGGTGCCCTGGAAGCCGAAGGCGCAACTCTTGCGGAAGTGGAGCCCCAGCGTATACGTGTAGGCACAAATGTCTATTATATCGCAACGCTACAAGCTATGGTGAGGCCGCCAAACTATTATGCCATCTACTATATTGATGTCACAGATTTGCAGCGTTTTACCGCCAATATTAATTTACGGCTCTTGGGCTTGGTTGGGATAGTTTGGTTTACAACCATGCTGATGTCCACGTATCTTGCCGGCTCTTTGGCCAGCCCCATTAGGAAGCTTAGCAAATTTGCCAGGCAAATAGGTCAGGGAGATTTTACGCCAAATTCCATATCCTTTGCCAACGAGGAGTTTGAAGAGCTTAACCAAAGCCTAAACCACACGGCTAAGCAGTTGGCCAAGTATGATAACGACCAAAAAACCTTTTTCCAAAATGTATCACATGAACTGCGTACACCCCTTATGTCCATCAAAAGTTATGCCGAGGGCATAAAATACGGCGTAATGGACTATAAAATGGCCTCAGAAACCATATTAGAATGCACCGACCGCCTAACCGAAATGGTAGGCGACATACTATATGTATCACGCATAGACAATATCACCCCCCCAATAATGGATGAAGTAAACATCACCGCCCTTATAGAAGAACGGGTAGCCCGCCAAAAATCCTTGGCCGAACTGCGTGGATTGACAATAGACTTTAAATCCGACAAGGAACCTATTATAATTT